>Ga0209188_1001780_pt1 | contig 16739 bp, 14 predicted proteins | sample C_130625_EF_Meta_FD_187307 | JGI IMG/M metagenome (GOLD analysis project Ga0209188, IMG submission 187307) | Freshwater microbial communities from Lake Croche, Canada to study carbon cycling - C_130625_EF_MetaG (SPAdes) (version 2) | ecosystem: Environmental > Aquatic > Freshwater > Lake...
AATACATTGGTGTGTTCCAACTTTGGCAGATCACGCAATTCGGGAGATGTGAAGGCAGCATGCTCTGGGCCACGTCGCGCACTGATTACCACTGTTCGCACAGCGCTCTGCTTAAAGGCATCTATTGCGTGATCTGCTGTGTCAGTTGGATCTAGCTCGCTTGGTTCAAGAGCCAACATACGCGCAACATCCATTGCGACGTTTCCAGCTCCGATAACTACTGCTGTCTCGCAACTTAAATCAATATTCTCGTCTTTAAAATCTGGATGTGAGTTATACCAAGGCACGAAAGTGGCTGCTGACATTGAGCCCAAAAGCTCTTCACCAGGAATTCCAAGTTTCTTTCCTAGTGAAGTACCAGTCGCAATCACAACCGCGTCATATTTCTCTTTCAGCTGTTCAATAGTGAGATCGCTACCAAGTTCAACATTTCCGAATAATCTAAAGTTTGGCTCGTTCGCGACTTTTTCAAAAACCTTTGAGACAGTCTTAATCTTTGGGTGGTCAGGCGCAACACCGCTTCGCACTAAGCCCCACGGAGTAGGTAAACGCTCAATCATGTCGATGGAAAAGTGAAGTTCTTCAATCTGCAGATTCTGCAACGCTTGTGCCGCGAAGTAGCCCGCAGGACCAGCGCCAACGATTGCTACTTTGTATTGAGGCACACGAATCCTTTGCTTATCTAAATCAGAGCGGAGACGAGGAGATTTGAACTCCTGAAGGCTTTAACACCTTACCTCGTTAGCAGTGAGGCGCACTCGACCGGGCTATGCGACGTCTCCGAGTTGCAGGCAAAGTCTACCTCTTAGTTGGCGAGCCCAGCACTTTCCAATACGCCCTTCCGTGGGGATTGCTATAGCGGTGTTGGTTTATCTCAGCATCTAAATTAAGCAATAACGCGATTGGTGAAAGTGATGTTTTAGCGCCAATTTTACCTTTTATATTTATTGGATTTTTCCTATCCTCTGTAAGCTGGCTGAGCAAACAAGTCTGCAGGCACCCCTGGATTATCTCCAAAGCTTGCTTCCAGTTGGGCCATTTCGTCGACTGAGAGATCAACCGAGAGCCCGGTAAGTGAATCCAATATTGATGTCACCTTCGTGGCTCCAGGAATAGGGATAATCACAGGAGATGAATGTAAGTGCCAGGAGATGGTAAGTGCATAAGTAGAAATACCTTTTTCTTGGGCCATGGCTTTAATGACTTCAGAGTATTTTCTACTTTCATCTGAATCTGTCACCCCACCTAAAGGAGACCAAGGTAGATATGCAACGTTGTTCTCCTCGCATACCTTTAATACTTCTTGATCTCTGCGGTACTTAGGGCTCCTTTCGTTTTGTACAGAGACAACGCCCTCTTTACCAGCCATTTTAATTGCACGAGTAAGTTGTTCTGCGTTGTAATTACTTACTCCAATATTTCGGACCAGGCCTCGTTCTTTCAGTACGAGAACGTTTTCAAATTGAGTTTCAAATGGAATCGTTGGATCCAAACGATGGTGCTGCCAAAGTTCAATGACATCAACACCAAGTCGCAGCGCAGATGCCTCTGCTGCCCTTAGCAGATAATCAACCGTTGCCGCGCGCCCCCAAGTTTCGCCAGGACCGCGCGTAATTCCACCTTTTGTAGCAATCAAGATTTCTTTCTTTTGTTGGACGGTTCCGTTCCATGTGCGAACAGCTTCACCTACGAGGACTTCGTTATGGCCAAATTGATTCCAATATGCGGCATAAATATCGGCAGTGTCTAGCAATCGAATTCCAGCGTCTAGCGCAGCATGTATGACTGCTATTGCTCCTGCGCGGTCTTTCAACATGTGCAGGCGTGTGTGAGGAAGTCCTGACAGAGGCATGCATCCAAGCCCTAGAGCAGGAACTTCTCGATTGCCTATTTTTCTAGTCTTCATAACTTTCTCCTATTTTCCTTGGATCTTCCATGTAGTAGATGTTGTTTCGCCTTGTGAAAGATAGGCAACCCCTAAAGAATTTCTGAAGGCATTAGGGGCGCAAGTCATTGGTTCCACGGCTAGACAGATTCGTGAGTCTTCACCACCGCTTCTGTCGGCAGTATGAATCTGAATCCATTCGCAATCTGGTGTGAACGTCATTGCTACCTCTTCGCCATTGGGTGCTGAGACCGTGACTATTAAGTCAGAACCCTCGTCAACTTTAAATGCGTGATCAATGAAGCGGGTGCCGACTAATTTGCCTGCGCGGAAATCAAAATCTAATTCCTCTACTGGGCGCAGAGCGATTGGGAGCAATCTCTTCAAGTCAACATCGAGAACATGTGATGCATTCATCGATAGTGTCCACTCATCTACTTTTGAGTTGCTCGTTGGAATTAGGTAAGGGTGTATTGATACGCCGTAGGGAGCACTCTTCACACCAACATTAGTCGCAGAGATGCTGATTGCGAGCCCAGCATCCGAGAGAGAATATTGTGCGGATAGGTGTAGCTCTGTTGGATAAGAAATGTTCGCTTTCAAGTGAACTTCAAGGAGAACTGATGTTGGATTGGCTTCAACGACTTTCCACTCAAGGGTGTTGACAAGACCATGTAACGCAGTCCTTCGATCTGGTTCATTGATCGGAACTTTGTATTCAATTCCATCTACCTCATACAAACCATCTTCAATTCGGTTAGGCCAAGGCGCCAAGACGTCTCCGCGATAATTCATAGGTGGATTGGCAGAGATATAAGGATCAACTAAATCTCTACCTTGAAAAGTGAGAGAGTTAAGACCAGCACCTAGCGTTCGGATGCTCGCCCTATATTTATCTGCTGCAATATTCACCTCAGCCATTATTGTTGATTACTTCTGAAACTTAAGGGCCACGCTATTCCAACGCACATTCTGGCGAAATGTTTGTGCATCGGTCTTAGCATTAATTTCAAGAAGCTCAACTCCAGCGATCTCTGCAAAGTCTTGGATTACTTCCATATCAATAGCAGTCGACATCACAGTATGGTGTGAACCCCCAGCATAGATCCATGATTCAGCTGAAACTTCTAGTGAAGGCAAAGGCTTCCATACTGCGCATGCAACAGGGAGTTTAGGAAGTGGCGCATCTGGCGTCACTACCTCAATCTCATTAGAAATAATTCGGTAGTGATCCCCCATATCAGTCAGACAGGTAACAAATCCTTTGCCTGGAGTTGCACTAAAGACTAAACGAACTGGATCCTCGCGATCACCGATTCCAAGTGGATGAATTTCTAGTCGCGGTTTTGAGGATGCGATTGTGGGACAGACTTCCAGCATGTGTGCACCTAATACTTTTGGTTCACCCGGTCCAAAGTGATAGGTGTAGTCCTCCATAAAAGAGGTTCCCCCCGAAAGTCCAGTCGTCATTGATTTTACGATGCGCAAGAAAGCTGATGTCTTCCAGTCGCCCTCTCCACCAAAGCCAAATCCATCCGCCATGAGCCTCTGGACGGCAAGTCCGGGAAGTTGTTTTAGCCCGCCGAGATCTTCAAAGTTAGTTGTAAAAGCACCGAAATTTCCATCGTTTAGAAACTTTCTCAAGGCTATTTCCTGGGATGCTGCATATCGCAAAGATTCATGACGCGCGCCCCCAGGTTTCAAATCTGGAACCACATCATAATTCTCTAAATACTCTGGGACGAGAGCATCAATTTCTTTATCTGACACCTTCTCCACGGCACCAACAAGTGTATTTATCCCATAGGCTTCTACCGAGAAACCGAGTTTGATTTGCGCGCCAGTCTTATCGCCATCAGTAACTGCTACATAACGCATATTGTCACCGAAACGCGCAAGTTTGAGATTTTGGGCTGTATTCCAACCAATTGCTGCACGAGTCCAATTGGAAACTCTTCGCTGAACGCGGACATCCTCTGCATGTCCTACAACAATTTTTCGGCCATGATTCATGCGAGCTTGGATATGCCCGTGTTCGCGATCCCCGTGCGCCGCCTGATTAAGATTCATGAAGTCCATATCGATAGTTGCCCATGGCAATTGTGAATTCGCCTGTGTGTGCAGGTGCAAAAGTGGCTTTGTCAGCGCATGCAGGCCGGAAATCCACATCTTTGCTGGTGAGAATGTATGCATCCAAACAATGACGCCGATGCAATTATTATTTCCTGAAGCATCCTGCATAGTTTGGCGGATCTCTTCTGCAGTCTTGAGAATTGGCTTCCAGATAATTTCTACGGGAGAGTCGATGTTAACTGCAAGTAGTTTTGAAACCGATGCAGACTGTTCTGCTACCTGCCTGAGTGTTTCATCACCATAGAGATTTTGAGTTCCAGTAAGAAACCACACTTCATATTTCTTATTTCCCAAGATACTCATTTCTTATCTCCTTTTTGTCCGTAGATGTTCTGGTAGCGTGAATAGAGAGAATCAATACTTGCCTGCTCAATTCGTTTGATCTTTCCCATCGTCTGTGCTATCCACATCGTTTTAGCTACGTCTTCGCACATAACAGCGGCCTTTACCGCGGATCTTGCATCCTTTCCGACCGTGAAAACTCCGTGGTTCTTCATTAATACCGCGGGTGAACGATGGCCGCTAAGAGTTTCAACAATTCCCTTGCCAATGTCATCATTGCCAATCAACGCGAATGGACCTAGGGGAATCTCTCCTCCGAATTCGTCCGCCATAGCCGTCAGCCCACAAGGAATCGACTTATGAATTGCGGCCCAGGCAGATGCATAATTTGAGTGCGTATGCACTACACCATTGACATGCCTCATATGCTTATATACATAAGCATGGGCAGCTGTATCACTCGAAGGAGCGAGTTCGCCCTCGAGAACATTGCCTTCAAGATCGCATACAACCATCATTGCCGGTTGCAAATCGTCATAGCTCACACCACTTGGCTTGATGATGAAACTATTTCCATCGGGCAAACGTTCAGAGACGTTACCAGATGTCCACTGAACTAACCCATATGTCTGCAAATCAATATTTAGATTACAAATATTCAATCTATTTTTTTTATCGGCCATCATTTACTCCCATTCAAGAGGGCAGCATCACGTATACTACGAAGGTCGTGCATCATTTCATCATGACCAAAGCGTTCATAGAGCTTGTTGTAATGCTCAAATAACTCGTCATAGACCTTCACATTTGCAGCAATTGGTGTGAACTTTCGATCCTCTACTCCTCCCATGGCGGCGGATGCTTCGACAATATTTTTATAAGCCCCTGCCGCTACTGCAGCATGAATCGCTGAACCAAGTGCGGGACCCTGTGCAGATTTAATAACAGTAATTGGCATATTGAGCACGTCAGCATAAATTTGCATAACAAACTTATTTTTAATCAATCCGCCAGCAGCAATGAATTCTTTCACTGGCACTCCGGATTGATTGAAGGTCTCCACAATCTTTCGTGCGCCATAAGCAGTCGATTCAACGATCGCACGGTAAATCTCTTCTGGTTTGGTCGCCAAGGTCAACCCCACGATGAGGCCGGATAATTGATGATCTACCAAAGTTGATCTATTTCCACTCTGCCAATCAAGTGCCACCAAGCCATGTGCGCCAACAGGTGACTTCAGTGCCAGATTAGATAGATAGGTATGGATATCAATTCCTGCCTCTTTTGCTTGATTTTGATAGTCGGCAGATGAATAGTTATTTGCAAACCATCCGAATATGTCACCGACTCCACTCTGACCTGCTTCATACCCAAGCATTCCGCTGACAATTCCGCCCGGAACAACTCCGCACATTCCCCGAACCTCTGCGAGTACATCAGAAACCATCACGTGACAGGTGGAGGTTCCCATAATGGCAACCATCTGACCTGGATTCACTGCATTGGCTGCAGCGGCAGTAACGTGCGCATCAACATTTCCAACCGCCACTGCAATACCCTCAGGTAAACCAGTCCAACCCGCTGCTTCTTTTGTAAGCATTCCTGCGCTAGATCCAAGTTCGCCAAGTGTGTGCTCGAGTTTTTCAGTAACAAAACCGCTGAATTGTGGATTAAGAGCTTCTAGGTACTCGCGTGATGGATATGTTCCATCTTGGTAAATACCTTTGTAACCTGCGGTACAAACATTTCGAACGTAATTCCCACAAAGTTTCCAGATAATCCAATCCGCAGCCTCAATCCAATATCGCATCTCGTGATACACATCCGGGCTCTCTTCGAGAACTTGAAGCGCCTTTGCGAACTCCCATTCGGAAGAGATTTTGCCACCGTAGCGAGTTATCCATTTCTCTTTACGTGAATGTGCCAACTCGTTGATTCGATCCGCGTGAGGTTGTGCTGAGTGGTGCTTCCATAGCTTGATATATGCGTGAGGATTGTCTCTGAACTTTGTAAGTTCATTTAGCGGAGTTCCATCAGCCGTTACAGGAAGAACCGTGCACGCCGTGAAGTCTGAAGCGATTCCAATAACATCGGCAGGGTTAATCCCTGAATATTCTAAGACTTCCGGAACTGTCTTCTTGAGTACATCTATGTAATCTGATGGTATTTGCAACGCCCAGTCAGGAGGTAACTTCTTTCCGGTTGCCGGTAGTGCATCTTCTATTACAGCATGGGTGTATTCATGTACTGCAGATGCGATTTCAGCTCCGTCGGAGACACGCACTAGCAGTGCACGCCCCGAGAGTGTTCCGTAATCAACACCAATTACATATTTAGAGCTCATTGAACTTCCCATCTTCTGAATCTAAGCCTTGTTGAGGGTTACGCGAACCATCTGCCAGGATGCAGGTGGAAGTTGGACTGAAATGGAATTTCCAGAGGAAACTGCCGTAATTTTCTTATCCGGTGTTACTTGCTCTCCATTTTGTAATGTATTGGTCTTCTTTAAATTTTGATCTGTGACTGTCGCTTGCTCAAGAATATCGATATCTTTAAATCCCGAAAGTTGGATCTCAGTCGTTTCAGCGCTTGTAAGAGAACGGTTGACCAGGAAGATTGCTCCGGTTTTTGTTGATTCATCGTAAGTCATGACTGAATCCACTGTGCTGACATCGCCATAGGTCTCCGATTTAATCTTGGAAGAATCAATACCAGTAGCAAGAACCTTTCCTCTTCCATAACGAGCTGTATACGAGAATGGGAAAAATGTTGTTTGGCGCCAAGCTGGATGTCCAACCTCAGCACGAATTGGCGCAATGACGTTAACAAGTTGAGCAAGACATGCAATCTTGACTCGGTCGCTGCGGCGCAAAATACTGATGAGAAGGTTTCCTAGAACCACTGCATCTGCAACATCGTATTCATCTTCGATGACGCGAGGTGCTAGATCCCATGTCGTAGCACGTGGCAAATTCTGATACTTCGAAAGTCGCCAGACATTCCACTCATCTAGTGACAAGGTAATAGTCTTATTGCTACGTAGCTTTGCCTTCACTGCATCTGCGATATCGCAGACTTCATTGATGAAGTAGTCAAGATTTGTAGAACAAAGTAAAAATTCCTGAGTATTACCTAGGTCTTCGTAATAGGTGTGAAGTGATACGTGATCTACCAGATCGTAAGCCTTTTCTAGGATTGACTGCTCCCAGGATCCAAACGTTGGCATTGATCGGTTTGAACTACCAGCGATAACAAGCTCAAGGGAATCATCAATCTGTCTCATTCCACGAGCAACCTCTGCCGCAATCGTGCCGTAATCTTCAGCGTTCTTGTGTCCTAACTGCCAAGGTCCATCCATTTCATTTCCAAGACACCAAACCTTTATACCGTATGGCTTCTCCTGACCATTCTTTTTTCTCAAATTTGCCCACTTAGAATTTGCATCAACATTTGTGTACTCCAAAATCTCTAAAGCCTCGGGGAGTCCCGCTGTGCCAAGGTTGACAGCCATCATCGGTTCAACCCCGACTTTTTCGCACCAGGTCAGGAATTGATCTGTGCCAAATTGATTTGATTCAAGCGAGTGCCATGCAAGGTCGAGGCGCGTTTCACGCTCAGATAACGGCCCAATTCCATCTTTCCAGTCATAGCCTGATAGAAAATTGCCGCCTGGGTATCTGACAATTGTGACTCCTAGCTCCTTCACAAGTTCCATCACATCTTTTCGAAGTCCGTCTTCATCAGCGAACGTTGAATTAGGCTCATAAATTCCTTCATAAATGCAGCGACCCATATGTTCCGTGAAGGAACCATAGATGCGCGGATCAACTTCTGAGATTACAAATTCTCTGTGTACAAATACTTTGGATCCGCTCATGCTTGCTCCTGTCTAGATTTTCTTAAAAAATTATTATGACTTTACGCTTCCCGCCATCAGCCCCTGGATGTAGTACTTCTGAAGAGTGAGAAAGAGAACAACACATGGAATCATGGTCACGATTACTCCAGCTTGCATAAGGCCCCAGTCGGTTTGTCCATACAATCGAGAGTTCAATATTGTGAGCATGATGGGTACTGTGTAGTGAGGTTGATCAGTCATCAAAATAAGGGCAGCTAAAAATTCATTCCATGCTGCAAAAAAAGCAAACAGGGCGACTGAGATTGCTCCCGGGATCACGAGTGGAAACATTACTTGTCGTAAAGTAGACCAAGGGGTGCATCCATCTACCATCGCAGATTCCTCAATGCTTTTGGGAATTGCCTGGAAAGAATTCTTCATGACAAAAATCGAAAATGGTAGTTGGTAGGTTATATAGATTAGGCACAACCCAAACAGATTATTAGTTAAATGAAGTTGACTAAAGATTACATATAGAGGTGTCAATATTGCCTGAAATGGAATCATAATCATGAGCAAAATAGACCCAAAAAATATTTTTTTCCCGATGAAGTTGAATCGCGCAAACCCAAAGCCTGCCAACACAGAAAGAAGAACCGTGCCAAGCAGAGTTCCGAATGAAAGAGCTAAACTATTTGCAATATAGTGCCAGACTCCATCACTTACTCCGGTCAATTTTCTAAAACTCTCGGTTGAAAAATGCCGAGGCCACAAACGAGGAGGGCTCTCTTGGGCTTCAGTGGGGCGACGAAGTGAAGAAAGTAGGCTAGTGACTAAAGGTGTCAAAATTAAAAATGAAATAGCTGAACAGACAATTACCCAGGCCCTCAAGGGAAGGATTTGCTTTTCAAATCGCGCCCTCACTGGCGCGATTTGCATCTTATTCGTCATCTGAACTCCTTAGAACTCTGGACTGAACCAATGAAACAAGCATTAGAGCTAACGCCGCCAGTACAGAAAGTGCTGCGCCATAACCTAATCTGAATTGAAGGAATGACTGACGATAGATGTCGAAGACAGTCGTGATAGTCGACCCATCAGGACCACCACCTGTGACAATGTAAAACTGATCGAACGCAAGAAGTGAGCCAGCAACGCTTAAAATAAGTACTAAGGAGATTGTTCTCTTTATAAGCGGCAAGGTCACCGAGCGCAATTGTCGAATTCCTGTGGCACCATCAAGTTCGGCGGCCTCAAGTACTTCGCTAGGAATGCCTTGAATTGCTGCCATCAGAAGAATCATCTGAAATGAGCTGAACTTCCAAACAACCAGAGCGATAACTACGAATAGAGCCAATGGCATGGAACCAATCCAAGGTTCAGATTGGGTACCTAAATGTAATAGCCTTAAAATTTCAGGCATCGGCCCAACCATTTTGTCTGTAAACCAGTACCAAAGGTATGAGGCAGATCCAAACCCAATAACTACGGGCAAGAAGAATATGGTACGAAAAAACTTAGTTAATTTTGATGTCCCTTTAATGAGAAGGGCCATAAAGAGCGCGAAAGAGAAAAGTAGTGGCGTGACAATAACCGTGTAGAGCAAAGTTACTTTTACCGTGCGCCACAATTCTGTATCAGCAAAGGCTTCTCTGTAATTTGAGAGACCAATCCACTTTATTTCACCTAAAAGTGGGTAGTCCTGAAATGACATTATTACAACTTTTACCAAAGGAATAAGGAAGAAAACTAATACAAAGAGAAATGCAGGTACAGTAAAGACTGCGCCCGTGATAGCCCTCCGTCGTAAAAAATTCGGGTGGCTTAGTTTTTGCTCTGAAGTGTCTTTCATTTATAGTCCTTACCTCGTATATGAGTGTGAGTTCAACCTCTGGATATATTTTTTCGCATATCCAGAGGTTGAACTTTTAACTTATTGCTCGAAAGCTAGCTTGCGCTAAGACTTCTTTACGATGGCAAGCGCCGCTTCTTGAGCCTTCTTTTGCGCGGCAGCCGTGTCATTTCCGAAGATAGAACCTTGTTGCATGGTAATCCAAGGAGATTGGGCATCTGCAATCAATGGTGTGTAAACGGTTGACCATGGAGTCTTGCCGACTGCCATCATGTCTGAAATCACCTTGTAGCGAGGATCCAAAGGAACGTAATCAGATTTTGAAACGTCTGAACGGATTGGAACAACCGCCTTCTTTGCAAGGAACTTCTGACCAGCATTTAGAGCCCAGTCCAAGAAAGCTTGTGCTTCCTTTGGATGCTTTGTTCCCTTAAGGATGGCGATGTCATCTCCGCCCGCGAAAGAGCCAATTTGGCCTGCTGTCTTTCCGGGAATTGGTGTCACACCATAATTAATTTCTGGGTGAGCCTTAAGTGCTCCGACGTAGAAGGCTCCAGCAGCAACCATGCCAACCTTGCCGGTTGCAAATGGTGCAGCAAATGAAGCGCCGTTGTCAGTCTTCGCAGATGAATCGACATAACCTGAAGTTACGAGATTTTTGTAGAAATCCAATGCCTGCCCAACAATCTTATTGTCGTAGGTTGGCTTTCCATCAGCAGTGAGGATATCTCCGCCGGCTGCCCAAATAAAAGGCATGAAGGTAAAGATTTGGCATCCGCCACATGCACCAGAGAAGTAGTAACCCTTAGTGTCACCACCGAGTGCAGTAACAGCTTTAGCGTCCTTTGTTACTTCATCCCAAGTTGCTGGCGCCTTCTCTGGATCAAGACCGGCTTTCTTGAACAGATCCTTATTCCAGAAGAGGACTGAAGCTTCTGATGTGAATGGCAATGCGTATTGCTTACCCTTGTATGCTCCAAGTTTCATATGAGCTGGGCTCAATAAATTTTTGAAACTCAAATTATTGGCATAACTTGTCAAGTCAGCAAACACACCATTCTTAGCAAAATATGGCACAAGAATTAGGTCAACTGAAGTGATGTCAGGTGCAGAACCACTCAGGGAAGAAGTGGAAACCTTCTGGACAAACTGGGCATCAGGAATAGTTGTTACTTTAACCTGAATTTTTGATTGTGATGCATTGAATTCATCTCCAACTGACTTAATGAAGTCAGCTTGAGCTGCACGTGACCAGAAGTTAAGTACCACTGGACTTGCAGCACTCGCTTGAGTCGAAAGTGTCAATAACGTGGACGCACCAACAACTCCCGCCATAAGCCCTGCTCTTATTTTCTTACTATTCATTACCCCTCCTTGGCTAATGAAGAACATCCGTTGATGAATGTTCTCAATTCTTCTAAATCTCACGATCAAGAAGAAACCTCTATTAGATTATTTCTGCAACTCAGGAATCCACACTCGCATCGCTCCCTTTTGGCGATTTCCCCATAATGAATATGGGATCGCTGTAACTTTTGTGGATGCAGAATTTGTGCGACTGATTTTCTCAGCATATGGGAATCGCATTGGCTCTACTAATGGAGAGTTTGAACCTTGAATTAGCAGACCTACGATTTTTCCGTAACCAGGCAGTTCGATAGTTGTCTCCTGTATTTCTTGCGAAGCATCTACGACAAATTCCTCGATATCATCTTTTGGATTTGAAGCATCTGCTTGTTCGATTGCGAAAACCACAGGACCTCTCTGAATTGCTACACATCCCCGCGATGCATCAATTAGTGGGTGTGGCTTAAGGAAACGTGCCTTCACTTCCAATTCAAGTACCAGGTTGTCGCCAGCTTCCCAATTTCGCTCTAGGGTTATGTAGCCATTTTCATCAGTAGTGGCAGCAAGATTTTGACCACCGATACTCACTTGATAATTACCCTTACACCATTCAGGAATTCTCAGTTTAAGTGCAAACTCACTTGCTGTATTTACTGAAATATTGATAATTCCATTTACGGGATATTTTGTTTTGATTGTTAAATCCACTTTGCTTCCAGACTCAGTCTGTGTATTGATAACTGAATCAGAATAGAGGTGTATTGAGAAGGCGTTAACTGACGTTGTCGTTAAGTAATGATTAAAGGTGGCCGCGATTCGACCAATATTTGGTGGGCAACATGAACATTTGTACCAACCTAGTCTTTCAGATGCATCAGTATCAAATGCAATAAAGTGACCTTTGCGATATTGCAGTGGATTTGAATAAAAGAATTTACAACCGTCCACCGAAATGGAGCCGGCAATTATGTTATAAAGAGCTCTTTCCATGTTATCTGCGTATCGACCACGCTGCGTAGCTAGAAGCAATCTCCAATCCCACATGAAATTTGCAATTGAGGCGCATGTCTCTGCATAAGCTCTATCATTTGGAAGTTCATACGAGTCACCGAAGGCTTCATCCTTGTGTCGAGAGCCCAAACCGCCCGTTACATACATTTTTGAGTAGACCATGTCTTCCCATTGCCTCTCTTGCATCTTGAGAAAGCGCTCATCTCCTTTTTCTAAATAAAGATCCATAACGCCGGCATTCAGATACAACTGCCTCACTGAGTGACCAACGACAGTATCCGCTTCAAGAACTGGCTTGTGATCTTGCAGATATGAATCGCCGAAGTGAAATTCTGTTTCAGTAGGTCGTTTGATTGTCTTATGCCCACGGGCGAGAATCATTTTTTCAGCAAGCTCAAAATATTTGATCTCATTCGTTTCTCGATACAATTCTATGAGTGCCGTTTCAATTTCAGGATGGCCGCACATTTCGACCTTGTTACTACCACCGAATTTTCTAACTAACAGATCCGCAAATTTGCGAGCCAAAGTCATAAGTGGGGCATTACCTCGGATCCGAGATTCCGCGATTGCCGCTTGAATCATGTGTCCCGCAACATACATCTCGTGGCCCATTGTGAATTCTTGCCATTTTTTATCAGGGTGTACCCCCTGATACCATGTGTATACGTATCCATCCGCTTCTTGAGCGTGCTCAATCGCTGCCGTTGCAGTCTTTAAAAATTCAATTTGTTTAGGGTCCTCAAGTACATGCAAACTCCATGCCAAAGCTTCAAGTGATTTGTGAATGTCTGAATCAGAGAACCACATTCCTTTGAATTCAAATTCAGGTGTGTTGAGTTTTTGAAGATTTGCTAAGGCACCTGTACTTACTAGGTTGTTCATTAGATGTGGAACTGTGTCGTGCGCATTTTGTTGTTGCCAAGCACCAAGTTGGCCCTCAGAAGAGAGTTTCACCTCATTAAGTCCAATGGGTCTAGCTTTGGCCCCCTTTGCACCTTCAGTTAGCCTTATTGGCCCATACGTTCTAGGTGTCATCGTTGAAACTCCTTTATTTGTCAGCGCAGACTTTTTCTTGTGTTCAGATTGTTATCGTTAACAATCTTAAGGTCAATATGCCTTCAGGAAAGTTATGTAATCGTTATAAACGACGCCTAGAAGCGCTCTCTCGCAAGATGACCATCGCTCCCACTGTTTGATCCTTTGTCGAACTCCCTGGATTTTCGATTTCGCTTAACAGGGATTCGAGGGCCTTGATTCCCACCTCATCAAAATCCTGGCGAACAGTTGTTAATGCAGGTGAAAAATACAGTGATTCTGGAATGTCATCAAACCCCACCAAACTCATTTCCTCAGGGACCGAAATTTTCTGCTCTGCCAACGCTTTTAAAGATCCCAGCGCCATTGCGTCATTGCCTGCAAAGATTGCAGTTACCTCATGATTATTGATTATTTTCTTAGTGTTCTCGTAACCAGATTTAGCGGACCAGTCTCCTCGATAGAGATGCCTTATAGCCAGATTATGTTTTGTAAGAGCCAATTTCCAACCTTTAGTTCTAGCAACGGATTCGTACCAATTCTCAGGGCCTGATATATGTGCTATTTCTGTATGCCCCAGATTTATGAGGTGATTGGTCAGCTGGAAAGCACCGCCTATTTGATCTACATTCACTGAAGGAACTTTCGTTCCCGCCTCACCCTCGACCATAACAACAGGAAATCTATGAATTGCGTTTCTGAGTTGAGCTGTGCTGTTTAGCTGCGGGGCGATTAGGATTGCACCAGCAACACCCGCATGTTTCAATTCGGCAATCCCTGCGATCACAGAATCAAGCTCTTGAGATTTAAGGGAGACGATTGTTGTGTTGTAGCCCTTCTCTCGGGCAGCCATCTGAACTGCATGAAGTGTCGATGCAGGCCCAAATAAAGTTGTGTCATAACTGAGCACACCAATGGTTGAAGTTTTCCCAGTTACTAGGGCCCTAGCCACAAGATTAGGTTTGTAGCCCATTTCCTGCATTACTCGTTCAATTTTTTGGCGAGTTTTTATGCTGACATTTTTGTGATTATTTACTACACGAGAGACGGTTTGGTGAGAAAATCCACTTTTTGCCGCAACGTCCATGAGTGAAGGTCTGCGAGTATTTGGCATTAATCTTTCCCAACTTTTGAAAGTAATAGAGAGAAGTTCAATGTCCCTCCATTAATAAAAATTAGTTTGATAATTATTGACTTCTCAACTTCACCCATGCAATGATTATATTGTGAAGGTTAACAATTTCCCACGCAACTTTGAAAAGTAATCGGCCTTGAGAAAAAGGTTTTTAGTTCTTGATGCAAGCCGAGGTTTGGCTGCTATCGGGATTGTGCTTTTTCATGTTTTGTTTTCATCGCCATATCAACAGCTGAGGGGACTTTATTTACTTGTCGATTTCTTCTTTGTCCTGAGTGGCTTTGTTCTCTTTCCAAGTCTGCCCCAGCAATTCAAGGGGCTCCCAACGAACGTTCTTAAATTTCTAACGACTAGATTTTTCCGGCTTTGGCCCACTGTCTTCGGGGCAATTTTGACATCCATGGCTATTTATTTCCTTCACAAATATCAAGTAACTCATACAGGGGGGGTCTTCGAGCCAGACCCTAACCGAACTCCTAAATTGATTTTTGCTGCCTTAGCTCTCATTCAGGTAATTCACGTTTTCTCAATGTCAATTTGGATTGTCGTTCCCTTCTGGTCTCTTTCCGCAGAATGGTTAGCAAATATTTTTTACTCCCCCCTCTCAGCATTCAAAAGAAGCATAGGAATCTTATTTGGAATAACCCTGGGTTACTTTTTATTGAACTTTGGAATGGATCACGATGGACTGTGGATTGACTATATGGGGCCTATCCGAGGCTATGAAGCGATAGGCCGAGCATTTATAGGGTTTGGGTTGGGGCTGCTCATAAGAAAATACCTTTTTAAGTTGAATATCTTGATAAATCTGCCAATGTTGATTGTGTCTCTGATACTTGTCATATGGAACTTCACAACCTGGCAAAATGGCTTTACAAATATATATTGGGCAGGTCCTTTATTTGCTTTTCTAATTTTGCAGCTATCTCAAATTAATATAAGCGAAGATTCCATCGGCGGAAAAACGTCAAAATTTTTTGGATCATACTCATATGGCATCTACGCGTTCCATATTATCCTTCACGATTATTACTCTTTCTTCTTTAGAGATATTGAACCTGGAGCCACTTTGGCACAATGGAATTTTTTCCTAATTAAAAAAACAATCGCTCTTCTTGCATTTTCTGTAATATTTACATTCTTCACCTTGCATTTATTTGATAAGCCGGCACAAAAACTTCGCAAAAGTCTACTAAGTAACGAATAGAGCTTTTAAGTTAATGTGAATAATGGTAACTGAGGTATCCGAGATTTTTGCAGATTTGGTCCAGGGATGGGATTACCATTGCGGTGAAATGTAATCGCAACTAATTCCTAGAGCAATCATCTTGATGCTTGGGCGTCTCCGAGTTGCAGGCGAAGTTTACCGCGATTAGAAGTTTGCTCGAATAGCGCCGGGCTATGCGACGTCTCCAAGTACGGGGATAGTCTACAAGGAGATGGGTGCCTCATCATCATGGCCACCGCAGCACTCGTGGGGGGATTCTCGCTCTACGGGTGCAAAGAAACCTCCCGCAACTCTCTCTACATACAGTTCTAGCTTGCCGCCTTGGAAAATTGGGCGTACAAAGTTATTAATTTGAATTTCTGCGTTGGGTGGCAATTGTTCGCCAACAGCCACAATTGAGTCGATTGCGGAGTTCTTTATCAGCGCTTCAGCTTGAACCGTAGCGGAGATATCAACATTGAGAGGCATCACTACTGCGCGACCGGACGTTTTTGAGTTGCTGATCTCTACCAAATCGCTGAGTTCTGCATCTCCTGCAAAGCTAGGAAAATGTCCATTGAGATCTGCTAGTAACTTATTCAACTTCTTCTCATCGGATGCCGCGAAGGTAAAGGCAACTCGGCGAGCACCTGAAGTCAATTGATGACTTACTAACCAATCGAGCTTCACGCCCAACTTTGCAGCGTGATTGACGATGGTATCTTCCAAATGCTTTCGTGAAACAGGAGTAAGTCCTGAGTCAAAGGCGACCCAAGACTTACTCCTGCTCATCAATTTAGTCATTGTTTTTACTGGTGTTCACTAACTACTAGATCGCGTCAATGAATACTGGGTTGCTATAGAACCATAGGTCGTTCCATGGATTTGCATCACCCATAGTGTCCATTACTGGATCTACACCATTTGCAGCAAGCTTATTGCCGTCGCTTCCGCGATAGCGGAGGTAGAAGGAGCTTCCGACATTCTTGTAAGTGTATGTAAGCACGACCT
>Ga0209188_1001785_pt1 | contig 16705 bp, 15 predicted proteins | sample C_130625_EF_Meta_FD_187307 | JGI IMG/M metagenome (GOLD analysis project Ga0209188, IMG submission 187307) | Freshwater microbial communities from Lake Croche, Canada to study carbon cycling - C_130625_EF_MetaG (SPAdes) (version 2) | ecosystem: Environmental > Aquatic > Freshwater > Lake...
CCAGCATCACGTGCGGCAACGGCCACCTGCTCGGCGCCGTTGGAGTGGCCATCGAGCCCGGGCTTGCCCACGAGCATCCGCAGTCGGTGACCGAGTTCGTCCGAGGTCGCCGCCACACCCGCGCGCACCTGATCAAGTCCGGCCCGCGCGGCCGCACCCACCGAGCCCGAGACACCGGTCGGGGCGCGGAACTCGCCGAACACCTCACGCAGCGCACCCGCCCATTCGCCGGTCGTGACGCCGGCCCGAGCGCACGCCAGCGAGGCCTCCATGAGGTTGGCACTGCCGCGGGCATCGCCGACGAGTCGAGCCAGCGCCTGGTCGACCGCTGCCTGATCGCGCGCAGACCGCCACTGCTGCAGCGCCGCGACGGCCTCGGCCTCCACCGCAGGATCGACCTTGACAATCGACTCCTCAACGGTGAGGGGACTCACCTCGGTCTGGGTGTACTCGTTGACGCCCACGACCACATCGTCACCGGATTCGAGCCGACGACGTCGCTCGGCAAGCGACCCGACGAGTTGTGACTTCAGGTACCCGGACTCCACAGCTGCGATCACGCCTCCCACCTCGTCGATGCGCGCCATTTCGGCTCGCACGTCAGCAATGAGGGATTCGACCTTGGCCTCAATCACATGCGAGCCATCGAAGATGTCGTCGTACTCCAACAGGTCGGTCTCGAACGCAAGCACCTGCTGCATGCGCAACGACCACTGCTGATCCCACGGCCGCGGCAGGCCCAGCGCTTCGTTCCACGCCGGTAGCTGCACCGCACGCGCACGCGCATTCTTGGACAGGGTCACGCCGAGCATCTCGAGCACGATGCGCTGCACGTTGTTCTCTGGCTGCGCCTCGGTGAGACCAAGGGAGTTAACCTGCACGCCGTAGCGGAATCGCCGCTTGGCCGGATCCTGCACGCCGTAGCGCTCGCGCGTGATCTCATCCCACAGCTGCGTGAACGCACGCATCTTGCACACCTCTTCGACAAACCTGATGCCGGCGTTGACGAAGAACGAGATGCGGCCGACCACATCGGGCAGCCGATCGGCTGGGAGCTGGCCCGAGTCACGCACGGTGTCGAGCACCGCGATGGCCGTCGCGAGCGCGAAGGCGATCTCCTGCACGGGCGTGGCCCCGGCTTCCTGCAGGTGATACGAGCAGATGTTGATGGGATTCCACTCGGGAGTGTTCTGCACGCTCCACGAGATGAGGTCGCTGGTGAGACGCATGGAGGGAGCCGGCGGGAACACGTACGTGCCGCGAGACAGGTACTCCTTGATGATGTCGTTCTGCGTGGTGCCGGTCAGTGAGGTGCGCGCGATGCCCTGCTCGTCGGCGGTCGTGACGTACAGCGCATAAAGCCACATCGCCGTGGCATTGATCGTCATTGACGTGTTCATGCGATCAAGTGGGATCTGATCAAGCAGCGCACGCATGTCGCCCATCGCGACGACAGGGGTGCCCACCTTGCCTACTTCGCCGCGCGCCATGGGCGAGTCGGGGTCGTAACCGGTCTGCGTCGGCAGGTCGAAGGCGATGGACAGGCCCGTCTGGCCCTTGTCGAGGTTGCGGCGGTACAGCGCGTTGGAAGCCTTGGCGGACGAGTGGCCCGCATAGGTGCGCATCACCCAGGGCTTACTGCGTGCCATGCTGCACCTTCCGATTTCGCACCCGTCGGGTTGCGATTCTTGCATATCCTACTATCTGAGGTCCACATAATCTGCGGGACCGAAAATTCGGGAGAGATCATGGACTTCGAGACCCTCGAGTGGACCGTAGACGACGGCATCCTCACCCTGGCCCTGAATAGACCAGAGAGCCTGAATGCCTTCACGGTCACGATGGCACACGACCTCATTGCCGCCTACGACCACGCGAGTTCCGACGACTCCGTTCGCGCCATTGTGGTGACCGGAACAGGTAAGGCCTTCTGCGCAGGGATGGACCTCAACGGCGCCGGCAACGTCTTCGGCCTCGACGAATCCCTCACGCCCACCATGGCCGACCTGCGCACGCGCGCCGAGGATCCGCAGATCCGCGACGGCGTCCGCGACACCGGTGGGCGAGTGTCCTTGGCAGTGCAGCGTTGCACCAAGCCGGTCATCGCGGCCATCAATGGTGCGGCTGTCGGCATTGGCGCCACGATGACGCTGCCGATGGATGCACGGATTGCATCGACTCGCGCGCGCATTGGATTCGTGTTCGGGCGCATCGGCATCGTTCCCGAGGCTGCATCCACGTGGTTCCTGCCGCGTATCGTCGGCATCGACAAAGCCCTTGATCTGTTCTACAGCGCCGACATCCTCAATGCCGAGCAGGCACTCGAGTACGGCCTTGTGCGCGAGGTCGTGGCCGAGGATGAACTCCTGCCCGCGGCCTACGCACTCGCCGATCGCTGGACCCGCGGGCGCTCCGCGGTGTCCACGGCGCTCATGCGCCAGATGGCTTACCGCAACAGCGCACTCCCTGATCCTTACGAGGCGCACCTGGTCGACTCGCTCGCGATGTTTTATACGAGCATCGGTGACGGCAAGGAGGGCGTGGCTTCGTTTCTAGAAAAGCGCGATGCGCAGTTCACGTCACAGACGTCAACGGATATGCCCGCGTTCTACCCGTGGTGGTGAAAGAAAGGCTGGTCTAGGCCTTCGGCACGGAGAAGATGATGGCCTCGCCCTGTCCGCCGCCGCCGCACAGGGCGACCGCACCGGTGCCGCCGCCACGGTTCTTCAACTCGTAGATGGCCGACAGCAGGATGCGAGCTCCACTCATGCCCACCGGGTGACCGAGCGCGATGGCGCCACCGTTGACATTGACGATTCGATCGTCGACGCCGAGGTCACGCGCTGATGCGAGTCCCACACTTGCGAAGGCTTCGTTGATCTCGATGACGTCGAGGTCGGCGACAGTGATGCCACCCGCGCGCTTGAGCGCATCCTTGATGGCAGCGGCGGGCTGGAGCAGCAATGAGGGATCGGGGCCGGCGACTTCACCGTGCGACACGATCTCGGCAAGCCAGGTGAGGCCGTGCTCCTGCGCGTATTCCTTGCTCGTGATGACCAGTGCGGCCGCGCCATCGGACAGCTGCGAGGCGTTGCCCGCAGTGATGGCACCTTCCCTATCGAACGCCGGACGCAAGCCGCCGAGCGACTCGGCGGTTGTGTCGGCACGGATGCCTTCGTCCTCCGCCACCATCACGGAGCCTTTGCGACCCTTGACCTCGACCGGCACGATCTCCTGCGCGAATCGGCCCGACGAGGTCGCCGCGGCCGAGAGCTGATGCGAGCGAGCCGCAAAAGCGTCCATGTCGTCGCGCGTGAGTCCGTACGGCTTGCCGTACTTCTCGGTGGCAGCGCCCATCGAGATTGCATCAAACCCGCACACAAGCGCATCCTGATCGAGGGCGTCCTTGGTCGTCACGCTGCCGTACTTGTATCCCTGGCGCGCACCCATGAGGAGGTGGGGTGCACCGGTCATCGACTCCATGCCACCGGCGATGACGACCTTGTGGTGCCCGGAGCGAATCGCCTGATCGGCCAGCGCGACGGCGACGAGGCCCGACAGGCACAACTTGTTGATGGTGGTGGCGGGCACAGACATCGGGATGCCCGCCGCCGCTGCAGCGGGACGTGCCGGGTTGGGACCGGCACCCGCCTGCACGACATTGCCCATGATCACCGAATCGACCTGATCGGCCGCAATACCCGACCGCTCCAGTGCGCCACTGATGGCAACAGCACCGAGTTCAATCGCCGACAGCGACGAGAAGACGCCGAGCAACTTGCCGATCGGGGTGCGTGCTCCGTCGATAATCACGGAAGTGGTCACGGTGTCTCCTCAGTGCCGAGCAAAGAAATGGACGTACTACCGGTGTGGCGAGGGTAACGCACCGAATCCCGGCGCTCTCTTGTGGCCAACCCCTACAGTTCCGTGAAACAGGCCACACAGAGTCCGCGCGATGAGGAGCGACATGGTCCAGCGCACGGCAGTGATCAGCGGTGCCGGCACCGGCATTGGCGCCGCATGCGCGCAAGCGCTCAGCGCATCATGCGATCGACTCGTACTCGTGGGCCGACGCCTGGAGAAGTTGCAGGAGGTTGCGGCGACTGTACCGGGCGACGTTCATGTGCATGTGCGCTCATGCGACCTCAGTGATTCACATTCCGTGCAAGAACTCGCCGACTGGGCGCGGGCCGAGCTGGGCACCGTAGACATCATCGTCAGCAATGCGGGGTCCGTACAACCTCCGCTCGGCGATTCCCTGCAGACCATGGCCGACGCCTGGGCCAGCACGTATCTGGCCAACACGATCAGTGCCGTGCTCCTCATCGAATCCTTTGCACCGCTGCTTCCGCGTCCGGGCGGGCGAATCGTCATCATCGGCTCGGCAGCTGCACGTTCAGGCAATGGCAGTCCGGCCTACGCCGCAGCCAAAGGTGCGCTGCAGACCTATGCCATCTCTCTCATGAGGAGCCTCGGACCCGACGGCATCACCGCCAATGTCGTCGCCCCCGGGTACACCGATGGCACCGAACTCGTCGCCGGCCGCATCTCCCCCGAGCGCAAGGAACGTCTGCTGCGGGGCATCGCGACCGGCCGCCCCGCGCAAGCGGCCGAGATCGCGCACATCGTGGCGTCACTGGCCGCACCAGAGGCCAGTTTCATCAATGGCGAGACCGTCACCGTCGACGGTGGCCCTGTCGTCGCGGGCTAGTCACCAACCTAAGGAGAAACATGAGTGAGTTGGACGCAACCGACCTCGCCCGCATCGAGGTCGTCACGGCGTTGTTTGCCGCATGGTCCAGTGGCGATGCCGATGCTCCGCGGCAGCACCTCACCGAGAATCCGATCCTGTGGGACAGCGTGGGTGGCCTAAAAGAAGGGTGGCCGGCCATCCGCGAGTACTTCGCGCACGGCCTCGAGCGTTACCCCGACCTGGTGCTCGTGCCGACCGGCGAATTTTGGGCCCGCCCCGATGGACTGGCCTTGCAGTGGCAGATGAGCGCGACCGTCATCGATGACTCCATGGGCGCGGGACACCTGGGCAAGAAGTGGATCGTCCCGGGACTGTCCTACGTGGTGTTCGACGGACTCAAGGTCGCCGCCGAGTACGACTACCACGACAAGGGTGCGCGCCAGCGCTCACTCGAGGGCTGACACTGCTGCTGCTGACACTGCTGCTGCTGACACTGCGGCTGACTCAACGAGCGCGCAGGTCACGGCGGTCCCCAGCGCTCCAGCAGTCGTCGATGCAAGTCACTCACCATGCGCGGTGTGATGAGCTGCTGCATGGTCAGTCGACGGAACAGGAACGGCGCGACGACATCTTCGACGCCCTGCTTCACATCCAGTCGCGGATCGAAGGCGCCCGTCTCCTTGCCCTCGGTGATGATCGATGCGGCGCGAGATCGCGTCTGCGAGAACATTCGACGCTGCACGGCCGCAAACGCCTCATCCCGGGCCGCGCCTTCCATCAGGGCAAGCAGCAGAGCGACGTAGGACGGGTCATTGAGGCGTCGTGCATAGTCGCGCAGGTAAGCGAGCAGACCGGCTTCAGGATCGAGGTCACGCGGCAGCGGCTCACTGTGCATGAGGAAGTCGAAGACTTCGCAGGCAAGGGCCCCAAGGTCGGGCCAGTTGCGGTAGATGGTGCTCCGAGCGACCCCGGATGTTTCGGCGAGACGTTCGGCCGTGAGTCCGGCCGGGCCTTCCGCCACCAGGACGTCGCGCACGGCGGTGAAGACTGCTGTTTGCGTGCGAGTGAAACGAGCATCGGTCATGGCGCCTCCGCGCAGGTGATGTCGATGAGCTGGTTGAGGAAGCGCAGGGACACCGCGATGCCGATGGCGAGCTGATCGGCCGTGCGGCGAGGTCCGTTCTCGAACACGGTGAGTGCCGTGAGATTGACGCAGGCTCCGCGAAAGTGGTTGTAGGCCAGCCAGGTGCGCCACTGCTCGTCGGTGAACGTCACGTTCGCTACGTCGCGCAGACGCTGCTTCCACGCGTCCGCACCCATCGTGCGTCGGCCCCGGATGAGGGCGAGGTACGCCCAGTCCTCGGCCGCATCACCGATGTGGGCGAACTCCCAGTCGAGCACCGTCAGCCCATTTACCGCATCAAAGAGTGCGTTCCCCGGGCCTGCGTCGCCGTGAACGATGACGCTAGGGCCGGTCGGCGCGAGGTTGCGACGAAGCCACGCGGCCGCATCGTCGATCAGTGGAATCGTGCGCGGGGCATGCTGCCGGTACAGCGCCAGCCAACCATCAATGTTGTCGGCGATGACCTGATCCGGTGTGCGTTGACCCGTGTGGAGGATCGCGGTCGGCAGCGCATGCAGGGCCACCAGCGACCGGATGATGTCGTCCAGACCCTGGTCGTCCAGTCGCACCACACCGTCGACGTGCTCCATGACCATGCAGGGCTGACCCAGGACTTCGCCCGACGTCTCAACGTGCAGGACCTCGGGCACGCCGTAGCCGGCCGAGCGCACGGCACGCATTGCTGCGACTTCACTGATGGTGTCGGTGCCAAACATGCCGCCCTGCTCCACCCGCACCACGATGCGTGACGTGTCTGCCGGCTCGGTCATCGTCGCGCGCCACATGCGTCGCGAGAATCCGCCACCGATGACCGTCGCGTCCGTGATCGTGACGTCGTGGCCGCGCTGTATGGACAACCATCGCGCGAGTGCATCGACCTCAGCCGCTGGCACGAGCACGTCATCGTGTTCGACATTGGTGTCGTGACTGGTGAACACCGACATCAGCGGCTCGGCCGCCTGAAAATCCTCACGCGCCCAAGCGACGAACATCGGTCGCACAACCGCTGCTTGCCCGTCATTGGTGGCAAGGGCCTCGGCCGCGACTTCGAGCGCCTCCTGCGGACTGCAGTGCAGCAGTAACGCCAGTTCCGCACTGCGCGCCGGCCACGGATCTTCACCGCACGTGCGCAGATACTGCGCTACTCCCTCCCACTGCCGGGGGCTGCCGGAATCGGGATCACGCATGGCCTCCGCCACCAGAGATTGGAGCATGGTCATGCACCAAGCCGCTGTGCCGCCGCTGCCTCCAGCGCGAAGTCGTAACCCGCACCCCACATGGGATCGGCCATGGCGTCGGGAGCATCGACCAGCGCACTGGCACAGAACCACTCGTAGGACTGCTCGTGACCGACGCGGAACCCCCGCTCGCGGGTCAAGCCGAGCGCGTGTGCGCGATCGAGCGACAGGATTCCGTGATGGCGTTCCTTGAACAGGTGGCCGTAGAGCGGTCCGGGTGCATCGAATCCGTCCGGCACGAAGACCATGTGTGGTTCGACACCGACGATCTGCGCCAGCTGAGCGATGTATTCGGCGGACGAGCAGCCCTGCCCAGTGGTGTTCACCACCTGACCGACCGCGTTCGGCTCCAGTGCGAGCTCAACAAGATTGCGGCAGAGGTCGTCGACGTGGCCGTAGGAGCCCGTCACCAGGCCACCGTGCGGCACGAGGATCGGCAGACCTCGACGCAGTCGCAGGAACATTGCGGCTTCCATGTCGAGGATGTTGTTGTCAGGTCCGTAGATCGCGGCGGGACGAGCGACGCTGCCGGGGAATCCGGTTGCCGCACAACGATCGAGTATCACGCGCTCCGCGTAGGCCTTGAATCCGCCGTATGTCGACGAAGGCTCGTCGCGCAGGGGCTGGTCCTCGGTCCACGGCATGAGACCGGTGGGCGCATACGCCATGATCGACGAGACGAAGACGTAGGCACCCACGGTGCCGTCCAGCAGCCTGATGAGGTCGTCGAACTCACCGCCACCCGCGGCCATCACGAAGCCAGATACGTCGATACCTGCGTCCCACTGCGTGCCGGCCAGTGCGGCTGTCATGGATTCAGTACTGGTGCGGTCGCCCACAATCCGCTGCACACCCGCTGGCAGGTCAGAGGTGGTGCGGCCGCGATTGAGCACCGTCACCTCGTGTCCCTCACGAACCAGCAGGTCAACGAGGCGCCGACCGACGAACGTGGAACCGCCAAGGATGAGGGTCTTCATGACCGGAACTATAGGAGATTTGTGGGACAAAATGTCCCATAGTCCCTAGAATTCGATCATGACCCCACGCCTGACCAAGATGGACGAATATCCCCGCCACCAGATCGACGGCACGTTCGATTCGGTGGCCAGCGATTCGGTCAATTGGAACGACGGCTTTTACTTCACCCTCGCCGACGAGCGCACCGGAGCATCGCTGTTCGTCGGGCTTCGCCTGTACCCCAACACCGATGTGATGGACGGGTTCGCGTGCGCAACCCTTGATGGTCGCCAGTACAACGCACGGTGGTCCCGCCGACTGCGTCCGCGCAACGACGACCTGCAGGTCGGACCACTGCGGCTGGACATCGTCGATCCGCTGAGCGTCCTGCGGCTCAGCTGTGCAGCGAGCGAGTACGGGATGCTCTTCGACCTCGAATGGACCGGCTTGCATGAGCCCTTCCTCGAAGAACCGATCGTGCGGTACGAGGGCGGTCGCAAGACCTACACGCGCAATAACTTCGACCAGTGCTGCATTGTCCAGGGCACCCTCACCATCGGTGGGCGCACGCTGGAGGTCAATCCGCAGACCTGGGTCGGCGTACGCGATCACTCCTGGGGACACGGTCGCACTGGCGGCGGGGCACATCCTGCGTCCGCCCCTTCATCCGCGGCCGATCCCCGACGCGGTTTCGCCATGCGCCAGTGGACAATGGTGCGCATGCCAGATCGCGTCATGTTCTGGCAGTTCCATTTGCAGGCCGACGGAACGTTCACGCCATTTGAGTCCATCGTTATTCCGCGCGACCCATCACAGCCGCGCTGGGCCTACACCGACGCCGTCGTCACGCATGCGCGCATCGACGGACTGCCGCGCGTCGCCTCGTCCACGATTGCGATGAGTCGTCCCGATGGCACCATCGACCGCTACCGACTGGACCCGGTTGGCTGGCCGGTCTATCTCCAAGGCGGTGGCTACCACGACGGTTTCAACGATCATCAAGGTCGAGGCGTCTATCGAGGTGAGGAGCACCACGAGGGAGAGCAATGGGACGTCCGGCACCCCATCAACGTGGGCGATCCGACCGGTAATTTCCGTCAGCGCCCCGACGCCTGGGCCGAGCAATTCGCCACATGCCAAAATCTGAGCGACCCCGCTGACCGCGGGTTCGGACACCAAGAGTGCGTGCTCGCCCCGTAAGTCCCGCACGAACCGACAGGAGAGCGATGGACCGCGATCGATTGCAGGCATTTCTCAATGCCGTCGAGCCCGACCGCGGCGCAACGGTCCTGGAGTGCCTGCCCATCCCCGGTGGTTACAGCCGCGACACCGCTCGCGCGACCGTGCAGTGGGCCGATGGCACGACCGAGTCATTCTTTCTTCGCGGCGATCCGCCTATCGACGCATCCGTATTCCGCAGTGACCGCGACAACGAGTGGTTGCTCCTGAATTCTCTGGTCAACTCGCCCACGTTCAACATCCCCCGCCCGCGCTACTACGACGCCACCGGCGAATATCTGGGATGCAAGTGCATCGTGGCCGAGGCGATCCCGGCACAGTCGATGTTCGCCGCACTTCAGACCGAGACCGACATTGAGGCCGCCAAGGCACGATTCGTAGACGTGATCGCGTCCATTCATGCGATGCCACTCGACGTGCTTGGCCCTGATATTCCCCGACCCACCAGCTGGCGCGCCCAGATGGATGCGCTCATCGGACGACTCGACGAGATTCAGGCAGGCCTTCAAGAGTCCAATCCGGTCCTGCATTACGTGGCACGGGTCATGCGCGAGAACCTGCCGCGCGAGGTTCCGCTGGCACTTGTGCACGGTGACGTGCAGCCCGGCAACGTGCTGGTGCCCGACGGGGCGCCGCCCGTTGTCATCGACTGGGAGTTCGCACAGGTGGGCGATCCGCGACAGGACCTTGGGTATTTCCCCCAGGTGCCCATGCCCCCTTTGCTCTACCACCCTGATCCGGAGAAGTTCTGCGCGCTGTATCGCGAGCGCACCGGGATGGCCGAGCAAGACCTCAATCCCCTGATTGTCGACTACTTCCTCGTGCTCGGCACCGCTCACCTGCAACAGAACATGCTGATGGGTGCTGAAGCAGTGGCACAGGGTGAACACCGCGGAATCATGGGGACGTACCTCATCATCGCCATCACGCACTTCCACAACCTGTACCTCAATTACACCGAGCAGGTATCCGGCTCGCGAAAGGCCTCCGCATGATCATCCGGCCGTCCACGCCACAGATCCTTCGCGACCTGCAGGTCGAGGTGGAGCGCGAGATATTGCCCCTGATGCCCGATGCCGTGTCCAAGATGCGCGTGCAAATGCTGCTTGCCGTTCTCGGTAACTGTGCGGTGCGCAGTGCTCACGAGATCGCGTGGATGACGGAGGAGACCGCCGAGATCATTGACTACGCGCGCGAAGTCTCTGACGCCGTCGGTGCCGAGGCTAGCCGTCTGATCAAGGTTCGTCTCGAGGCAACTCACGTAGACGACAGTCTGCACCTCGATGACGTTGCCGCGACATATTCGCGGGCTGGCTTTGCTTTATCAGCCGCGCTTGACGCCGCGATGGACGCCTACCTCAACGACCTCGTGCTGCGAGGCGAGGCACTGCTGCGGGCGCGCGTGACACGCGAGCAGGAGATCGCAGGAGGTTCTGCAACCACCGGTCGCTGATCAGGAGGCTTGGGTCGGGTAGAACCGATCGCGCCCGGATGTGGCTAGTACTTCCTTGCCACTGTCGACGATAACGACCGTGCCATTGATGAACGATGACTCATCGCTGGCCAGGAACAAGAACGCCTGCGCGAGATCCTGCGGCATCGGCGCGCGGCCCGTGGGGTACTTGGCCCCCATGAGTCGAGCAGCTTCCTCAAGGTTGTCGCGATCGCCAGTGGTGACGCCCGCGGTGAGTGAGGAGACCGTGGCACCGGGGGCGATGGCATTGGCGCGCACTCCGTAAGGCGCAAGCTCCACTGCCGCCGACTTCGACAGGCCCACCACGCCGTGCTTAGCGACGGTGTAGACGTGCGGCCCGAGTCCGGCCTGCACCCCTGCTGTGCTCGTGGTGTTGATGATCGAGCCGGACCGCTGCTGCTTCATGATGACCGAGGCAAGCTTGGTGCCCAGGAACACGCTGGTGAGCAGGATGTCCATGGTGCGTAGATAGTCAGGTAGCGAGGTGTCTGACAGCGGACCGGTGACGCCCACCACGCCTGCGTTATTGACCATCACATCAAGCCCACCGAACGAGCTCACGCATGCGTCGATTGCCGCCTGGATGTCAGCCTCGGATGTCACATCGGTGCGTACGAAGACAGCAGAGTCACCCACCTCAGCGGCCAACTTCTCGCCGGCCTCCACATCGAGGTCGGCAATGATGCAGCGCGCGCCCTCTTGGACATAACGCCGTACGACGCCCGCACCGATGCCGCGGGCGCCACCGGTGACCACCGCGGACTTACCCGCCAGGCGCGCCATCAGTGGCCGTCACTCATGGTGAAGCGATTCAGCATTGTGAGGCGCGACTCGTCGCGTCCCGCGGCACCGGCAGCGATGACCTCGCGGCTTTGGATCTTCCACCCACGCGTGCGTCGCGTCCAGGTATCGACATACCGACCGTGGAGAGTCCACTCTTTGCCATCGACACCACGGTGCCACGCGGTGACCAAGCTCTCGGCGTTGGCGTAATCGGTGCCGGTGAACTCGAGGGTGATGTTCGTGATGGCATGCGAGGTGCGCTCATAGCGCGAGAGAGCTCCCTGCAGCATGGCGCGAATGGCGTCGGTGCCCTCGACCCATTCGGCGCCGCTCACGCGCATGCGGCAGTCATCTTGAAACACCGTGAGCTGGGTCTCGATGTCTGCCTGATCGGCCGCCTTGGCGTAGCGGTACATCAACTGCTCAATCTCATACCGGTCGGGTATACGGAGGCCGTCTACGGCGTACTCGGGCATGGTGCTCTCCTGTTCTTACGGGATTCTCAGACGAGCGCTGCGACGCGCGTGAGGCCATCAGCGATTTCTTGAGCGGTCTGGCGTGCGTCCTGCTCACGCAGGCGGGTGGAGATGACCTCCATCGAGAACGTGGTGTCGGGCTTGAACTCATCGCGCTGGCGAAGCAGGCCCACAATGTCGAACTCGCCCTCGCCCAGAATGCGACGGTTGGCCAAGCAGTCGTCGTAGAGGTTGGGGTCCTCGGCGATCACTGTGCCGTCGTTCATCTGCAGCGTGAAGATGTACGGCCACACCCCGTCCAGACACGAGAAGTCCAGGCCGGCGCGGTAGACGTGCCAGATGTCCAGACACAGGCCCACGTTGGAACGACCGGTCGCCTTCACAATCTCGGCGCCGATCGCTGGGGTGGTGACGTTGGTGAAGGGCAGTGGCTCCAACACCACATCGACACCCCAGGCGCCGAAGCGATCGGCCACACGCGCGAGCCGCGCCGCGGCGTCGTCGAGAGTGCCCTCGTAGTCACCGACCACCTGCAGTCGGCGGGGCCGGTAACGCTCGGCCAGCATCGCGGCGATGTCTTCGAGGGGGTCCGGCTCGGCCTTGAGCACGCGCAATGCCTCGAGCTCGCCGACCCGCATGCCCGACGCCTCGAGCAACGCATCAAGCTCGGCGATGTCGTGATCTTGCAACCACAGGCGCATCCACCGGCACGACAGGCCGATCTCGACGAATCCGGCAGCCTTCGCGGCCGCCAGTCGCTCGTCGAGCGGCACCTCGCCTATGCAGTTGAAAGCAAAGGCGAAGTCGGCGGGCGTCAGCGTGCTGCTAGCGCCCGGCGATGTCACGCGCGATGCCCTCGTCGATGAGCTGCTGGCAGTACTGGTGGAAGAACGGGATCTTGCTCTCGCGGTCGTTGAACGTGTTCTTCTTGTAGAACATCGACTTGGAGGTGGCTGCCACGTCCTGCCACGCCCATACGTCTTCGCCGACGATGAGCTTCAGGTGTTCCCAGTGCCGATGGGTGCGCTCGATGTAGTCCTGATCATCGGTGTCGTACCAGAGTTCCCAGGTCTCAAATCGCGTCTTGTCGTGCGAGATCGGGACGGCGCGGAAGAGCTCGAGGTGCTCAGGGTTGTTGTTGAAGACACCCGTCGGGAAGATCGTGTAGTGGCAGATGGCCACGGACTGGTGGTCGGGGTTTTCCTTGAGCTTGGGCAGTGCGCCCTTGAGCGGCACGATCATCATCGCGTGACGATCAAACGTGAAGATGCGCATCTCGCGACCATCTTTGACGTCCTGCGGCGGGATGTGGTGCAGCGCGGGAGCGTGGTAGAACTCGTTGAAGGCATCGATGATGACCTTCCAGTTCACATCGACGTACCAGGTCATCTTTTCGCGCAGGTACATCTTCTCCATGTTGTACTTGCCGAGGTCGTTGATGATGTCTTCGCCCAGCCACTCCTTGAGCGGCGGAGCAATGCCGGGGCCCGCCAGCACACCGAAGACCCAACCGCCCCACTCGTCGACCTCCACGCGAGGTGCGCGAGCGTTCTCGACAAGTGCCGGATCGAAGTCCTCACGGTCGGGGATGCCGATGACGTTGCCGTCGAAGTCGTAGACCCAGTCATGCCAGGGGCACTTGAAGCGTCGAGCTCCGCAGCCTGAGTCACGAACGATGCGCGCACCACGGTGCTGGCAGATGTTGTGGAACGCGCTGAGTCCGCCGTCCTTGAGTCGCGTGATGAGCACGGTCTCGCCCTGGCCCTCCCACACCACGTGATCGCCGGTGTCCTTGAGCTCCTCGGACCGGCACAGGATCTGCCACGACGGGTTGAGAATGTATTTGCGCTCAAGTTCAAAGCGCTCGGGGTCGGTGTAGACGCGGGCGTCGACGGTGTCGGACTTACCCTGCGTCACCGGGATGTCAGGTGACCAGCGCACGGGAGCATCACCGCGGGTCGGAGGCACGAACGTGGCCATGGGGGCACCTTTCGCCGAGAGCAATGCGCCCGTCAGCCGGGAGCAACTCCCCCAGCCTAATCTTGTCTAGACAACTTTGGAAGGGGCCGGGCCGGTCAATCTCAGCTCGGCGACGCTCCTGACGGGTCGCGCTAGAGGTCCAGGACCAGCCGGTCGCCGGCACACCGGGACACGCACGGCATCATGAAAACGCCCTCGGCGCGATCCTCGTCGGACAGCAGCGAATCCCGGTGGACGATCTGGCCGGAGATCACCTTGGTCTCGCAGGTGCCGCACACGCCTTCGGCGCAGCTGGTCATGATGGGCACGCCGTTGTCAATCATCGCCTGGACGATCGTCTTGTCGGCCGGCACCGGGATCTCCTGCCCGGTCGAATTGATGACCACGGTGAACGCGTGATTGCCACCGTCGCCCGAGGAGTCGATCGGCTTGGCCGCGAAACGCTCGACATGCGGGGCCGGACGCCCGAGATCCGCGCATGTTTTTTCGACCGCGGAGATCAGCGGCTCAGGGCCACAGCAGTAGACGACGGTGTCGGGGCCGCAGGCGCCGATCATGTCGCGCAGCGGGAGGAGTCCCTTCTCATCCTCGGGCCAGATGGTGGCGCCGACCTCCTCGAGACGATCGCGGTACGCCATCGAGGCGCGCATGCGGCCGCCATAGAAGAAGCGCCACGTGGAGTCGCCCTGCAGAACCTGACCCAACATCGGAATAAGAGGTGTGACGCCAATGCCGCCGGCGATGAACAGGTAGTCCGGTGCGGGGACGAGCGGGAAGTGATTGCGCGGCCCGCGGGTACGCACCCGATCTCCCGCGTGAATGCTGTCGTGCACGTACAACGAGCCACCACGGCTGGCGGGCTCGCGCAGCACTGCGATGCGCCACGTCTGGTCGCCATAACGACTGCACAACGAGTACTGCCGTTCGACGTCGTTGCCCAGGTGCAGGTCGATGTGTGATCCGGGCTCCCATGCCGGCAGCGGCGCGCCGGAAGGATCCTCCAGGCGCAGCGAGACCACGCCCACCGCTTCATCGACCCGTTCGGTGACAACCAGATCGCGGTACTCCTCGACAGCCATGGTCAGACGGTAACCGCACCCTCGGTGGCGACCACCGTCACGGTCCCGGCAGTGCCGTCGACCGTCACTTCCATTCCGTCTACGAGCTGGGTCGTGCCCGTGGTGACCGAGAGGACGCTGGGGATGCCGAGCTCGCGGCTCACGACCACCGCGTGAGAGTTCAGGGCACCCACGTCGACGACCACAGCGCCGGCGAGCAGGAACAGCGGAGTCCATGCGGCGTCCGTGAACGGAGCGACAAGCACATCGCCGGGCTCGAGCTTGGCCATGTCGGCCGGGTCACGCAGCACGCACACCCGACCCGTGTAGCGGCCGGAGCCACCGCCGATGCCGGCAAGTACGTCGCCCGTCGACATCGGTGAGATGCGGGTCGATGCCCGGCGCTTCCACTGCGACAGCGGCAGCGGATCGCTGGCGATGATGAATGGGGGCTCGAGTTCGAACAACTGCTCGTACTCATCCAGTCGCGTCGCAATGAGGTCGCGGAACGACGCAGGATCGGCGACATACGCATCAAGTTCGTCGTTCATGAGCATCATGACGTCCTCGGGCTGCGCATACAGCCCGGCCTCGACACCTCGGCGGCCCAGTTCGCGAATGGCCATGCGCACCTCGTTGATGGTCGCCACCGAGGTTGCCTTCGTGAGTTCGCGCGAGGGCACCGAGAGCTTCGAACTGGCCAGCGCCATCTCGAAGGTGGCCAAGCCTTCGTCGTTGCCCGCCAAGAGTCCGCGCATCGTGTCGGCGGCCTGCTCGCGTCGCGCGGCCATCGCTTCATGACGCGCCTGTGGCGAGTCGGCATCGGAGGCCTTGCGAATTCCGTTGACGAGCTTGAGGGGCTGCAGCGGATCGGTCTCCCACGACAGGGAATGGATGTCCCACTCGTTGGGTCCGCGGAAACCATAGGTCTGCAAGAACCCATCGAACGATGCCGCGAACGTGCGCTGCGCATCGGTGGAGGGTGCCGTCACTGCATCAAGCGCTGCCTGCGGCCCTTGATCGAACAGTGCGGTTAGTTCAGCCGACGCGTTGACCTCGCGCGACAGGACCCACAGCCCCGACGCAGGAGACGCCGATTCCACATCACCCAGCCCGGAGATCAACTGCAGGTGCAGGTCAGGGCGATCCACCGACGCGCAGATCCCGACCAGCATTGCCGGTGCAATGGTCGACGCAAGGCTGGAGTAGTCGTGGCGGGCGAATGCATTGTCGAGCTCAGGAATAAACGAGCGCGCCCGAGCGACCAACTCGACGTCGGACAGCGTGCGCAGGTCAGGGCGCTGTGAGCGGAACTTCGAGGTGCGCACCCGATCGGCGTCGATCAGCGGGAACGATGTCGACCCCAGGATCTCGCCAATCGTGCCCATGGCCTTCTCGGTGAGGTCGGGGCGAATGTCACCTTCGCGAGGCTCATAAGGAGGTGTATCCGGGTGGGAACCGAGAAGTTCAGCATCGAACTTCTCGAGCTCCGCACCCAAACGCAAGCCGAGCAGCCGCATATGCGACAGGTTGAGGTAGAAGAACCCGCCGAACACACCCACGACCGGATACTTCGGCCCCGACATCTCGTCCTCGGCATAAATGCCGAACTCCACGAAGCCGCGGAACCACCCGGGCAGCAAGCCCTCTTCGAACACAAGTGACCAGCCCAAGGGGCTCGCCG
>Ga0209188_1001788_pt1 | contig 16665 bp, 12 predicted proteins | sample C_130625_EF_Meta_FD_187307 | JGI IMG/M metagenome (GOLD analysis project Ga0209188, IMG submission 187307) | Freshwater microbial communities from Lake Croche, Canada to study carbon cycling - C_130625_EF_MetaG (SPAdes) (version 2) | ecosystem: Environmental > Aquatic > Freshwater > Lake...
CGCTCCCCTCCGTCCACGTCGTCCTCGCCGGCACACGCGAGATGGACGAGCGCCTCGGCACGTCGCGGATGGAGAGTCTCGCCCAGCGGATCGGGGCCCGGTTCTATCTCGAGCCGCTCGATCACGAGGAGACGATGGCCTATCTGCGGACACAGATGAAGGTGGCTGGTTTGCAGTGGGATGCCGTCTTCGAGCGGGGGAGCGACGACGCGGTGTTCGCAGCCACCGACGGGGTGCCACGGCTGGTGAACCAACTCTGCGACCTGGCGCTCGTGCAGGCCGGTGAAGCGGGTCGGAAGCGCGTCGGGCCTGCCGACATCACAAGCGCGTGGCGCGACATCCAGCGTCTGCCGGCGACGTCGCTTGGGCATGTCGTCGATCGGATGCCCCCGGTGTCCGATTCCCTGCCGACGCTCGACCGGGCGCCAGCCGACCGGGAGCCGGAGGATTGCGGCACGATCGTCGAGTTTGGATCGTTCGATGACGAACCGGCCAGTGGCCATGCCCGGTCCGGGCTCCTTGGCGACGATCCGATCTCCCACGGCATCCTGTTCGACGACGGGGCCGAAGGCTACGGCGACGAGCATGCCGAGGAGAGGAGCGGGATCGAGGACGGGGTTGAAGACGGGATCGAGCCGGCCTGGGGGAACGCCCGTTCCGGCCGTGAGCCGGCGACGGTGCCGGCCGGCGGCAATCCGTGGTCTGGCCCCGAGGTTGAGTTGGTGTTTGACGGGATCGAGGATCCGTTCGCGGAGTACTTCGCCGACGCCGAGCGGGTCGTGGAACGGTATGTCGTGCGTGGGCCGGCCGACTTCAGCGATCGCCGCCATGTTGCCAGCCGCGAGGGGGCATCGCTCTCCCGTCAACTTCCCACCCCAGACCATCCTCCGGTCGCCGCCGAATCGCGCCCCACATCCGCCCCGGTCGCGCCCGCAGCGCCGGTTGCGCCTGCAGCGCCGGTCGTGGCCGACGCAGCGGACGATGCCGACATGGTGGTGATCGAGGAGGATCTGTGGATGCCCCCGGTCGAGGCAGACCGGCGGGTGATTCCCGTGCGCCTCGGCGATTATCGGCGTTTGTTTGCCCGGATGCGTCGGGGTGGGTCGGCGGAATGAGCCGCGTGCTGCCCGGAGGGATCGGAGGGGCGGACGCGCCACCGCAGCCGGGGGGGGATCTGGCCTCCGCGCCGGCCTGGCCACCGGGGCGCGTGCTCGTCGTCACGGCGACCTACAACGAACGCGGATCGATCGGAGAGCTTATCGATCGTGTCCTCGGGGTCGATGCCGGGCTGCAGATGCTCGTCGTTGATGACGACTCCCCCGACGGCACGGGAACGCTCGTCCTCGACCTCGCGCGGACGCGGCCGCGCCTTCACGTGCTTGTGCGCCGCGGTCGCCGCGGCCTCGGCTCCGCGATCATCGAAGGCTTCCGCGCGGCGAGCGCCCACGGGTTCGCGGTCGCTCTCAACATGGATGCCGACTTCAGCCACGATCCCGACGACATCCCCAGGCTCTTGGCGGCGCTCGAGCCTGTCGGCGGCCGGCCCGCGGCCGTGGCGCTGGGATCGCGGCGGGTGGCCGGGGGGCGGATCGTCGGCTGGCCGCTGTCGCGGCGAGTCACGAGCGCGGTTGTGAATTGGTATGCCCGCTGGTTGCTCCGCCTACCGGTGCGCGATTCCTCAACCGGCTTCCGCGCCGTGCATCTCGGGTTTTTCGATCGCCTCGCCGGCCCCTTTGACGAGGGGTATGCCGTGCTCGAGGACATGCTCATCCAGGTCCACCGCGCCGGGGGAAGGATCGTCGAGGTGCCGATCACGTTCACCGATCGCACCGTCGGCGAGAGCAAGGCGGGCCTCCGCCAACGCCGCGACGCGGCCCTGGCCCTGCTGCGGATGGCGATCCGCGCCTGGCGACCTTGAATCGCCCGGCCGCTACACTCACCCTCCTCTTTTCCCGCCCCTTTTCCGGTCCCGCTTTTTCCGGAGCATCCCATCATGCCCGCCCGCAGGCCGCGCATCGGCATCCTCACCGGAGGCGGGGATTGCCCTGGCCTCAACGCCGTCATCCGTGCGGTGGTGAAGAGCGCCCATCGCCTCGGCTACGAGAGCCTCGGCTTCCTCCGTGGTTACGAGGGGCTCGTCGACCCGGTCGCCTGGATGCCACTCGATCCGTCACTCGTTACCAACATCCTCACCCAAGGGGGAACGATCCTCGGTTCCTCGAACACCGGCCGATTCACGGCACTGGTCGGGGAGAACGACCGGGTGGCGATCGACCCGCAGCTTCTCAAGGCGGCGGCGACGACCCTCGAGCAACTGGGGATCTGCGGCCTGGTGTGCGTCGGCGGTGACGGCTCGCTGGCGATCGCGCAGCAGTGCCACGAGGCAGGCATGCCCGTCGTCGGCGTTCCGAAGACGATCGATAACGATCTCGGCGCCACGGCGTTCACCTTCGGCTTCGATTCGGCCGTGGCGACCGCCACCGACGCCCTCGATCGGCTCCACACCACCGCTGCCAGCCATGAGCGGGTGATGGTCCTCGAGGTGATGGGGCGACATGCCGGATGGATCGCCCTCCATGCCGGCATTGCCGGCGGGGGCGACGTCATCCTCCTTCCCGAGATCGACTGGGACTTCGAGCATGTCTGCCGCGCAGTCCAGGCGCGCGAAGCGGAGGGAAAGCGCTACACGCTCGTGGTCGTCGCCGAGGGGGCAAGGCTGCCGGGAGGGGTCTCAGTCCACGGCGGCGACGACGGGCAGCGCCGGCAGGTGCGCCTCGGGGGCGTGGGGGAAGTGGTCGCCGGCGAGATCGCCAGACGGCTCGGCCGTGAGGTCCGCGCCGTCGTCCTTGGCCATCTCCAGCGCGGCGGGCCGCCGACGACGTTTGACCGTGTCTTGGCGACGCAGTTCGGCGCCCATGCTGTCCGGCTCGTCCACGAAGGGCGCTTCGGGGAGATGGTTTGCTACCGCCCTCCCGACATCGCCAGCGTGCCGATCGCCGAGGCGGTGAGCCGATTGTCGCAGGTCGACGTGGGGAGCTCGGCGGTGCTCGCGGCCCGGGCTCTGGGGATCTCCTTCGGCGACGACCCTCCCGCGACCGGGTCGTTTGCCGGCTGATCGTCAGTCGCCAGGCCCGTCCTCGGCGGGAATCGGGGGCCGTACGAAGCGGCCTTCGATGAGGTACAATCACCAGGTTTCGGGGTTTTCTTGCTCGAGTTTCCGCGGACGATTTCCGCGCCATCGGGGGAGTATTGATGAGCGAAGTACAGAGGCCGGCCGGGACCGTCGCCAGCGTCATGACCGAAGAGCGGATGTTTCCGCCGCCGGCGACGTTTTCCGCCCAGGCGCGGATCGGCTCGCTCGAGGAATACCGCCGGCTCTACGACGCGGCGAAGAACGATCCGGAAGGCTTCTGGGGGGAACGCGCGGCGGCCCTCCCCTGGACGACGCCGTACACGAAGGTCCTCGACTGGCATCCCCCCGCCGCAAAGTGGTTTGTGGGGGGGCGTCTCAATGCCTCGGCCGCCTGCCTCGACCGGCACGTTGCCGCCGGCAAGGGGGAGAAGACGGCGCTCGTGTGGGTCGGTGAGCCGACCGGCGAACGCCGCGAATACACCTACCGCCAGCTCCATGCGGAAGTCTGTCGGGTGGCTGCAGGGCTGCGGAAGCTCGGCATCAAGCCGGGCGAGGTGGTGTCGATCTACATGCCGATGACGCCGGAGCTCGTGATCGCGATGCTCGCCTGCGCCCGTATCGGCGCCGTTCATTCGGTGATCTTCGGCGGCTTTTCGAGCGAAGCGATCGCCGACCGCAACCAAGACGCCGGCGCCGTGGCCGTGATCACGGCCGATGGCGGCTGGCGGCGCGGCGCGAGTCTCCCCCTCAAGAAGAACGTCGACATCGCCGTCGAGAAGAGCCCAACGGTGCGGCATGTCGTTGTCTTGAAGCGCACCGGGCAGCCGGTGGAGATGGTCGCCGGCCGTGACATCTGGTGGCACGATCTCATCGAGGGGATGCCCACGGACACGGCGGCAGAGCCGATGGATTCCGAAGCGCCGCTGTTCATCCTCTACACGAGCGGTTCGACGGGGAAGCCGAAGGGGATCAAGCACACCACCGCCGGCTACATCCTCTGGGCCCAGACAACCTCGGAGTGGGTCTTTGATCTCCGCGACGACGATCTCTTTTGGTGCACGGCCGACTGCGGCTGGATCACCGGCCACAGCTACGTCACCTACGGGCCCCTCGCCGCCGGCGCGAGCCTCCTGATCTATGAAGGGGCCCCGAACGCTCCGCACGAGGGCCGCTTCTGGGAGATTATCGAAGCGGAGAAGCCGACGATCTTCTACACCGCCCCGACGGCGATCCGCTCGTTCATGAAGTGGGGGATGGAGCACATCGAAGGCCGCGATCTCTCCAGCCTCCGCCTCCTTGGCACCGTCGGCGAAGGGATCAATCCCGAGGCCTGGATCTGGTACCACGAGGTGATAGGCGGCAAGCGCTGCCCGATCGTCGACACGTGGTGGCAGACGGAAACCGGCGGGATCATGATGAGCCCGCTGCCGGGCTGCACGCCGACAAAGCCGGGCAGCTGCACGCTGCCGCTGCCGGGCGTCGTCCCCGAGATCGTTGATGCCAGCGGGGCTCCGGTGACGCCGGGCCATGGCGGATGGCTCGTGATGACGCAGCCTTGGCCCGGCATGCTCCGCGGCATCTGGGGGGATGACGAGCGCTTCGTCGAGACGTATTGGTCGAAGGTGCCCGGCAAGTACCTCGCCGGCGACAACGCCCGCCAGGACAAGGACGGCTACTACTGGATCATGGGGCGGATCGACGACGTTCTCAACGTCGCCGGCCACCGGCTCTCGACGATCGAGATCGAAAGCGCCCTCGTCAGCCACCCGAGCGTCGCCGAGGCGGCGGCGGTGGGGCGGCCGCACGAGGTGAAGGGGGAAGCGGTGGCGGTGTTCGTCACGCTCCGCAGTGGCGAGCCGACCGACGGGCTGAAGGACGCGTTGCGAAAGCATGTCCGCCAGCAGATCGGGGCCCTCGCCGCCCCGGACGACATTCACTTCGCCGCCACGCTTCCGAAGACGCGCTCCGGGAAGATCATGCGCCGGCTCCTCCGCGACATCGCCGCGGGGCGGGAGACGGTCGGCGACACGACGACCCTCGAAGACTACACCGTCCTGGCAACGCTCCGCGGCAACGACGAGTGAGCGGATTCGCGAACGCAAGGCTTCATTGCGATTCGGCTGGGGCGCCGAGTTAGACCGTCGCACGATCGTCGGTGAGGTGGGTCAGACCGCAGTTCCACGATGACGTCACTCCCTGAATCGCCATCCAGATTGTGGTCCGACGCCGGCTGCTCACAACGGGGGCTTGACGTCCTTCTCGCTCGCAGGGCCCACTGGGGATTCGCGAGCGGCGCGGTAGATCCGCCATGCGAAAGGCGACAGCGCACCTCCGATGGACGAGCCTAGGAGTACTTCCTGTGGCGGCCACCGGCCCGCGAGCCAGAAAGGGATCACAACGAGCGCCAAGGCCGCGATCGAGTTGGCAACCGCCTGAGCCAACATCCAAACGATCAATCCGCGCATCGATTGCTCCTTCGACGGAACGTCGGTGATCCCCTCGGAGTTGTCGGCGAACTCGCCGAAAAAGCCGGTAATGTCGCCGTCAAACGCGGTCAGGTCGATCCCGTGGCCTCATGGCGAGTCCGCTGAATCGCCCGGTTCAACGGTTGCCTTCGTTGGAGGCTCTGGCGGCAGCAGGCGCGCTCCATGAATCACGGCAAGGACTTGAACGCCCTCTTCGGAGACCTCGTAGATCACGCGATACGGCCCTTCGATGACCTCACGGATCGCTGGCGACCGGTACTCGGGGACGGAATGGCCGGACAGCGGGAACGTGCCGATTTGCCGAGTACGAGCGGTGATGCGATCCACCATTCGTGAGGCATATCGAGGCGAGTCGAGAGCGATGTGCTCATGGATCGCCACCAGATGAGCAACGGCAGCGTTCGTCCAGCGAACCGTCATTCCGGCAGCCCAAATCGGCGCCTCACTTCGGCAAGATCCACCAGACGCCCTTCCGCCGCATCCTTACGGCCGGCCTCAATCGCTTCGCGCACGTAGACCCGATAGATCACGTCCTCCCACGTAGCGTCGTTCGGAAGGTCGTTCACCAGTTCAAGCACGGCAGCCTTCATGCCCTTCGTTTCAGCATCCGGCATCTTCCCGACTCCTTGTTGATGAACTGGCAAGCTGATCAGCAGCGGACCAAGGGTTCCAAGTCACCGCCGGATTCTGCCCTTTGTCTCATCCAGAGGATTTTCAGTCCTTGCCTTCGGTGCTTCATCGATCGGTGCGGTGTTGCGTGATCGCTGCGTCAGTCGCTTCGACGGCATTCGTGGACGCTAGTATACTACCCGAGTTTCCGGCGACCAACTCGGTCGAGGACAGCACGAGCCTCGGCGATGTCTTCATCCGTTGCATCCACCGCCTCATGGAGATACACGCGAGGAGGCCATCATGGTTTCCGATACTTACCCGAATGATCCAAGTTCGGCGACGGTGTGCCGCTGATAGATCGTCGGGAGGGCCGTCGCGCCGCGGGGCTCCTTCAGACGGCACCAGTCTATGAAAAAAGGTCGGGCCGGCTTTCGCCGGCCCGACCCGTTTTTTGATCGCTCCCGGAGATCCGGGGGCGTTCAGATGTTGACGATCACAGGCCAAAGGCGCTGAGCGTCTTCAGCATCGGCTCGACGATCGGCCGGAGGATGTCGCCCACGCCGGGGATGGCGAGGACGGTGTCGATGATCGGCTGGAGGGTACCGAGATTGGTGCCCACCATCTCCTTCACCGTCGCCTTGCCAGCCTCGGGGAGCTTGTCGGCAGTCGCCTTGTAGCCCTCGAGGATGCCGGCGAGATCCTTCAGCCCGGGCACGGCGGCCTCGGCGGAAGGAACGTCGGTGATCCCCTTGAAGCTGTCGGTGAGCTTGCCGAACAGGCCGGTCATGTCGCCGCTGAACGCGGTCAGGTCGATCGCGTCGGTGGCCTTTTCGACCACAGCAGCGACGGCGTCGGTGGTGGTCTTCACGGCCTCGGCACCCGCGTCTGCAACCTTCACGGCGGCCTTCTCGGCGAGGGCCTCACCCGACTTCTGCGCCACGGCCATCTTCTTCATCATCTCGGTCTGGTTGGCGACCGGAACGTTCTTCTCGACCGGCTTGCCACCCTTGTCCTTGTTCATCAGCAGGAACGCACCGAGCGCGATCAGCGGCAGGGCGAGCCACGGCAGCCACGACGGGAAGCCCGACGATTCCGGCTGACGCTCGACATGCCCGTGCGAGGCGTGCGACGAGTGGCTCGCGCCACCGGAGGTCGCCGACGTCACGGCCTTGGCGATGTTGCCGAAGTCACCGAGCGACAGGCCGGCCGGCAGGGCCGACTGGATGTTGCGGCTCTGGTCGGCGAACAGGCTCTGGATGCCCGCAGCGTCGATCGACTTGCCGCTGCTGGTGAGCTGCTTGGCGACGGTGCCGAGGACAACCGGAGCGAGGTACGACAGCATCGAGCGGGCGATGCCCCCCTTGATGCCGAGGAACGACGCCAGCGTCTCGACGATCATCGACGTGGCGGAGTTGCCAAACAGCGAGCCGAGGAGGCTGCCACCCTTGTCGGACATCTTCGAGGCGTTCGAGCCGCCGAGCACCCCGGCGAGGTTGCCGAGCATGCCGAGGTCGAGCCCACCGAGAGCGCTGGCGAGCTGCCCGGCGCCCTGTGAGGTGCCGGCCAGCTTGGCGAGGCCGCCGAGCATCGCCGGAACGGCAGCTGCGGTGGCGGCCTTGGTCTGCGCCTCATTCGTGCCGACGAGCGACCCGAGGCTACCGAGAACCTGGCTGGTCAACTGATCCTTAACGAGATCAACGATATTCATGCATCACTCCCAGAAGCGAAAAAATTTGACGTCACCGGCCACGGTGGGCCCTCCGGATCGGGGACGAAGTGCCCCCGGAACGGGTGTGATCCTTTGTACAAAGGTGATTTTGTCATACCCGCTCGTCGCGGCGATCACAAGCATCTGTTGCAACGCTGGAATTCTTCGCGTCTCGGCGGCAGCCACGGAGCATTCGGGCGATCTTGCCAGGCCGGGTGACGAACCTGCCTATACTCGGTCGGCATGGCCAGCCAACTCTCCGCCACCCCCCCCGTCCCACCCCCCGAACTCCTCGCCCCGGCGGGGAATTGGGACTGCGTCCGCGCGGCGATCGAAAACGGGGCCGACGCCATCTATTTCGGCCTCGACTGTGGCCACAACGCCCGGGTGAGGGCGGCGAATTTTCCCGTCTCCGATCTTCCCAGGCTCATCGAAACCCTCCACCGCCACGGCCTCCGCGGCTACACCACGCTCAACACCCTCGCCTTCGACGGCGAGCTCGGGGAACTCGAGGGCCTGGCCCGGGAAGTGGCGGCCAGTGGGGTCGATGCGGTGCTCGTCCAGGACGTCGGGGTGGCCCGGCTGCTGCGGGCCTGCTGCCCCGATCTGCCGCTCCATGCCTCCACCCAGATGACGCTCACCAGCGCCGAGACGATCCGCCTCGCCGAGGCCCTCGGCATGGAGCGGGTCGTGCTCGCCCGGGAACTTTCGATCGAGGAGATCGGGGTGATCCGGCGGTCGACCGGCCTCGCGCTCGAAGTCTTCGTCCATGGCGCCCTGTGCGTGGCCTATTCGGGGCAGTGCCTGACGAGCGAAGCCCTCGGGGGACGGAGCGCCAACCGCGGCCAGTGCGCCCAGGCGTGCCGCCTCCCCTACGAGCTGGTCTGTGATGGTCGCGACGTCGATCTCGGGGCCCAGCGCTACCTCCTCTCTCCCCAGGATCTCGCCGCCTACGACCTCACCCCGGAGCTCATCGCTGCCGGGGTGTCGAGCTTCAAGATCGAGGGGCGGCTCAAGACCCCGGAGTATGTCGCCAACATCGTCCGGCACTACCGGCGTGCCATCGATGCGGCGATGGCCGGGGGGCGGGCGACGTTCACGCCCCGCGACATCGAGGCGATGGAGCTTTCCTTCTCGCGTGGCTTTTCCCCCGGCTGGCTCCTCGGCTGCGAGCACAAGCGGCTCGTGCCGGCGACGAGCAGTGCGAAACGGGGGGTCCGCCTCGGCACGGTCGTCGCCACCGGCCGGGGACGGGTGACGATCGATCTCGTCGCAGGAGTGAAACGAGGAGACGGCGTCGCCTTCGATCCGGCTGCCGGGGGCGATGACGCCGCCCAGGGAGGACGCGTCTACGAGGTCTTTGAGCGTGGGGTGTCGGTGACCGACGCCGTCGATCGCGGCCGCGTCGACCTCGCCTTCGGTCATGGCACCCTCGACTTCGCCGCGATTCTCTCCGGCCAGACCGTCTGGAAAACCGACGACCCCGTCCTCAGCGCGGCCCTGCGGGATTCTTTTCGGGCACCGGTCGACCGCCTCCACCGTCGCCAGCCGGTCGACTTGAAAGTCTCCGTGGCCGAGGGGGAGCCGCTCCGCGTCGAGGCGACGCTCGGCGACGCCGAGGAGCGCGGCGTGACGGTGATCGTCACGAGCGATCAAGCTGCGGAGCCGGCCCGGCGCCATCCCCTCTCAGCCGAGGTGCTCCGCGATCAGCTCGGCCGACTCGGCGGCACCCCCTTCGAACTGCGCTCCCTCGACGCCCTGGTCATCGGGGCCCCGATGCTCCCCTTGAGCGTCATCGGCAAGCTCCGTCGTGAGCTTGTCGAGCGGCTCTCGGCCGAGGTGGTTCGCGTCGCGCCCCGGTCGATCCGCCCTGGGGCGATCGAGGCGGTTGCCCGAGCCGACGAGCCGGTGTGGCGCGAGGTGGACGCATCCACGTCCGGAGGCGATCCGGTCCTCCATCTGCTCTGTCGATCCCCCGAGCAGGTCGAGGGGGCGCTGGCCGCGGGGGTTCGCGACGTCGACGCCGACTTCCCCGACATCCGCCGCTACCGCGACGCCGTCCAACTCGTCCGGCTCGCTGGCGGTACGATCCGCACCGCGACCCCGCGGATCCACAAGCCGGGAGAGAACGGCATCTTCGAGCTGATGCACAAGCAGCAGCCGGACGGAGTGCTCGTGCGGAACTTCGCCGCCCTGAACTTCTTCCACGCCAAGGGCACTCCGGTCGACGCCGACTTCTCCCTCAACGTCACCAATCGCTTCTCGGCGGCGTTCTTCCGGGCCCATGGCGCGCGGCGGATCGTCCCCTCCTACGATCTCAACCGCGACCAGCTCGCCGAGCTCGTGGCGGCGGTGCCGGCGGCAGTCCTCGAGCCGGTCATCCACCAGCGGATGCCCCTGTTCCACATGGAGCACTGTGTCTTCTGCGCCGTCCTCTCCCCCGGCACCGACAAGACCAACTGCGGCCGTCCCTGCGACGACCATGCCGTCAAGCTCCGAGATCGGGTCGGTGTCGAGCATCCGCTCACGGCCGACGTCGGCTGCCGCAACACCCTCTTCCATGCCGTGCCCCAGAGCGGCGCCGAGGTGGTGCCGATGCTCTTAGCCCGTGGCGTCGCGCACTTCCGCGTCGAGCTCCTCGACGAGTCGCCGGAGGCTGTCGAGGGGATCGTCCGCGCCTACCGCGATCTCCTCGCCGGAAGGTGCACCGGCCGCGATGTCTGGACCAGGCTGCGGGCCGTCAACCGCATCGGCGTCACGCGAGGCACGCTCGAAGCGATCTGAGCCGATCGGCCGCCGCATCGTGCGGCGGATTTTCTCCGCACTGAGCGGCTCTCCGCGGACAACCGCCTCCATCGCCGATGGCCCTTCTACGCGGTTGGTGACAGCGGTATCCTGTGCGGCTCGCCGCGACGACCGCGGAGGAGTCGGCACCGAGGTTTTTTCCATGGACATCAACGACATCCTCACCCTCCGGCTCCGCGTAACCGACGCCGCAGGCACCGTCCGCGACTGCCCTGTGATCGCCTCCGGGCTGCTCGCTTACGAAGACTACCCCGAGGCCGATTGGGACCGCTTCATCCCCTGGCGGGTCCTCGATCTGGCGGATGTCGTTCCCCCCGGCATCAGCACGCCGCGGCAGGTGGCGCTCGACATCGAGGAGGTCCTCACCGGCCGCTGCCGCCGGGTGGTGACGCAGATCCTGGCGATGAGCCGGGTGACGATCTCCTGGGACGACGTTCGGGAGAGCCCGGGGCGATTCGACGTGATCCTCGATCTCACCGAACCGCAGGGGGCGGCGCAGATTGCGAGGCTCGAGGCCGATGGCGGAGAGGTCGCCCTCGCGTCGCATATCCGCGTCCGCGGCGATCACATGGAAGACCTGCTCGACGGCTGAGCGGCTATTTTATTGACTGTCGATCGCAATCGTGATCGGCTGCCCGGCCTTGACCTCGGCGACGAGCCCCGAAGTCGCGGCCTTTTCGGTCTTTGCCGGCACCGCCCGGAGTGTTCCCTCGAGGTCGCGGACGGCCACCGGTCGCCCTTCGCCAGCGGTCGCCGCCGCCTTCTTTCCCTGGGCCGCCATCCCGGAGTACATCGACGTCATCACCGCCACCTTGTAGCGGCCGGGCATGATGTCGTAGAGCTTGAACGAGCCATCCTTCGTGATCTGGCTGCTCGAAGACTCTCCCCCGCCCTCCGGCTCGAACACGATCAGCCCCATCTCCAGCGGCGTGCCGTCGAGGGTGGCCGTGCCCGTGGCCTGGATCCCCTTGAGCTGGGTTCCCTGCTGACCGCAGCCGACGAGAGCCACGAGGGCAACGAGGATCGGAACGACGGCAACGCAACGAGAAAGACGCATGCGGGGGATCCTGATGCTTGATGGGGAACGGGGAGCACCGCCAAACGTCACGTCATTCGAGGTCGACGTTCGCGCCATCCTTGGGGAGGAGGCCCTGGCTCCAGGGAATCGTGTCGACGGCCGTCGACACCGTCCGGACGCTGCCGTCCCCCATGCCGCAGAGGAGCACGCCGGGGGAGTGGCCGATCGCCCGGTACTCCTGCCAGATGCACTGCGCCGGCTTCGGCGTCGACATCGGCGGAAAGAACGTCTTGTAGGCGGGATTGTTGGGGTCGTTGGTGTAGGAAGTGTTCGTACGGGCGAAGACAGGCCAGTAGCGATCGTCGGCCGGATGTCCCCAGGCGTTGCCGAAGGTGTCGCTGTTGTTCGGCCCGGAATCGGGCCCGCACGACATCCTCCGCTCGGCGAGGAAGACCGTCTTCGAAGAGCCGTCGCTGATGTCGGCGAACCGGCGCTGGCCGTGGGTGTTGTGCCAGCTCCAGATGTCGCTCTTGTTGTTCTCGGGGCGGCCGAAGACTTGGAAATTGCAGCCGTAGCTGCACAGCGCCACGTCGACGGGGTTCTTCCACATCCAGTCGGCCTGAAAGCCGCCGGTGAAGATCGGGGAACCGGCACTTGCGTCATTGGGGGCGATGAGCGTCGGGACAGGGACGCTCATTGCGGCCCGGTTGGCGTCGATCTGCCCGAGGCCGCTCCCCTTCCAGTTGGAGATGTTCTTGGGGAGGGCTCCCTGCTCGAAGAAGGGGAGGAGGCAGAAGAAGAAGGTTCCGTCGCTATTCGTGTAGCCGCCGGTGTACTGCGGGCTGCTCCACCAGAAGGCGACCGCCGGGGGGAGGCAGCCGAGGGTGTCGTGGGCGTTGTGGGTTGCCAGGCCGATCTGCTTGAGATTATTGGAGCTCTGCGAGCGGCGGGCGGCTTCGCGGGCCGATTGCACGGCGGGAAGCAGGAGGCCGACGAGCGTCCCGATGATCGCGATCACGACGAGGAGCTCGACGAGCGTAAAGGCCCGCCTTGGCCGGCTCAACGGGGGCGAGATGCGAGTCATAAGGGGGGCTCCTGAAAAAATGGCGATCAGGGATCGGAGCGAAAAATTCATTTTCGAATGTCGGGCGGAGAGTGTCAAACAGGGCATCGTGACGGCCTGAATCACCAGTAGACGTACTGGAGGAACTTTTCCCGGTCGGCCTTGGGGAGATCGTCGATCGACCGGACGACATACCGATTCTCCTCGGTATCGATGAGCATCTTGCCGTCGGTGCCGAAGTCGATCGCCTGGCTCTGCGTCCAACGGGCGGTGAACTTCTGCCGGCCAACGTCGGTGTCGACGTCGAAGTCGAGGTAGCCATGGGCCAGCTTCACGTCATGCACCCGGCCGATGGCGCGGACGAGCGAGCGCCGCTTGAGGCCGGTGCGCACCACCGCTTGGTCGGCCTCCGGCCAGTCGGCCAGCCGGCGGATCATCCCCACCTCGATCTCGTCGCCCGATTCGTTCCAGCCGCGCACCGAGAGGTAATCCTCGGGGCGGGAGGCGGGGAAGGTGCGGACGATGAACAGCCCGGCCGCGAGCCGCGTGCCCTGCTCCTCGAGCTCGATCCGATCGTGCGGGCCGATGAGGAAGTGGTGGGTGCCCGGCTCGAGCCAGCGAATCGCTCCACTGGCCGGCATCACGGCAGGAGGGGCTTCCCCCGCGGCGGCAACCGGCTCGGCAACCGGCTCGGCAGGCGTCGCGGTAGCGGGCTGGGCCGACTCCTCCACGAGGAGCGTGTCGATCGTCGGCTGCTTCGTGACCTGCGTCTGGATCCGCACCAGCCGCGCGTAGATCCCGTCGGCGGCGAGGAGCTCGGCGTGGGTCCCCTGCTCCGCGAGGCGGCCGCGATCGAAGGCCAGGATCCGGTCGGCGTTGCGGAGCGTGGAGAGCCGGTGGGCGATGGCGATCGTCGTCCGCCCGCGGACGAGCACCGCGAGCGCTTCCTGGATCGCCTTTTCGGCCTCGGCGTCGATGTTGCTTGTCGCCTCATCGAGGACGAGGATTCGCGGATCGTAGAGGAGCGTCCGGGCGATCGAGAGCCGCTGCTTCTCGCCGCCGGAGAGGCCCGCGCCATGCTCTCCGAGGAGGGTCTCGTAGGCGAGCGGCTGGCGGCAGAGGAAGTCGTGGGCGCCGGCAGCCTTCGCGGCCTCGAGCCCCTGCTCGAGTGTGGCCTGCGGCCTTCCGTAGGAGAGGTTTTTCCAGATCGTCCCGCGGAAGAGAAACGAATCCTGGAAGACGATCCCGAGGCGCTCGCGGAGTTGCTTCGTGGAGAGTTGGCGAATGTCGATCCCGTCGATCTCGATCGACCCCTCCTGGGCCTCGTAGAAGCGGCCGAGGAGATTGACCAGCGTCGTCTTCCCCGATCCCGACCGGCCGACGATGCCGATCATCTCCCCCGGGGCGACCTCGAACGAGACGTCGCGGAGCACCGGCTGGTTGCGGTCGTAGCCGAAGGTGACATTCCGGAAGCGGATCGCCCCCTGGGGGTCGTCCCAGGCCTTGGGCCTGTTCGATTCGGCAATCGACACCGGCGTGTCGAGGAGCTCGAGGACGCGCTGGCTTCCCGAGAGGAAGCTCGTCAGCCAGGTGGTGAAGTTCGAGAGGGCGCCGAGCGGGGCGTAGAACATCGCCAGGTAGGCGAGGAAGGCGATCAATTGGCCGAGCGACATCTGTCCGGCGATCACGTCACGGCCACCGACATACCAGACGATCAGGCCGCCGAGTCCGAAGACGATCTGCATCGCCGCGGAGTAGGTGGAGTTCGTGTGCTCGACCCACAGCCGCCAGTTGGAGAGGTGGTCGCTGGCCGTGGCAAACTTCTCCCGCTCCCGCGGCTCCTGAGCAAAAGCCTTGACGACGCGGATCCCCGACAGCATCCCGGAGAGCGCGGCCATCTGCTTGCTCGAGGCGTCCCACAGCCGGTAGTGGCGCGGGTAGACATGCCGCCAGAAAACCCACGAGCCGAGGATCACCAGCGGCACCGGGATGAGCGTGAAGAGGGCGAGCTTGGGGTTGATCCAGACGAGCATCGCCCCCACCCCCACCAGCTGCACGATCTGGAGGAGGAAGCCCCCGGTGATCTGGTGCATGAGCCCGTGGAGCACCTCGCTGTCGTGGGCCACCCGGCTGATCATCGACCCGACCTGATGCCGGTCGTAGTAGGCGATGGAGAGATCCTGGAGCTTGTTGACCATTTCCTGGCGGAGCGTGCCGGTGAGACCGGTGCCGATCGCGTTGGCGAGCCGCCCCTTCAACACGCCGACGATCGAAAGGAGGATCCGGGAGAAGGCGAGCGCCAACACGACCACGAGCAGCGCGGTCTTGAAGTCGGGGAGCGCGTCGACCCCCGTCTGCTCCAGCGCCCGGGCGGAGAGCACGTCGTCGACCATGTACTGCTGGAGCTTCGGTGGAACGAGTTCCGCGATGACACCGAGGAGCGTCAGCAGACACAAGCCCACGGCCCCACGGGCGTGGGGGCGGAGGAGCTCGCTGACGCGGGCCAGGATCCGCCCTTTTTGCATGCAGCGCGGGCACGACTCCTCGCGGGTCGTCTTCCGCAGGCCGCAGGAGGTACAGCGGGGAGGATCGAGCGCGGCGGCCAGTTCTTCGTCGGCGGGCGTCGTGTCCCCGGCCGCGGCTTCTGCGGCGGGCCCGGCCACGAGGGGCGGGCTGGCCGCGGCATTGGTCGGCGCCGCAATCGCCCCGCTGACTCCGGGAAACGACGCCGGGAGCTCGATCCGCCCCTCGGCGGTGCGCGGGCATTCGCGCGCCTGTTCGAGCGCCCGCGACACCTTGTGGAAGCGGGTCGCCAGGGCGTTGGAGTAGCGGAGGAGATCGACCCAGTCGCCGTCGGTCTTCACCTGAAGCATCCCGCCGCCGACGCCGGAGTTGGTGCGCACCTGCGCCACATTCGTCCAGGGGATGACGCGCAGCACCTTCCCGGCCCCACCGTCATCCTTCGGAGGGGGGGGCAGGGAAGCCCCATCCCCTTGCGGTGAAAGCCCGTCACGAACCACCGAGAGATGGTCAGGGGTGACGAAAAGCCACTCCTGCCGCGGCTCCCCGTCGAGCGACACGTCGGTGTCGATCGAGACGAGGACGGGGCGGTGGTTGAGCCCGGCGGCGTCGAGCGCGGCGCGGGCTGCCGCGGGAAGCGTGCCCGCCACGACGCGCGTCGGGGTGGAGGTTGGCGAGGCCGCGGTCACCGGCGTATGCTCCCGGGGTCGTTCAAGTGACGATTGGGTCAATGGTGTCCTTTCCATTCCGGGGCGGAGAACGTTCATGCGATACGCAGGTGGGTCGGTCGTGGTTCGTGGGCGCGGCGTCAGGGCAGCGCTAGTTTTCCTCGGCGGCCTCGTGGTTGCCGTTGGGGCTAGCGTCGGGTCGGTCAGGGCCGACGAGGCCGGCTTCGAGCCGCTCTTCGATGGCAAGAGCCTGGCAGGTTGGAAGGTGAACGAGAACCCCCAGAGCTGGAAGGTCGAGGACGGCCAGATCGTCTGTCACGGCCCGCGCAGCCACCTGTTCTACGTCGGCGCCGATGCCGCCAAGCCGGCCGACTTCAAAAACTTCCACTTCAAGGCTGACGTGATGACGAAGCCGAACGCCAATTCCGGCATCTTCTTCCACACGAAGTTCCAGCCCGATGGATGGCCGGCTGACGGCTACGAGATGCAGGTCAACAATTCGCAGGGGGATCCGGTCCGCACCGGGAGCATCTACAACGTCGTCAAGAACTTCGTCCCGCCGGCCAAGGACAACACCTGGTTCACCGAAGAGGTGATGGTGAAGGACAAGCAGATCACCGTGACAGTCGACGGGAAGGTGCTCTTCGAGTTC
>Ga0209188_1001790_pt1 | contig 16661 bp, 12 predicted proteins | sample C_130625_EF_Meta_FD_187307 | JGI IMG/M metagenome (GOLD analysis project Ga0209188, IMG submission 187307) | Freshwater microbial communities from Lake Croche, Canada to study carbon cycling - C_130625_EF_MetaG (SPAdes) (version 2) | ecosystem: Environmental > Aquatic > Freshwater > Lake...
TTACAAATCAAACGCAGCAAAGGTTTAGATTGGCCGGCTATTCTTACCGTCATGCGTCACTCGGATAAGCCTAAGGAGTCGGCCCAGAAATTTGTGCAAAGCCTCTTCACTCGTGAAGCGATTGAATTAGGACTTAACCATTTAAGCGAAATAGTAACTGCACCCTCGGAAGAACTTCCGGGCACTATTCGACACGTTGAAGAAATGTTAGGACGAAACGGAATCTGGCAACGAATACGTCCAAGTAAAGTTGTCCCTATGAGCGAGGCGCTGATCAGAATAAAAGGTGAATGGTATCCGGCACTTACTAAACCCGACTCACTCAAAGCCGTTACCTACGGGACACCCTGTAAAATAAAACAGGAAAATGACATGACCTTTTATGGTAGAATCGTTCCCCTAGCCCATTTCCCAAAGACGAATGAGACCGATGGCTTAACGCCCGTAGAATGGCTACGAAAAGCCCTTCAAAAATGGACGGGCAAGAAACCGCAGACCAAGATCTGGACCCTGGAACAAATCGAAAAAGAAATTCTACCACTTTTACCTCAACTCACACAAGGTGGACGTCCGATTGATGGAATTCAAATCCAACGCGAAACCGTTTTAGTTAAATTAGATTATTCATCGGCTCAGGTCCGTGTGATTCCTGATGCGCAGGAAGAAAATCTCATTAATCCGGACCGACGCTTTATTGATAAAGAAGATATTAATTTAAAAAATGTTCTTGGGACCAATCAGTCACAACTCTTCACCGCACAATCTGGAAAACTTTGGCTGAAGCTTAAACTTATCAAAGCTGATGGAACTCCGACCGTGCGTGGAAAAATTGCTTCACTCTTTCAACATGGCGAAGGACTGGCGGTAGCCGCTGCACTCGAAGACGAAGCGTATAATGTGGAAGACCTGTGCTGGGATCTCGCTGAACTTCGTGCTGGAGACCGACTGGGTGCGGTGGCGCGGAACTCGAGTCGACTCGGTGCCTGTTGTCGTCTGACCTATAAATCTCTTACGGCCGAAGGCTATTTACATGATGGATTGCCCGATGGTTTTGGTGAAGGCTGTGCAGAATTATTAAAAGATTTCGCACTGCATAATAAAATCAGTCAAGCGACTGAGCCTGATGGACGCGGACCAGGTCGTGGCGATTTAGAACGCGCCCTGCTGGAATGGCGGAGTACGCTTCGACTTATTTCAAATACTGAAAGCGGATTTTCGGAACGCTGGGATCAGTTACAAAAATCTGCGAAAGAGGTTCTCGCACAAATTACACCTGACCACTCTTAGAAAAATATTTTGCTGATTAGAGGTTAAAAAACTCGTTCAATTTGAGGTGGGCCGAGTTTTAACTTTTCAAATTAAGGAATAAAAGGTAGATTGTTGGGACAGTCATATATGCGTATTCGCACGGGTTAAACCGTGAGGAAAGTCCGGACACCACAGGGTAGGATTCCCGCCGCAAGTCGGGGCACGGCGCAAGCCGTGACGGACAGTGCCACAGAGAAGATACCGCCGCTACCGCAAGGGAAACGGTAAGGGTGAAAAGGTGGGGTAAGAGCCCACCGCTCCAAGGGTAACCGCGGAGGCAAGGTAAACCCAATCCGGTGCAAGATAAACAGGAGCCGCTACTAGGTCACCCACCGAGGCTCCGGGTTGTCGCATCGCCGCAAGGCGAGACTTAAACGTCAGAGAAATGAATACGCAGAGGCAAGGTGAGTACCCCCTCAGACAGAATCCGGCTTATAGTATATGACTCAACAGACGGAGAGCCGATCGGAAACGATCGGCTCTCCCCCTTTGTGCGGATGGTTAACTTCTTGCCATAAAAGCCCTGCCCGACATCGATAACCCTACATGGAGAATGTTGCAGCAGCCAACGCCCTTGAGAACCTACTGCAACAGGATGCTCGCATTTTAATTCTGGCTCCTCACCCCGACGACGAATGTCTCGGCACAGGTGGATTAATCCAACAAGCGCTCGCGAAAGGAGCGAAAATTAAAGTTATTTTTATTACGAATGGAGACAACAATCCATGGCCGCAAAGGTATCTGGAAAAAAGATGGTTCATCGGACCCGAAGAAAGAAAACGCTGGGGCGACCGAAGAAAAACCGAAGCTGAAAACTCTCTGCAAATTCTTGGCAGCGGTAAAGTAGCGACCACTTACCTCGGTCTGCCCGACGCTGGAATTTTAAATCTTTGGAAAGAAGGCGACCACCATCTTTTAGAAGTCTTAACCATCGAGTTTATCGCCTGGCAGCCCACCCTGCTCGTTCTACCCAGTGAATTCGACCGACATTCGGACCACCGCGCGACGCACTCATTCGGACGAACCGCACTGGCCGAAGCTTCGGTAATCTGCCCAGTATTAACCTATTTAATTCATCGTCCGTGGTTAATGAAAATAACCAAAAAGCCAAAACCACAAATCAAACTTGAGTTGAGTCCAACAGAGCAGGATAAAAAGCTCCAAGCTATTCTTTGCCACAAAACCCAAATGGCCTTAAGCCAAAGTAGATTTTCAAAATTCGCTCAAACTACTGAACCCTATAATTTTTTCGCCTAATGCCTACCTTCCTTAAATCACCACGCATTCAAGCCTTCGTCTTGGCCGTACTCGTATTCTTTTTATTTTGGTGGAGACTCGGAACGCTCGGGTTGATTGATCCCGATGAGCCATTCTACGCGATGACCACGCGCGAGATGGTACAAAGTGGTGATTGGGTTACTCCACGTCTCTTCGGCGAACCTCAATTTGAAAAACCGATTTTGTTCTATTGGCAAACCTGTCTATCTCAAACGGTGTTTGGTGATAACGAATTTGCGGCACGACTTCCCGGAACTCTGGCTGCGACATTTTTAGTTTTTCTCACCTGGGGAATCGGACGAAAACTCCTTTCGCCAACAGCGGGATTTCTCTCTGCTGTCGTTCTCGCAACAGGGTCCATGTTCGTGGTCATGTCACGCCTCATGCTCACCGACATTTCTCATACGGTTTTTATTACAACGAGTATGTTCTGCCTCTGGAGGGCATTTCACGACGAGGATAATCGACTCAAATGGCTGGTTGCCCTCACGGTCGCCTCTGCCCTCTCCATGCTCACCAAGGGCCCACAGGGCTTAGTTTTTGTGATGATGGCGGGCTTGTCCTATGGATGGATTCAAAAGCTTAAACAACCTTGGTCGGCCAAGAGTTTAGCCATCTGTATTCCCCTTTGGCTACTGATTGCAACGCCTTGGTATTTGGCAATGTTCACGCTTCACCAATCGGGTCCCACCGCACCAGGAACCGGCTGGGCCTATTATTGGAATTCATTCTTCGTTCACGAAAACTGGGATCGTTTCTTCCATTCCGAACACCAAGGAAATAACAACTGGTATTATTATTTAGAAATTTTAATCGGTGGAACGCTTCCCTGGATCCCCCTCACGCTTGCTGCGATTTGGCAAAGTGTCCGCACCTCCTTTAAAGACTTACGTGAGCACAAAGGACTCTGCTTAATTCTCTGTTGGCTAATCCCGTCGTATATTTTCATGAACATAGCTCAGACCAAGATTCCGAGTTATATTTTCTTCCTGTTTGTACCCGTGGCCTTGCTCGCCGGTCACACTCTTGAGCGCTGGATTAATCACGGTTTCACTCGTGGGGAGTTTTGGTTCGTATCCATTTTCACACTGATCGAAGGCGTGTTATTACTTTGGTACACTCCCGTGTTTCATCCTAACTCCATGCCGTTCTTAGCTCAGCTTATTGCGCTAGGGATTCCGCTGACCTTAGCAGGCATTTGTGCGATTCGTAAAAACCCCTTTGGCTGGGTAGCCTTTTCGACATCTTTCAGTCTCATCCTAATCTTCGTGGCATTCTTCTGGATTGAAGATCGACTCGATGGAACCGTGGGCAGTCACGACATTTGTAAAATCGCAAAAGAAGTTAGAAAGCCCAACGAAACCGTAATCACCAGCAGTTTCCTCGGCCGCGCCGCCAACTATTATCTCAAAGAAAAACCCACGGCGATATTTGTGGGATCACCCGCCATCCAAGAAGGGAAAGCCAAGGATAACTTCCGTCCATTTTACCCATTCTACTCTTACCACGCCTTACGTCAGATTAAGTTAGAAAATGAATTACTAAGTTTCGTACAAGAAAAAGGCACAGTGCTTTGTATCGGAGAAAAGCGTGACTTTGAATTGCTCAATGCCAGCGATGCTTCGTCGGTCAAAGGACACTGCGAACTCCTTGGAACTACTGGCGATAAGCCAGGCCGCGCCGTCTTCCGAATTCACGCCAGTGAATTTAAATCAGTTAAACCCTGATTAAATTCGCCAGAGTAATTTAAAGAAACGGATGGTATCACGCAGTGGGCGGATCTTACTCACTTCGCCTTGGTAAATGGTTTTCACCGGAACACTGCGAATCAAACCCTTGTCACGTGCGATGAGAATAAGAACCTCTGATTCATAATCGAAGTGGTCGCTCTTAGCTGCTTGCACACAAGGGTTCGCTACAGCAATCGCACGGTAACCACACTGGGTATCAGGAATCGAACAACGACAAATTCGGCTGATAATCCAGGACATGGTACGATTCACTAACCAACGCACTTTGGGCATGCCTTGGGCATTGGAAAATCGATTTCCGATTACCATGGTCGCACTGGAATCTTTTATTTCTTTGATGAATAACGGAAGGTGGTGTGGATCGTGCTGACCATCGCCATCCATCGTTATTCCGTAGTCATAACCCATTTCCGCTAGTTTCTTAAAAGCTGTTTTTAGGGCCGCGCCTTTACCTTTATTGACGTTGTGTCTAACGACAATCGCTCCCGCTGACTTCGCTTCTTCCGACGTATTATCGGGCGAGCAATCATCCACCACCACTACGGTAGGCACAAAAGCTTTAATATCTTTTACCACCTTCGCAATACGCTCCCCTTCTCGAAAAGCCGGAATAACAACCGCGATGCGTGCTTCTTCGGTACGAGGAGATGACATTGTTTAGTTCAGACGATTACGATGAACTAAAACTTATCCGCGATTTTCCATCGGCACGTATTTACGCTCGGTATTACCGACGTAGATTTGACGTGGACGATGAATTTTTTGCTTAGGTGTCTCGGCAATTTCCTTCCAGTGTGAAATCCAACCAGGCATGCGGCCAATCGCAAAAATAACGGTGAACATTTCAGTAGGGATACCAATCGCCTTGAGAATAATACCGCTGTAGAAGTCTACATTCGGATAGAGATTACGCTCTTTAAAGTATGGATCATTTAAAGCCGCGTCCTCTAAGCGCATCGCAATCGCAAGAAGTGGATCGTTGATTCCAAGAACTTTGAGAACCTTGTCGCACTGAGCTTTAATAATTTTCGCGCGAGGGTCATAATTTTTATAAACACGGTGACCAAAACCCATTAAGCGGACTTGTTTGGTTTTGTCTTTCGCGTCGGCGATAAATTTCGAACCGTCATCACCCGAGTTATGAATCTCTTGGAGCATTTCAATCACGGCTTGATTAGCACCGCCGTGTAAGGGACCCCAGAGAGCACACACACCAGCTGAAACGGATGGGAAGAGATTAGCACCGCCCGACGCCACCATTCTTACCGTAGAGGTCGAACAGTTCTGTTCATGATCGGCATGTAAAATAAGGATTAAATCGAGGGCGCGAGCGATTTCGGGATGAATAACGAAATCTACATTAGGCTGTGAAAAGAGTAAGTGCAGGAAGTTCGAGCAATAATCTAAACCTGGTTTAGGATACACGGGAGGTTCACCTTCTTTGGAACGGTGTGCCAAAGCTGCGAGCGTACGAACTTTAGAAATTAAGACAGCCGCCGTTTCGTCGAACTTAGCTAAGTCATGTGTACGTTCGTTAGTGCCCAACTCTGGATAGTAACAACCGAGAGTATTTAAGGTCGCCGACAACACGGCCATCGGGTGGGCATTGCTTGGGAAACCACTCAGTGCGATACGAAGCCCCTCGTGAATTTGCGAATTATCGAGAATACGTGCTTTGAACTTCTTGATTTGTTCAGCCGTAGGAAGCTCACCGTAAATTAATAAATAGGCCGTTTCGATGAACGTGGATTTCTCAGCTAATTCTTCGATCGAGTAACCACGGTAACGAAGCAGACCCTTGTCGCCGTCGATGAAGGTGACTTTCGATTCGCAAGCGCCCGTGTTCGCGTAGCCGTCGTCAAAAGTTACATAACCAGTCTCATCGCGTAGCTTACGGATATCTACAGCGCGTTCGGCCTCAGTGCCTACGATGACTGGGAGGACAATTTCTTTGTCATCCAATTTAAGAATAGCGTTTTTTGAGCTCATGACGGTGATGGGCCGCCGTGGGCGAACCCTTAGCGGTCCACTAAAGTCAGGAAATTGCGGTAGATTTGCAAGCCTTTGACCTGACTTTTCTCAGGGTGGAACTGCGTTGCTAAGACCCTCCCCCGCTTAATTCCGCTCACAAATCGCCCAGCATAATCCGTCTCGCACCAAACCAGCGACTCATCGGTCTTAACCAGACGGTAGCTGTGGACAAAATAAAAGGGCTCGCCCTCGACCTTGATACCCTCGGTGAGCGGTCCCGATTCTCTAAAAATCGCCTCATTCCAACCCATGTGCGGAATGCGCAATCGAGGCATGGACTCGAAACGTGAAATGACTCCCGGAAAGATTCCTAACCCCGCGCGATTCCCTTCTTCGGATCTTTCGAATAAAGCCTGGAGACCTAAACAAACTCCGAGGAAGGGTTTATCGGATTTAATCCACTCCTTCAAAAAAGCATCGAAGGATGTGCGACTCAAACAATCCATACAGTCGGTAATGGCTCCCTGACCTGGAAAAACAACCGCGTCAGCTTTTTCGGCGTCACGAGGATTCGATGCTAAATAAGCATCGGCACCCGCAGCGATTAAAGCACGACTGACACTGCGCAAATTGCCCATACCGTAGTCGATCACCGCAACACGAGGACGAGGCTGAGAATCTGCAGTACTCACAACTTAAGCGAGCGTACCTTTAGTGCTGGGCACGCGTCCATCTTGACGTGGATCAATTTCGACAGCGGCACGTAATGCTTTGGCAAAGGCTTTAAATAAGGCTTCGGCGATGTGGTGGGGCTCTTCACCGTACTCCACTTTTAAGTGCAGATTGCAGCCTAATGAATTCGCAACGCCTTGGAAAAATTCACGAACGAGGGCGATATTGAAATCCTTAACCATGAAGTTAATAATGTCCGCTTGGTAAACCATCATAGGGCGATTGCTTAGATCAATCACACAACGGGCCAAGGTTTCATCCATGGGCAAAATAAAGAATCCGTAGCGACGAATTCCAGCTTTGTCGCCAAGGGCTTCTTTGATGGCCGAACCTAAAACAATACCCACATCCTCGACGGTGTGGTGATAATCTACATCGGTGTCTCCGGTCGCTTGAACTTTTAAGTCAATCATCGCGTGACGACTGAGCAAAGTCAGCATGTGGTCAAAAAAGGCCACCCCGGTGCTGATTTCGGATACGCCGGTACCGTCTAGATTTACCGATAAATCTATCTTGGTTTCGGCGGTATTACGTCGAATCGTCGCTTGGCGAGTTCGTGCAGTCATACCAATGAAATCAACGCTCTAGGGCTAAATGTCAACCTCACCCTTCCGCCCAAGCCCTTGCCGCCTTTAAAAAACCGTCCATTTCCACATCGGTCCCGACACTGATTCGCAAAGACTTTTCGGTTAAAGGATGGTTCGGGAATCGACGGACTAAAATTTTGTGCTCTTTCAAAAAGTTGAATGCTGACTCAGCGGCAGCACTCGAAAATTCCTGAGTCCTACTTCGTGGTTTAGCTAAAATGAAATTAGTCGAAGAGGGATTAATCTTCCAACCGAGCTGGGTGAGTTCGACAATTAATCGAGTGCGAGTGGCTTTAATCTTTTCGATATTTTTCTTTAACCACTCGCGATCTTCCAAGGCAGCAACCGCCGAAACTTGGGCAAGTCTATCGACGTTGTAACTGTCTCGAACTCGATGAAGAATTTCCGCCACCTTCGAAGAACAAAGCGCAAAACCGACACGCATTCCAGCCAATGAATAAGACTTGGAAAGTGTGCGAGTGACGACGACGTTGGGATATTTTAATGGAAGTCTTGTGCAATCCTCCTCAGCGAAATCGGCATAAGCCTCATCCACCACTAAGATACCCGAAAAGACTTGAGCCAACTCTTCGATATTTTTTGCAGAGAAAGAAATCCCCAGCGGCGCGTTTGGATTAGTCAGGAAAAAAATCGGTGCCCCAGAATTTACTACCGCATTAATATCCAATGAAAAATCTTGGGTAATGGGCACTTTGACGACGGACGCTCCCTGAATCGCAGCAATAACAGGATAAAGTGAGTAGCTCGGATCCAACATACCAATCGGACGATTGGAGTTCGCATAGGCCCTGACTAATAAATTCAAGATATCATCTGATCCGTTACCTGCGACAATGTTGTCAGCGTTGTAGCCATGCAATTCAGCGATGGCTTTACGTAGCGGTGCAGAATCGGGCGATGGATAAAGCCTTAAGGCCGCACCGTCGGTTTCTAAATGCTTTTTAATCGCTTCAACCACACGCGGACTGGGTGGGTAAGGATTTTCGTTCGTATTTAATTTAATCCAGCCACCACCCTGTGGTTGTTCGCCGGGAATATAACCCTTGAGCGTTACGATGTGCGGATTGGGTAAAGGCTCCGATGACATTAGCGTAACTTTAATTTTGTTTGTGAAAACTCATTCAACAGATTTTTGATCTGAGCGGTCTCGGTCATCTTAAGTACATTCTCAGCCAGTGTTTTTAATTCTGCCTGTGAGGAGTGTCGTAAAATGAAACGCACATCTGGAATAGCTGATGGTGTCATACTTAATTCATTAACGCCCATCCCTACAAATAATGGCGCCCAGACGGAATCTCCGGCTAACTCTCCACAAACCGCAGAAACGACATTATTCTTTTTGGCGGAAGTGAATATCTTATCCATCGTGCGGATAAATCCAGGATGCGCGGGCTCATAAAGCGTCGCGACTCTTTGGTTACCACGATCAACCGCTAGTAAATATTGGACTAAATCGTTCGTACCGACGCTGAAGAAATCAACTTCTTGGGCTAGTTCTTCCGCGACGGCCACCGCTGCTGGAATTTCAATCATCGCGCCTAGACGAATTACTTCTTTGGGCGTTACGCCTTCACTCGCAAGCTCAGTGGCAACTCCGCGGAGAAATTCTTTTGCTTTACGCAATTCCTCGAGACTTGAAATCATCGGGAACATAATTGATACGGGACCTAAAAGAGCGGCCCGGAGTATCGCACGTAATTGCGTTCTAAAAATATCAGGTCGATCCAAGCAAAGTCGAATCGCGCGATAACCCATGAACGGATTAGCCTCATCGGTTAAATCGCCCAAGCGTTTATCGCCGCCCAAATCGAGCGTTCGGAATGTGATTGCTTTACCCTTCGATTGCTTAACGACAGCAGCATACTCTTCGTACTGCTCTTCTTCAGTGGGCCAGGCATCGAGACGTAAAAAAAGATTTTCGGTTCGATAAAGTCCAACCCCGTGTGCGAAGTATCGACTCACATCTTCCATATCTTCGGCTCCACCGATATTAGCCTGAAGACTAAAACTTACGCCATCGAGCGTGCGATCGGGCAGGCCGATTTCTTTCATCACACGATCGCGGCGATTTTGAATAGTTAATTCTTTAGCCTGATAACTCTCAATGGTCTGGGCACTGGGATTAATGACAACGAGGCCTAATTCGCCATCCACTAAAAGCACATCGTCTTCATTAACGACATCGAGCAGCCCGCGCACGCCGACGACGGCTGGGATTTCGAGTGAACGCGCCATAATCGCCGAGTGACCCGTACGGCCACCCTCTTCAGTAACAAACGCAACGACTGCATCGGTGGGCAATGTAGCCGTCTCGGAAGGTGTTAAATCTTTTGCGACCACGACTTGTTTGTGCAAAGGTGTGCCCAAACGTTGCGGACTCATGCCAACTAGCTGATTCATTACGCGACTCGTAACATCTCGAATATCGGAAGCGCGTTCACGGAGGAAATCATCCTCCATCTTTTCAAAAATATCGATGTAGCGTTGCGCAACTTCTTGAAAGCAAAATTCAATATTAAAACTCGAAGAACGAACCTCTTTCACTACTTCATCAATCAAAGCAACGTCTTCTAAAACTAATAAGTGTGCATCAAAAATGGCGGCTTCAGATTCGCCTAATTCATTTACGACTTTGTCACGCAAGTGAGTGATTTCATGACGCGTGGCGACCAGTGCTTCTTCAAATCTACGAATTTCTGCTTCAACATCAGATACCTTAACGCACGTAATCACCGCCATACCCTTTTGAAGTAAAAACACTGGACCACGGCCAACACCGGGAGCCGCGGCGATGCCCTTGAGACGAATTTCTGGCCTGGACGGTTCGGCCTGCATGCGTGGATTAGCACACAAGGCTCAACCCTATTAGGCAAGGCGGATTGTTACACTTCGGCTGTATCCGAATCATCCATCGGGGAGCCCATATCCGTATTATCAAGTTCGGGCATACCCAAATCAGACATCTCATCCTGTTCGGAATTAGCTAACATATCACTAGTCGAAATTCCGTCGGCAAAATCATCCGCTTCATCACTGATGGCTGCACTAAGGTGATAAAGTGCCCCGCTGTACTCCGAGGGCAATGTCACCCTGAATTGCACAAATACCAAAGCGATCAAGCAGGCATAAGAAGCCACTTGGCTCATGCGTTTAACATAAATCCTCAACCATGCAAAAGAGAGATGGGCTTGCTTCGTTTTATTAGCAGCCAGGCATTGGTTCATCGTCTGATGTAAACGAACCTTGGCCTTAAAACGGTTTTTAAATTCGGGAGATTCTTTAATTAAGTCCAATAAACGCGCCTCTTCTGCCCGAGAGATTGTTTGATCGAGATAACGTTCTACTAAATTTTCAAACTCGGTGAAACTCACTTTAAATACTCATCTCCCATGAGTTCGCGTAAGGCCTCACGTGCACGATTGATTCGACTTTTAACCGTACCGATTGAAAGGCCGAGCTCATCTGCTATATCTTCGTAAGACATATTTTGAACATTACGCATGGTAAGTATCAGAGCATGCTCGGGCTTTAATTGTTCCATGCAGTCGGCCACTTTTTTAACAAATTCATTGTGTTGCGCCTCGTGGCCTGGTCCCTGGGCACCATCGGATAAAATATCGTGTAAGGTTGCACCGGCGTCTTCCCCAAGGTCTGCATCCAATGACATCGACTCATCACGCTTGCGACGTCTCCAATACCAGTAGCGATTTCTAGCTAAATTAGTACCAATTTGATAAATCCAAGTAGAAAAACTAGCATTTCCGCGAAAGGTCGCCAACGCACGGTGTGCACGAATAAATGTGTCCTGTGTAATCTCTTCAGCGTCTTGGCTGTTTCGTAACATCGAAAACACCTTAGCGAAAATTCTCTCCTGATATTTTAATACCAGTTGATTGTAGGCATCTAAATCACCCTTGCGGGCACGATCCAGGGTAAGGTCATCTGATTCATTATCCATAATTAGGGGTAATTAATGGTGGGGGTATCTGAGTATAGTACTGACATCCTTGCAGAATTCAACTGCTCTCTTTAGTCTATTTTACGCCCAAAAGGACCTATGTTCACCTCCAGTAAGAAGAAAGCCATCGTGCAGTGGTACAATTGCACCTTGGGCACCAAGGGCAGCTTTGAAACCCTCCCCGCTAAACTCCCCGCGGAGAGTCTTTTGCCATCTATTATTCTGACTCAGAACCCTGGACACATTTCCATTGAATCAGTCGCTGGTAAAAAGATTTTTGTGAATGGAAATTTACTGATTAAGCCCACGGCGATTTCCGAAACAACGACACTTCAGTTTCCTGATTCTCTTTGGGTGATTAGTCCAAATCCCGAAATAGATTTCAGCGCAGCCAATAACACACTCTGGACTTTGTTTGATGCTTCGACCGGGGAAAACATTGGTCAATACCCCTCCAACCAACTTTTAAATGCAGCCCAGCAAATGGGTCGTGCGCCCGAAACCCTCGCCTGCACTCCTCAAGGTTTAGAAGTCGGTTTTAATCTTTCACAGATTGCGAGTCACCTAAGTCCGCGCGAAGAAAATTTTACGTCCGTAAAATCTCCTACCCCTTTAGCTGAAGAAAAAAATAAGGGTAGTCACAGCTGCCCCGTATGTTGGACAAAATTTAATCCCGGCGACGCACTCAGTATCGCGGTACATGAAGATCTTCGTGGCGACCCGATTCTTGGTAGCGACGCGCGACTTCGCTTCCACCCCACCCGCTTTAACGATCAAGGGCTCGCACTTGACCCCATGGGCCTCGCCTGCACCGACATCGCCTGCCCTCACTGCCGTCGCCAACTCCCTCCTGGTTACCTCGACATGCCCCACCAGATTTTATCCATCGTGGGCGCTCCCAGTGCTGGTAAATCCTATTATTTAGCCGTACTTACTAGAATTCTCCAAGAGAAACTGCCGACCGACTTCGGATTGGCCTTTAAAGACGCCGACCCCACAGGCAACCTGCTGCTCAATCAAATGCGGAATTCGCTCTTCTCCGCAACCACACCCGAAGAAGCACTTCTTGGTAAAACCGCCCTCGAAGGTGCCACCTATGAAAAACTTCCGCGACTCGGACGACTCGTCTCTCTTCCCCGTCCATTCATTTACACTCTCAGCGTTCCCAGCCAAAAACAAAAAGAGACTTCGATTATTTTCTACGATAACGCAGGCGAACATTTTGAACCAGGTATTGATATCCATGATTCACCTGGCGCCATGCACGTGGCTAGCTCTGCTGGTTTAATCTTTCTTTTCGATCCAACCGCTAACGCGCGTTTCAAAGCAAAATTAATTGGCGTCGATGACCCACAACTTTCCATCAAAGGTCGCGTCGATCAACAAGACACGATTCTTTCTGAAATGGAAACTCGCATCAAACGCGTGATGGGGCTTTCTCAACAAGAACGTATCGCCACACCGTTAGCATTTGTCGTTGGAAAATGCGACACTTGGCAGTTCCTGCTCTCTTCGCCCATCGAACCCATTCTCCAAAATGGGAAAATTGATTTAGAAGCGATTCACCGAAATTCAGACCGCGTTCGCGAAGTACTCATTCAACTTTGCCCAGGACTTGTCGCCACCGCTGAATCCCTCACCAAAGAAATTCGTTATTTCGCGGCCACCTCATTCGGTCACCAGCCTGTTGTGATTTCCGAAGGTCCGAATAAAGGTCGTATTGCACCTGACCCTCAAAAGCTCGCGCCCTCATTCGTGGAAGCCCCGGTTTACTGGCTAATGAATCTGGCTACACCGGAATTGATTCCTGGAAAATAATTTTATGCCTCTGCAACTGATATTCACTTCCGCCCCACGCGGCCTCGTGGCTGGGCGTTCGGGATATTGCACGGTTGCACGTCATCGCTCGATTCCCGATCGCTTAGCACAAATTTTAGAATCAGTCGGCACACCTCATCAAAATCCACAAGGTGCGACTTATACTTTTCGTATCATCGAAGCAAGTAACGCAAACTGGTTTGTATTATCACGATTTGTTGCTCGAGGACTCGATTACTCACAACGCGACAATCGTCTCGCACATCATTTAATTTTCACCGCAGAAGAAGCTGCTGTCTTACCTCCACCTGCATCGATTGCCTTTCGTTGGAATGGTTGGCTCACGGAGTGGACCAAGGAACCCACCTGGCTGACCGAAGACACTCGTCCGCTAATACTTGATAATGCACCCTCACTTCGCCCCGCTACAGGTTGGCGTGAATTCTCTGGCACGGGCGCTAAAGCATCATGGTTAGTCAATGAAGTCGGGCCCACTACACTTTGCCTGACCCAACCACCTGAAGAAAAAACCCTCCTTCGACTACTCGCTGAATCCGCTGCATTGCTGGAGCAATCCGCATGGTATGCGACCTTCACCACGAATGTAATTGTTACTGGTTCAGATGGATTCCATTGGGCCGTGGGCACTGTCGCTGGCAGACCTGAAATAAATCTCAGTCAAGCCAATCAACTCCCTGCCCCCACGGGCAAACTCGCAGTACAAGCAGCCACGGGAAACAGCGCACCTATTTCAGTTCGTTCTAGAAACGAAAAAAATAGTGCCCCAGAAAATATTACAAAATCAAATCCATCAAAGTTACCTTGGAATTATATTATTATTTTCTTCGCACTTGGGATTTTCGCTATCATTGCTGCCCTAGTAATCGGACAATCTAGCAATAGTTCACCTAAAACTGTCGCCCCTAACAATCAGCCAGCTCCGGCAATTAATACCAGTCAAAGTAATGATATTATTCGCAGCAATATTGCGATACAAGGTGTCGCCAGTTTTCTGGACAGCGAAAAATACGTCGAAGCCGGTAAACTCTGGCTCGAAAGTGTAAATCTGTCTCCGACTTTTGCCGATCGCTATCGCGAGCAGTACTTAAGCCGTATTACGAAAAACTACGCAGAAAAAACAACAACCCAACTTTCTCAACGCCTCACTCTACCTAACCTCGACAACCATACCGTCGTCGAAATCGCCGAAGACGCCGCGACGGCGGTGCGTGTTGGTACCGACTTAAATATTCCAGTCGATGCCCACTGGAAAAAATTAGTTAAGGTAAATGAACAAATTCAAATTATTTCCCAATTAGATGCTCGTCCCGTTATCTTAATCAGCGGTAGCTGGCAAACGACTGATCTCGGTAAATCAGCACCTTCTTCCGCTGAGTTTAAATTAAGCAATGCTGGTGCCGAAAAGATTTTGCAGTTTATAGAATCAACCAAAGTTACTCCTGAATTATCAGTCAGCGCACGCGTACGCCTTCTTCCATTAAATAGTTTTCATAAACGTGACGACGTCACACCTTATCATAACGCCGAAATCCGTCGCGGCGGAAAAATCTATTGGATTGAAACCAATGGCGCGGCAGGTACCGCTCCGATCATTCTTGGGATTGGACCAAAGAAAAACTCTTTGGAGCTTAATTTCACGGATGGAGCCGCCACAGGCCTGCAGGAGCAAAATCGATTGCTCGAAATCGTTTTAGCCAATGGCACCCGACAGTGCATTGCCCTCATTGCTGACTGGAAAAAAATTAAGCCTCTCAATCTCGGCACCTGGGCTCTCGAAGTAGATAAAGATACTGGCGTGGTCCATGCTGCAGCCTGGGCCGAAAGCGCCTTAAGTGCTTTTCAACCCGAGACAGGCTCAGTCGGACTTTACCCATCTGGACACGAATTCCCTGATCACGACCTGGCCTCCATTCGCGCCACACGCTCACTACTTGAAACCGATTTGCTCCGCAACGAGTACAAAGAAAGCACGCGCATCTCGAACAAAGAAATGATTAAGTCGCGCAAACAGTTCTTTGCCCAAGGTGATTACATTAATGCCGGACGTCCTTGGTCGCTTACCATCATCAGCCCTAAAGGCGATGCGGGTTCCACCCTCATTGAGTTCCAATAAGCTGAATGCAAATTGATAAACTCATCGCACGGATTCGTGGACAGCTCGAAATTGGAACGCCCGATCTCGAAGCTCGCACTTTAGCCAGTGAATATTTGGGTCTTTGCCAGCGCGCGCGTGAGCGTCTTGAGCAATGCAACACACTCATTCGTAATGGCAATGATTACGCTGCTTTTCAAATTGCTGAAACCGAGCCGGATTTATTGACACTTTGCAGCCAACTCAGTTTTGCCGACTCCGAGCGCTGGCATACCCTGTGTCGCGAACGTGGACTTCCTTCTGGGTTTGTTTTAGACGAACAGCACATCTTAGCAGTCGAAGGTTTATATGGAAAATCGATTGGCGAAAACCATCCACTCTATCGCGAATATCGTGACGCCATGCGCACCCGCGATGAGGATCGTGCCTTAAATATTCTACGCTCCATTGTCCGAATTAATCCAGAAGACCCAACCGCACGCTCAGAATTAATTCGTCTCTCCGCTAAGTTCATTCGCGAGTCCCTGAATAACTTAGAAAAATTACTGAATGAAAATAAAGAGGATGAAGCGATCAGTTTAATGGGGCAAATGGAGCGTTTTGGTGACGACGACCTAAACTCCAAACCTCAATGGATTAATGCCCTCAATCGCAGAATCACACTTTTACGTCAAAAAGCCTCACAGCAAATTCCGAGCCTCATTCAAGAAGCCGAGTCCGCAAAGCACAGTGGACAGTGGGACTTATGCATTAACACCTTAGCTAAAATTAGAACACTCGAGCGCGATCACCAACTCAGCCTGACCGAACAAGTTCAAAACTCGATTCATAGTCTTGAGAACTGGGCTGGAGAGCTAGCCACCGCTCACGAAGCCGAAGCAGCGATTAAATCCAACACCCAACAATTAGTAACTCAGTGGGAAGTTCTTTCTGAAAGTATCCAAAACGGTAAGTCTCCCGTGGTCCTAATCTCTAGTCTAAACGATTGGCTAGAACGTGCTAACAATTTTGCTGAACATCTTCCGGCTGGATTGATTGATGAAGTTAATTCTGCGCTCAAGTTAAGCCGTTCACGCCTCACGCGTCGCTACGCGCTCTTACTCTCAGCCTGGATTGCTGGTTTT
>Ga0209188_1001793_pt1 | contig 16629 bp, 14 predicted proteins | sample C_130625_EF_Meta_FD_187307 | JGI IMG/M metagenome (GOLD analysis project Ga0209188, IMG submission 187307) | Freshwater microbial communities from Lake Croche, Canada to study carbon cycling - C_130625_EF_MetaG (SPAdes) (version 2) | ecosystem: Environmental > Aquatic > Freshwater > Lake...
CCATTAAGGATAATAAAGACGTTCGTCAGATGCAAGGCTTCTATGCTGAAGCAGGCGATGCACAACTTGGCTATCAATTCCCATCACTACTCACAGAATACGTGATGAAAAACACCCATGTTCCTGTCGGCCCATGGCGTGGTGTGAATACGAATCAAAACGGTATCTTCATGGAATGCTTCATGAATGAGTGTGCTGTCGCGGCAAACAAAGATCCATTAGCGTATCGTCAAGCTCTGATGCAAAAGTTTCCGAAACATTTAGGGGTTTTGAATGCTGCTGCGAAAAAAGCGAATTGGGGATCTCCATTGCCAGCAGGTGTGCACCGCGGAATTGCTCAGTTCATGGGCTACGCTAGTTACTCTGCTTGTGTAGCTGAAGTTTCAGTAAGCGGTAACATGGTAAAAGTTCATCGTTTAGTATTTGCACTGAACTCTGGGCATGTTATAAATCCATACTTGGTTCGTGAACAAATTGAAGGATCAGTCCCCATGGCTTTAGGATCTATTTTTAATCCAGAAATCACCGTGGAAAATGGTCGTATCAAGCAAACTAACTTTGACTCCTATCCGATGTTAAAACTTGCTTCAACACCACGTGTAGAGACAGTTTTAGTTCAAACATATGATTTCTGGGGTGGAGTTGGTGAGCCAACGATTTGTGTTGTAGGGCCCGCAATTATCAATGCAATCTCTACTGCACTAGGTAAGCCAATGCGTAACTTCCCTCTCTACAGAGAGAATTTAACCTTAGCTTAAGATGGATCTTTAGTTTACAAAGGGCCACATCATGTGGCCCTTTTATCTTCTAAGAGAAGGACCATCCCAAAGCATTCCCTCGGAGCGTTTTTTCAAAAAAAGCTCAAGTGCTCGAAGTTCTGGACTTCCACTTGCAGGAACAGTTGCTTGCACACCCGAGTAACATGCTCGAAGACGACGATCTAAATTACCTACCGTTTGCCATGAAAACCGGTAGATAGGAAACCCAGTTAAGAAGGCTGGACTCACAACATCGGATCGTAAATTTTTACCTATCTGTTGATCGTGGCACTGTGTACAAGATAAATTTAAACGCCCCTGACGACGCACATAAATCTGTGCAGCTAAACTCATCTGCTCTTGCCAATGTTTTTTTATCATGGGGTCTTGAGGTTCACGAACTTGGACTAATAATCCCTTGGCTGCATCTGATAAAAAAACCGACATCGTCAAGATCTCTGGAGCATCATTAGCAATGATTTTGCCCGTCTTTTTAGACCAACAATCTACGATTTGATCTTCTATGTTGATCAACTTACCTGATGAGGCTGAAATACTTTTCCACACAGGAAACTGCACTATCGCTTTGGCTGTTTCAGATACAGAACTATGACATTCTTGACATTGCGATTTCCATAAATCTTGTCCTTGATCTATCCATAGTGATAAGGGATTTAATGTTGGATCTTGCTGCTGGCGCAGCATGTCTGGACTTAAAAAAGTATTACCAGATTGGCGGACCACTTGTGCCAGAGATAGATTAGCGACACAAAAGAAAAAGATAGTGACTTTAAATGCAAATAACTTCATGCCACCACAAGCATTTTTTCAGCTCGTCCCTGAGCGCCTTGATCATCTTTCCACTCGATCGATACCATACCGCCTTTTACGGGGACCTCCATAAAGACACTAATGAGAGGATTTGCTGCAATACCTGTACCTAGTTTTGCAATCATGATGGGTTCTTGGTTAAACTTAATCACGATATTGTCAATAATGTTTTTGGGTATGCGCTCATTTCCATCACCGCCAAGTCGATAACCAGTCTCCATTGGGTGAGCAATTAGAACTCTGATCTCCACCTCTTTGCCAACAGTAGGTGTGCCAATGATGCTTAAACGAATCGGATGTTGATTAAGAGTTGCCATATTTAAGTCGCATCAAAACAAGCATTTAGAGTAACGACACAATTCATTGATTGGGCCATCTTTGAACCGTCGTCTAAAGTTGCAATCACCCAGACATCTTGAGTAATCGCCAAACGAATTCGAGTGGCAAATTGATAATGGGCTTGAGGATTGGGAAGAGAAACATTCATGACCAAGGGATTAGGATTTTCAGGGGCCACAATCTCGAAGGACTGCATTTTCCTCTGCAAAGGCGCTTGAAACTGTATTCCCATCGGGATTGAGTTACCAGTATCCGCAAGTGGTGGCATTTCAATTTTGATTGCGTCACTTTTTTTATAGCGTTTTACCAATGCATTTTGCATATACTGTGCTTCATTCTCACTCGCCAAACTTATGCCAAAGTATGGGAGCGCTAAAGACAAACTCATGCTTTTGAGCAACGTTCTTTTAAGGGTTTGAATTGACTTCATCGATTTACTTTAAAGTTAATAATGCTTCGACAACCAAAGCTATTTGTTCTTGAGCCAAAAGTGTATTTGCTTGATTAGGTATTGTAATATCCTCTAGACTACCATAAGGCGGCATCAATGTCTGTGGCCGAATTTTTCTGGCGTCAGTTACCCACTGGGTCAATTGTGCTTGGTTATATTTACTTCCTACTTGACTTAAATCAGGACCGAAATTACCTTGCTTCTCTAAAGAAGATTGTGGATTTGAGGCAGACCGATCGATTCGATGACAGGTAACGCAGTTTCCTAGATTTCTGTTGTAAATAATCTCAAAACCACGTCCTACTCGATCTAAATGGGTCGTTTGAGAATAGGCTATGCTGTAATTCAGCAAAAGCCCTAAAAGCAAGTATTTTAAGAAGACATTCATCATGCGCATAAGCTAATCCAAAATAGATTAGCTTATTGTGCCACTAATGAGTAAAAATATCTCTTAGGCTTTCCAAGGAGCTTTTAAGTCAGTTAAGCCAGAAAGAACCTTTGGCATCATCGACAAATAACCACTTTGACGACCTATGATCCATGCCTGAGCAATATCCACATATGCTAAATTACGCTGTGCTAATAAGGACTCCGCTGTCGCTAGATCGTTCATTTGTCCAAGTAATTCTTGTGCACGAGCTAAGGTCTTCATGTAACGAGAAATTCTTTTTCTTGGATAAAGCTCCATAAAAAAATCAAAGGAATAACGTAGTTTTTTGAGATCGAGACGCAACTGATGACTTTGCTCTAAATTACGGTTCGGCACCAATACTTCTCTCATAAAACGACGATGCTTTCGCCTCAAAAGTCGTGTGGCAAACTGTTGAGTGTCTTCTTCAACAATTGGCTCAGCTGTACTTTGACTTTCTAAAATCATTTTTTGACGATTCTTAACTTCTGGATGCGTATCCAAACTCATGACCGCTTCGGCAAAAGAAATCAACTTCACTGAATAAGCTCTACTACTAAAGCTAGTAACTGCTTGGGTATGAGCTTTAGCACGTTGTTGAGTAGCAAATTTTTCTAGAGATTCTATATCTTGATTATTCGGAAAAGCTTCTTTTAAATGCGGTAAGAGCTCACTGCAAAAGACATCCCAGTTACGCGCATCGCCAAGCTCGTTTGCTAAATCGCGCCAAACACCATTCCATTGATTAACAAAGCTCATTGGTAATACGGGTGAGAATAATTTAATCGCCGAACGAATTCTGCGCATGGCAACACGGGCTTGATGAATGTACTCATCATCATCGTCCCTGACAATACCAACATCATTAATTTGCAAATGACTCAAGCACTCTAAACATACTCGCTCGAAAGTTTCTAATGGAGTAGACTTAGGATTAATTTCAAGCGAAGGTGGCTTAAGAGGACTTGGCTGAATATCTTGAAAGAGTTTGTAACCTCTAGCAGCTTTGGAATCCGCACTAGGATGTAAACGCACTCTGCGACTTAAAACTCTAGCCAAACTAAACAAGGTTACTGGACTCCCCTCTTTCAGCTCAAGCTCAACTTCACTGATTTCTTGCTCATAAAGCTGACCATCACGCCTAGTAACAATCGTTCCTTGGTCAACTGCAATTTCAATTTTGGCACCTCGGAACAAAACTTCCCATGAACGTCTTGTGAAATCTGTGGTGAAAATAGGAATTAACTGCGGAGATAACAAAGTCATTTTTTGCGCAATAACCGGATCATCCACTAAAGTCTGAAAATCGAACTGTCCCTGCACTGTCGGAGCTTCCCACTCAGAACGCTGAGATAGACCACCCGTGTTTGTATGATTTATTTTTAAAGTTAACAACAGTTTTCTGAGGATCTTACGTTCCCTAACTGCAATACCCTGATGCATCAAAGTCAATTCATTCGTATCGTAATAGATGTTGTAAAGCTTTTGTCTCTTTCCAGCAGTTTGTAACAATGGATGTTCGAGAAGAAGAGGCAATTCTTTTGCGTTAAAGCTGAGTTTGAGTTCGGTTTCTATAGACACTGTTATTAATTTACCTTTAAAAATAAAATAAAAGTTATTGAAGTCAAAATTTTAATCTTTTTGTAACAAAAATACTATCTAGATTTTATAAATGTAAAAGAATTTTTAATGACAAATTCATAGACAGCGATATTTTTTAACTTAAACTTTTTTGATGTTATCGAAGAAATATGACGCCCCTTCTATCAAATGGATGTGCCAAAATAAGTATATGTTTAAAAATTTATTTCTCAGCTTATTTTTTATAATCTTTATAAGTGCGTGCACGACTGGTATTTCTCCATCGATTCAGACAAGTAAAGCTCCGAAGCCACTTACCTTACTCATTTCGATAGACGGTTTTAAACCCGAATATTTGCAACAAGAATTTGCGCCTAATCTCTATCAACTGGCTCAACAAGGTGCTTCCTCAAAAGGTATGCTATCGGTTTTTCCTAGCTATACCTTCCCAAATCATTACAGCATTGTCACTGGCTTATATCCCGATCATCATGGCATTGTCAATAACTCCATGAGAGATCCTCAAATACCGGAACCCTTTCGTCTTTCATCCAAGTCTGCAGTAGCTAATTCAGCTTGGTGGGAAGAAGGGACGCCGATATGGGTAACTGCTCAGAAAAAAGGGCTAGTAACATCAACTTTATTTTGGCCCGGCTCTGAAGCAAAGATCAAAGGAATTCAACCCAATGACTGGTTGGTCTATGACAAAAATATGCTACCTCCTGAAAGGGTGAACACCCTACTAGATTGGCTCAACCGACCTAATGAACAACGCGCAGATTTTGCAACTTTATATTTTGAAGATGTAGACTCGATAGGGCACCGCTTCGGCCCTAAGAGCAATGATGTTAAACGTGCAGTTAGCGAAATCGATTACGCAATTGAAAACCTAATCCAAGGATTAGATCGCCTCCATCTTCTCTCAATGACTACTATCATCATTGTTTCAGATCATGGCATGGCAGAAGTTGCCAATAACCAGCGGATTCAATTAAAAGATCTTTTGACTTCATTTGACAAACCCAGTATTGAGTGGCAAGGACCACTTGCAGGTATCAATTTAAATGGTGAAAATCCACTTCCAGTTCTCAATGCTTTAAATCAGAATAAGAATATTCAGTGCTGGCAAAAAAGTAATATTCCGAATAAATATCATTTCGGTACCCATAGAAGAATCCCAGATATAGTTTGTCTAGCCAATCTAGGTTTTTCCATGGTAGATGGCAACCTTTCTTATATGATTCCGGGGCAACACGGTTTTGATCCCGAGTTAAAGGACATGCATGGAATTTTTATCGCTTCTGGTTATCGCGTCAAACCAAGTAAATTAGATATATTTGAAAATATCGAGATTTATCCCCTACTCTGCCATTTACTGAATATCCCTGCAGAAAAAAATGATGCGAAGGATATCCTATTTCGTCAGATAATAAGCAAGTAAAAGAATTATTGCTTATAAATCGTGGCAGTTTCTGTGGACCAACCACCGCCTAAAGATTGATACAAAGAGGTTGTATCGCCTAAATAGGTCGCATAGGCCTGCAAACTATTGATACGAGCTTGAAGATAGGTTTGTTGTGTCAGAAGTGCGGCAGATTCTGATATGTATCCAGCCTTTAGTTGTCGATCGGATTGATCATAAATGACTTTATTTGCTGCTTCATTTTCACGAGCTGTTTTATAGTACTTTCCATCAGCTTCAATTGCATACAAAGTGTCAGCCACATTTTGAAATGCGCTCAATACGGTACTTTTATACTGGCCAATTGCAGCATCTAGACCAGCTTCAGCCGCTCTTTTTCTGGCGAACAATGTTCCACCCTGAAATATCGGCTGAGTAACTCCACCAGTAATGCTCCATACTGAATTCGCACTATCTGCTAAATCACCAAACAATGTTGCAACATTACCTATATTTCCAGTCAAGGATATTTGCGGCAACATATTAGCAACTGCAACTCCAATCTGAGCATTAGCAGCTCTAACATACTCACTAGCTATTTTAATGTCAGGTCGTTGCTCTACAAACTGTGAAGGAATCGACGTAGGTAATGGATTTGGAAGCTTAATCGAATCAATGCTTGGTAAAAGCAGTTTTTCATTCGGCATCTTGCCACATAAAACGGCTAACAAATTTAAGGATTGTTCACGAGCTTTTTCGAGAACTGGAACTTGAGAAACGGACTGAGCATACAAAGACTCTTGAACGGCTAAATCAATACTACTTGAATAACCTGCTGCTCGAAGTCGTCTTGCATGTTCGAGTTGAAGTTGACTAGCTTTGGCTAACTCTCTTACTGCCTTGACTTGCTCCCGAAGAGTTGCCTCTTGAATAGCTGTAGCCACAACATTATTTGCAATTGTCTTTCGTAAAGCTTCTAATTGATAAGATTGTGCGTTACCCAATGCCTTGAGTGACTCTACTTGACGTCGATTACCGCCAAAAATATCAGGTATAAAACCAACCGATAAACCTGCAGTATTTAAGTTATAAATTTGCGCCCCTGAATTAACGCTAGATTGCAGAACAGGTCCAACATTTTGACGGGTTAAAGAGTACCCAGCACCAATCGATGGAAAGAATAATCCTTGTTGCGCACGAACATTTGCTTGCGCCACACGTAAATTAGCCATCCCGGTTTCTATATCTGGATTGTTATTCAACGCAAGTTCGACTAAGGAATTAATTTCTTCTGAACCGTATGCTTTCCACCATGTTGCATCAATCAATACTTTTTCAGGTGATAAGCTCATTCCCAAATTACCCTCTCGAGTAAAACTTGTCGGGGGATTCATCTCAGGTTTTTTAAAATCAGGACCAACAGAACAAGAGACCAAAGCGATACTACTCATCATGAGTAATATGGGTTTTAGATATGAATTCACGATCATCTACATTACCCCCCTAGACCTTTACGACGCTGCTTCGGGTTATAGCGCTTCAAAACTTCATGGTAGATGGCAGGTACTACGAGTAGCAAAAAGATAGGGCCAATAATCATTCCACCAACGACCACCGTTGCTAAAGGCTTTTGCACTTGGCTACCAATACCATTTGAAATCGCAGCAGGAAGTAAACCAATCGCAGCAGACAAAGCAGTCATGAGTAATGGGCGCATCCGCGTTTCATGAGCTTCAAAAATCGCATCAAATTTGGTCTTACCAGAATTAATTAATTCTCTATAGTAAGTTTGTACCAAAATACCATTCATTACCGAGACCCCAAGCAATGATATAAACCCAATAATTGCAGAAATACTGACTGCCTGACCGGTAATATAAAGCGCCATAACCCCACCAAGCATTGCAAAAGGTACGCCCGCAATGGTTAACATACAATCCATTAAATTATTAAATAAGGCGTATAAAAGCGCCAAGATTAACAGCAGCGCTAATGGAACAACAATAGATAAACGCTTCTGTGCCGCTTGTAACTCCTCGAATTCACCAGCATAGGTAATACGATAGCCTTCTGGTAAAACAATTTTTTTACCAATTTTTTCTTGGATTTCTTCAACCGTACTTCCTAAATCTCGACCTCGAGTACTAAATTTAATCGGGATGTAGCGTTCATTTTTTTCATGATAAATATAACTTGCACCAGTATCCAAACTGATGTCAGCAATATCACTCAAAGGGATGTATGCAACTCCACCGCTAGAGGTTGTATAACCAATTCTTAAATTGGAAACATCCTCTAGACTATCTCGACTTTCCCCCCTCAACCGAACTGTTAAAGCAAATTGTCGAACACCTTCAATTACTTTAGTCGCCTCAGTGCCAGCAAAAGCAGCTTGAATCACAGTATTGACGTCGCCAGTATTTAAACCATATCTGGCAGCTTTTTCACGATCAATTGAAATGTTCAAATTTGGTTGACCAAGAATGTAGAAAATCCCTAAATCTGAAACACCTTCAATGTCTGACATCACAAATTTAATGTCATTAGCAAGACTCTCTAAGGTTGCTAAATCAGGGCCAATCACTTTGACTGAATTCGCACCTTTTACTCCAGATAAACCTTCTTGCACGTTATCTTGAATGTATTGAGAGAAGTTTGTGGTGACCCCAGGAAATTCATTTTCAAAATCTTTTTGCAAACTGGCTACTAATTGTTCTTTAGTAGAACCCTTGGGCCATTCATCAAAAGGTTTTAAAGGGGCAAATAACTCCACATTATTAAACCCTGCAGCATCACTTCCATTATCCGGTCGACCATGCTGAGAAACAACGGTTACTACCTCAGGATGACTTTTAATCAACTCACGCATTCTGTGGACATTATCAGTCCCTGCCTCTAAGTTAATCGTCGAGGGCATGGATGCACGAATCCATAAATTACCCTCTTCCAATGCCGGAAGAAATTCACTACCTAGCTGAGTCAACATCAACAAACCAACTAAGATTGCGGCTATGCCACCCATAAAGACTTGTTGAGTATGTTGCATTACCCAAATCAGTTTGGGAGTATAAAACTCTCTGATGGCCTCAACAATTTTAGTTTCATGCTCTTTGACACGCCTAGGTAATAAATAGCTTGCAATTACAGGAGTAATCGTAAATGTAGCTAGTAAAGCTCCTGCTAATGCGTATCCATAAGTCCTTGCCATTGGGCCAAAAATTTGCCCCTCAACACCTTGCATCGTAAACAAAGGTAAAAAGGCTGCAATCGTAATTGCTGTAGAAAATAGAACTGAAGTGTCAACTTGGGTAGAACTTAAAAAGATAAGTCGTAATCTTGCAGTCCATCCTTTTGAGGGATCAGTTAACAAACCATCAGGGCCGAAAGCCATTTTGCGTAAGGTTCTTGAGCGCTCTTCCGGTGTCTGTTGGAAATTGCGGAAAATATTCTCTACCAGAATCACCGCCGAATCGACAATGATCCCAAAGTCGACCGCACCTAAAGATAGAAGATTGGCTGATTCACCTGTCAATGTCAAAATGATGATACTAAAGAAGAGTGCAAATGGAATATTGATACTGACAATCACCGCACTTCGCAAATCCCCTAAAAACACGAGTTGGATAATGAAAACTAATAAGCATCCAAAAACTAAGTTATGAATAACCGTATGCGTTGTAACACCAATTAAACTAGATCGGTCGTAATAAGGCTCAACTTTAACGCCATTGGGTAAGGAACCATCTGTATTGATTTTATTGATTGCCTCTCGGGCCTTTTCAATGACCTGATTCGTTTGTAACGTACGATTCATAATCACAATACCAGTGACAACATCTTTCTGATCATCTCTTCCTGCCTCACCTAAGCGAGGTGCATAACCTTCGGATATAGTTGCCACATCTTTCACACGAATCGCAAAACCGTTTTGCTGAGTTAAAACAATGCGCTCAATATCAGATAAGTTTTCTACCAAGCCCACACCACGAATGTTCATGGATTGATCACCCACACTCACTGTTCGACCACCAACGTTCGAGTTGGAGTTACCAATTGCACTGATTAATTGTTGGAATGTAATACCAAAGCCCTCAAGCCTTTTAGGATCAACCTCTACGTGATATTCCTTGGTAGTTCCACCCCAAGTCACCACCTGTACAATTCCTGGAGTCGTTAACAGGCGCTTAACAACTACCCAATCTTGTACGGTACGTAAATCGGTCAAACTATAAGTTGGTGGACCTTTTAACTGGTATCTAAAGATTTCACCAACCAAGCTTGAGGCTTGTATTTGCGGTTGAACGCCGTTGGGTAAATTCACATTTTGCGATAAGCCATTCGCTACTTGCGTCAATGCAAAGTAATAATCAATACTGTAATTAAAAGTGACACGAACAAAGGATAAACCGGCGAATGATGTCGAACGAATAACCTCCACTCCGGGAGTGGTGGCTAATCCAATTTCCATTGGACGAGTGTAATACCTCTCCATTTCTTCGGAGGATGCACCAGGATATTGAGCAGTGATCTCGATAATTACTGGAGCAGGATTTGGGTAAGCTTCAACGTTGAGTTTTAAAAAAGCAATTACCCCTGCAATAATAAAAGCCAATAAACCTAAGACCACAATCGGTCTTCTTGTTAATACAAAATAAAGAATTGGTTTAAACATAACGTTTCGATGAAGCCATTGACCTAGTGAGTAACACTATATAAATTACTTAAAAACAAGGCTTTATTAAGCGCAATCATTTCGCCGGCCTGCAATCCGTCTAATACTTGCACGAGGCCTGCTTGAGTGATACCAATACTGACTACACGACGTTTAAATAATTTACCATCAGCTGTCGTCCACACAACTCGGGTGCCATTATTTTCTCGAACCACAGCTTCAGCAGGAATGGCAGGATATGGCTCTGGTTTCGTAATTTCAATATTAAAGCTAGCTAACATCTGTGGTTTTAACTCACGCTCAGGATCGCGTATTTGTGCATATAAGGTTAAACGTCTAGTTGTCGGATCAACTGAATCACCGACATAAACAATTTTTCCAGGAAAAAGTTTATATTTGTATGCTTGAACTTTAACAATAACACTTTGACCAATTTTATAAAATGGCGCTTCGGATTCAGGTACTTGCGCAACCATCCATAAATTTGTTGTATCTGAAATTGTAATAGGCGCTGGAGCAACTCCCGGTTGAACTAGTTGTCCTGTTGCAGCGTTTCTAGTAATGACTCGTCCGCTAATAGGACTTTTAATACTTAGCTCGGTATCTACTTTTCTCGCACTCACCACTTGATCAATTTCTGTATCAGAAAATCCAAATAAAGCCATTGACTTTTTTGCTGCAACAAAATTTGCTTCTGCAGTCTGTTGCTCTGAGATATTTTGCTCTAATTCTCGTTGAGAAATACTCTTAAATTCATATAAGTCCTGGGCACGCTTGAGGGTTTCATTGGCCTGCTTATAAATACCTGCCGCTGATAGCAAAGCTGAAGAAGCCTGTGCAACATCTGGAGCTAAAACCGTATATAAAGTTTGTCCTTTTTTAACATCATTCCCAGCCTCGACGAAAACTTTATTGATACGCCCTTGATAAGGAGAAAACACATCAGCTGTTTTGTATTTATCAAAATCTATGACTCCGACAGCTTCACGAAGTTCCTGAAAATCGTAACTAGCAACTAAACCAGTCTTAATTTCTTTTGCTTGCTCTACAGAAATTTGAACAGTATTTTCTGCGCTAAGCTTTTGAACAGGGATTGGTTTCTTATTTAAACCTTGCAGAAGATGAACGAAGCCCCAAATTAATATTCCAAGAACAAATATCCCTAAACCAATCATAAGGGCTTTATTTTTAGCAAGACTTTGAATGGCAGGAGATTTCTTTAAATCTTGGAAAGACATTTTTGAATTTTTATCAGTTTCACTCATTGAAACACCATTCATTTTTTTTGAAAATTATTTAATTAAGAGTTCCTTTAAAACACATCAGATAATAGCTCAGTTTTAAGAAAAATCCATCAAATTTGAAGGTACTTACAATACTTTATGGTTTAAATGAAATATTGTTATCATAATATGGATGTTTAGTTGTCAAATTTAGGAAAAGCTTATGTCACAAATGAATCAAGATGATGATCAAAATTATGTTTTAGGGATTGTTGGAGCTATTGTTCTAGCGATTCTAGTCGGAGTGGTAAGTCTGAGTATTAATGCCTCAGACTCTATGAATACTGCAAATCCATCTGTTAAAACTGAAACTAAGAATCCAATTGAATTGGGTAATTTCGATTTTTCTGTATCGAATGGAAAAATCACTTTGGCCGGAGATGTTGTCGATGAGAAAGCCAAAATGAGCCTTCTTAACCCAGCTCGACTCTTATGGGGAAATGATAATGTTGTAGATCAGTTAACTATCAAGCCTGACGCACCTCGGTTTTGGTGGAATGTTAAACCTTTAGAGGTCTTATCCAAACTTAAGTCTGTCCCACAATTTAATCTTCATTTAGGCAGTAAACTCATCGCAGGTGAAGCTAGCGTAGGATCAGAAGAACAGAAAAATAATTTACTCGCTGGACTTAAAAGCTGGTTTACCTCCAACGCTCAATCTAATGTGACAGTGAATGTCGACCCCCAATTGGTTCAAGATACTCTTGATGCTAATACTCTTTTAAGCCTTCAAATTGAGTATGCTACGGGTATCTCAGAGGTTCCTGATGCTGTAAAACCAATCCTCAATCAAATTGCCGATATCTTAAAAAATGATTCGCTAAAAGTATCTATTAATGGTCATACTGATAATGTTGGCAATCCTGAGGAAAACAAAGTTCTTTCACTTGCACGTGCCGATAAAATCAAATCCTACTTAGTGAGTCAAGGAGTTGATTTAGGTCAATTAAAAACCTCAGGCTTTGGTGATACAAAGCCAATTGCTGATAATAATTTAGATATCGGTAAAGCAAAAAATCGTCGTATCGAGTTTTCTAGTCAATAATCAAAGGGGAAGATTCTAAGGATCTTTCTCTTCATTTGATCACTATTGCAAAGAGTCGACTAAAATCACTGTTTTTAGCCGAGAAAACTTATGTCGAACTCTTTCCATTCCTATGAGCCCAAACATGGTCATGGTTTACCTCATGACCCGTTTAAGTCAATTGTTGGCCCACGTCCGATTGGTTGGATCGCAAGCCAAAACGATCAAGGCATCCTCAACCTAGCTCCCTACAGCTTTTTTAATGCTTTTCACGCATCCCCGCCAATTATTGGTTTTGCTAGTACGGGCTATAAGGACTCAGTTAGTAACATTTCTCAAACGCGAGAGTTTACTTGGAATTTAGTCACCTTTGATTTAGCTGAACAAATGAACGCTACCTGTGCAGAGGTTCCTCCTGAAGTGAATGAATTTGAATTGGCTGGGTTAACTCCCCTAGCCTCATCAGTTATTCAAGTTCCACGAGTTGCGCAAAGTAAAGTGTCTTTTGAGTGTAAATTGACCCAAATGATTCAAATGCAAAATGCTGAAGGTCGAGAATTAGCCAGTTGGCTAACTTTAGGCGAGGTTGTTGCTGTGCATATAGCAACTGATTTACTCCAAGATGGAATTTTTAATACCGCCACTGCTAATTTCATTCTTCGAGGCGGCGGCCCAGCTGATTACTTCAAAATTGGACCTGAACAATTATTTAAGATGTATCGCCCAAAATAAAACGAGGGATAAATCCCTCGTTTTAAAACTTAACAAATATAAGAATTTTTAATTGAGTTGTTGAATTCCGCACAAAATCCAACCACTAGAACTGTCCATCGGTTTTGACCAATTCCAAACCTCAGCAAATTCTTCGACTGGCCCATTTACTTCTTCGCGTAAAGAACCTGAGAATCGAACACTTGCCAAATACTCATGATTCTCTTCTTCAACCGCCAATAAATCAGCAGCTAAAGTTAATACTTGAGTGAAGCTAATCGCAGTTGTCCTTGAAAGCATATCTTTTCTTAAATGAGTAAATAACTCAGGACTTGTGTACTCTTTTAAAACATCAATATTTTGCTGATCTGATGCTTCTTGAAGCTGTAAAAAAATCTTTTTAGCATTTTCTAGAAAATTTTCTTTATCAGCAAATGAATTTGGTGTTAAGTTAGCTTGAACACTTGGTGGCAAATTGTTATGAGCTGGCTCAGGAATAAGAGGTATTTGATTAGAACTTGGCATCGTTTGCAATGGTGATGCATTGGATGTCTTACTTCCAGGGTAAGAATTTCCAGCATTTATAGAAGCATCAGATTGTTGGAAATTCATGCCAGGAATACCAGTACTTAATGCTGGTGATGAAGCATTGCGGCTCATCAATTTTCTAAACAACCACATTCCAATGAGAGCAACAGCAAGCACCATGATTAACGAAGAGAGCATGGAGCCCATCTCTGCACCCATTCCTAAATGTGAGAATAAATAGCTCAAACCGATACCTGCAGCAATTCCACCTAAAATTCCACCCATTCCACCAAAACGACTAGGGGCTGGTGCTTGTGGAGTAGCAGGGGTTGGTGTAGTTGGTTTTGGTGCAGCGTTAACCGGAGCAGCAGCGGATTTAGGGGGTAATGCCCCTTGGTTATTAGTAACCGTATTCGATTGACGACCTAAACTAGATCCACCACCTAATTTTTTTGCCTCAACGACAGTTCCACTCAACAAGATGGTTGAAGTAATTGAAATAATTGCAGCAGCTTTTAAATAACTCAACTTCATTATTAATTTCTCCTAAGAAACATATGTGTAGCCTATTAGATACTATATTGAAAAATTTGTCATTAACCCTTTACCCTATAAGGGTTTTCATGGTCAAAATGATATTTAATATCTATCTTTTGACCATGGCTTTTATATTGGTAAATTGCAAAGAAATTTAAGCATTTATATTTCAATTTACTTTAAATATGTAACAAAACTTTGTAAGTTATTAACCTCTCGAGGTAAACACCCTCATTATTTTCGAAACGACATTAGATATTAAACATATATTCGGGGTATTCCTATGCATTATTCCGTATAGGTTACCTATGACAATGCGAATCTAAATAAAAGCTTATAACTGTCCTCATGAAGTTTATCCATAAAATATCAATGTAATACTATCAATTGAACCCAAATCTTAAATTCTTGTCCATAGGAAGAACATTGAAAAGCTTTTTAAAAATTGTATTGGGTCTTTTTCTTGTCATTCAAGCCTATTTTTTTGTCCAAGTGGCCTGGTACCTAGAGTTCAATCCCAAAGAAACAGCTTTTATGCATGCGGAAAAAAATCGTTTAAGTTCGCTCAAGCCGGCCCTTGGAATAACTCAGCAATGGGTGCCTTATGAAAAAATATCTTTATCTATTAAGCAAGCAGTGATTGCATCAGAGGATGCCAATTTTACTGTTCATGATGGTGTTGATTGGGATGCTTTAGAAAAGGCTGCAAAAGAAAATGCTGCTAAAGGAAAAATTAAACGTGGGGGATCAACAATAACGATGCAACTCAGCAAGAATTTATTTTTATCTGCACAGCAAAGCTATATTAGAAAAGCTCAAGAAATGCTCATTACTGGCATGCTCGAAGTCGTTATGAGTAAAAAACGTATTTTAGAAATCTATCTCAATGTCGCCGAATGGGGTGTCGGAATTTTTGGTATTGAAGCCGCAGCAAGACACTATTTTGGCATTTCAGCTACACAACTTAGTCCACAACAAGCGGCATGGTTAGCTGCGATTCTGCCAGCACCTAGAAAATTTGATCAAATGAGAAATTCACCTATGGCAACAAGTAAAGCAAATATCATTATTTACCGAATGCGCATGGTGAATGTTCCCTAAATCTTTTAGTTAATCTAATTTGATGTTGCCTTTAGCAAATACGGATTGCCAACGATTTGTTTCTTGACGAATAAATTGAGCAAATTCTGTTGGAGAGTCGCCTACTGGCTCTAATCCTAACTCATTCATTGTTTTAATTACTTCAGGATCTTTCATAGCAATAAGCACGCTTCTTTGAATCAACTGAATTTTGTCTGATGAGGTTTGTTTAGGTGCTGAAAGCCCAAACCAATTTTTCAATACAAATCCAGGTAGAGACTCTGCAACGGCAGGAATCTCCGGTAGTATAGATAAGCGTTTGTTATCTGTGGTTGCGATTCCCTTTAATCTTCCAGACTTAAGATAAGGCAAGCCTATTGCAATTGCCTCAAAAGTGAGTTGTACCTGACCGCCAATAACATCAGTAATGCTAGGAGCACTACCTTTATAGGGGACATGAATCATTTTTGTGCCGGCAGCATCATTAAAGATTTCTCCTGCCATATGTGGCAGACCACCATTGCCACTCGAAGAAAAATATACTTTTCCTGGATTTGCTTTTGCATAACTTATTAATTCAGCTACATTTTTAATTGGTAATTGTGGGTTTGTGAAAATAATAAATGGTGAGGAAGCTACCTGAGTAATTGGAACAAAATCTTTTTGCACGTTATATGGCAGATCTTTAACCATGGCTGGAGTGATGCTGTAATTACCTAAAGTTCCTAAAAATAAGGTATACCCATCTGGTTCTGCATTGGCAACAAATTGCATACCTATGACTCCTCCTGCCCCACCCTTGTTGTCAATGATCACTGGTTGACCAAGTTCTTTAGATATTTTTGGCGCCAATACTCTTCCGAGAGTATCAATCGCTCCTCCTGGAGGAAACCCAATCACAATATGAATTGGCTTGTTAGGATAACTTTGAGCTTGAGAATTGAAATGAACAATTCCAATAAAAAAACAAAAAAAGACTTGGAGTGGTAATTTCAGATAATTCATCTTATGTCCCGATATTTA
>Ga0209188_1001794_pt1 | contig 16627 bp, 18 predicted proteins | sample C_130625_EF_Meta_FD_187307 | JGI IMG/M metagenome (GOLD analysis project Ga0209188, IMG submission 187307) | Freshwater microbial communities from Lake Croche, Canada to study carbon cycling - C_130625_EF_MetaG (SPAdes) (version 2) | ecosystem: Environmental > Aquatic > Freshwater > Lake...
ATCTCGGTCGGTTGCAACAACACCTGTACTTTCTGCATAGTCCCTCAGCTTCGCGGCAAAGAACGCGATCGCGCGCCGGAGGACATCCTCGCCGAAATTGAAGCCCTCGTTGCTCAGGGTGTTATCGAAATCACTCTGCTCGGCCAAAACGTCAACACCTACGGCGTTGAGTTTGGCGACAAAGGCGCTTTCGCGAAGCTCCTTCGGGCCGCTGGCGCTATCAAAGGCATCGAGCGCATTCGTTTTACCAGCCCTCACCCGGCAGCGTTCACCGACGACGTCATCGAGGCAATGGCCGAAACGCCAACCGTGATGCCTCAGCTTCACATGCCGTTGCAGTCGGGCAGCGACCGCATTCTCAAAGAAATGCGTCGCAGTTACCGAAGCACCAAGTTTTTAGGCATTCTCGATAAAGTTCGCGAGCTGATTCCAAATGCAGCTATTTCAACCGACATCATCGTGGGTTTTCCGGGTGAGACCGAAGAAGACTTTCAAGACACCATGCGCGTCGCCGAGAAATCACGCTTTGCCGTTGTTTACACTTTCCAATACTCCAAACGACCTGGCACCCCGGCCGCCGAGTTTGACGGTCAGCTCGATAAAGAGGTAGTTCAAGAGAGATTCGAACGATTGTCAGAACTCGTGAAAGACGTCTCTTGGAAAGAAAACCTCAAGCTCGTAGGAACACCCGCCGAGGTGCTCGTGCAACACCATAGCCGCAAGGGCGATCAAACCCTGCGTTTGGCCGGTCGAGCTCGCGATAACCGTTTGGTTCACTTTGACGTGCCCGAAGGTGGCGAGGTGCCTCGCCCAGGAGACATCGTCACGGTGACCATCACCGAGGCAGCGCCATATCACCTATTGGCCGACGACTCTAGTAACTTCAGTGTTCGCCGCACAATCGGCGGCGACGCCTATGAGCGCGAAGAAGCCGGCAAGGCTGGCGCTGCTGGCGCCGCTAGCTCAAAACGCTCGCTAACCCTCAGCGTCAAGAAGTAACCAAGCTCATGGCGCAACTGCCAGCAGGCTTCGACCCAACCCAGCTCATAGCCGTGGTCGGCTCGACAGGCACCGGCAAGTCAGAGTTGGCCCTCAAGATAGCCGAGAGACTCGAGTCGTTGGGCCAAACATCCGTGGTCATCAACTGCGACTCGATGCAGTTTTATAAGGGCATGAACATCGGCACCGCCAAACTGAGCGTCGAGGAACGCAGGGGAGTGCGACACGAGTTACTCGACTGGCTAGAGATTACCGATGACTCTGCAGCCGCGGCCTACCAAAGCGTTGCCAGGCCGCTGATTGAAAAGGTTCAGTCAGAAGGGCTAACCCCGATTATGGTGGGTGGCTCGATGCTCTACATCGCGGCGGTTCTGAACACTTTTAAGTTTCCGGGTAACGACGCAGACTATCGTGCCCAGCTAGAGGCCGATTTGATTGAGAATGGCCCTCTCGAGATGCATCGTCGGTTGGCGGCGCTAGACCCGATTGCTGCGAGCCGCATCATTCCCGAAAACGGCCGGCGCATCGTTCGCGCGCTTGAGATTATTGAAGTTACAGGTGAACCCTTTGCCGCTGCCCTGCCCGAAGAAACTGAGAGCTGGCAGCCTGTCGTTGAGATCGGCTTGAGCGGTGACCGCGACGTGTTGCGAGCCAGGCTCGAGACTCGAGTTCAAAACATGTGGAAGGCCGGCCTGCTCGACGAGGTGCGGCAGCTCGAGACGCTGGGCCTCAGGCGCGGCAAAACCGCGAGTCGCGCAATCGGGTATGCCCAGGCGCTAGCTCAACTTGACTGCGAAATAACTGAGGATGACGCTATCGCCGACACTGTTCGACTAACGCAAAAGTACGCTCGTCGCCAGATCAGCTGGTTCAAGCGCGACCCTCGCATCAACTGGCTCGATTTTGAAGATCCGACCAACTTTGACAAGGCTCTCGAACTAATCGGGCTCGGCTAATAGGCTTGAACCCATGACGACCCTCGCGTTCACTAAAGGCCAAGGCACCGGCAACGATTTTGTTCTCGTGCTCGACGCTGAGGGTCAACTAAATCTGAGCATCGGCCAAATCGCTCGCATTTGCGACCGCAAGTTTGGCATCGGTGCCGACGGGTTCATCCGAGTCATCAAATCAGCGAGTCTCGAAGCCGGTGCTGCCAGCCTCGCCGAGGAACCTCGCGCCGAATGGTTCATGGACTACTACAACTCGGACGGCAGCATCGCCGAAATGTGCGGCAACGGCATTCGCGTCTTTGCGCGTTACCTAACCGAAAAAGGCCTAGTGCAGTTGGATGACGGCCAAACCCTGGCCGTAGGAACCCGCGACGGCGTGAAAGACCTGACTCGCAACCGCGCGGGGTTTGCCGTAGACCTTGGGCGTTGGAAACTCACCGAAGCCGATGTTTTGGTTAGCGCCAAAAACTTGCAAACCGCGCGCCCGAGCCAGGGCATCAACGTGGGCAATCCACACTACGTGGTGGCTCTGGCCGAGCAAACCGAACTAGAGAATCTCGACTTGAGCTCTGCCCCAGCGATTAACCCTGCGCCACCGGCCGGAGCCAACGTTGAGTTTGTCGTGCCCGCCGAACCGATGATTCACGAGGGCGTTGGCAGCATCAACATGAGAGTTTATGAACGCGGTTCGGGCGAAACGTTGAGCTGCGGCACCGGCGTTGTGGCTGCCGCCCTCGCAACCCGACACTGGGCCGGCCCAGGTGCACCAAACACTTGGCAGGTGACGGTGCCCGGCGGCACATTGGGTGTGAGGATGTTCGCAACCGAAGACGGCGAGCACGTTGGTTTAAGTGGCGCGGCCGAGCTGGTTTATGAAGGCGTATTGACGCTTTAGGCGCGATTTTTGACGCGCATGACGCGATAGGCCTTTGCGGTGTCGACGCGAATCGTCGAGAACTCTGGAGGCAACTCAGCCTCAAGCCAGCGGTGAAGTGAATCAGCCCCGAGGTTCTTCTGAACAACGAGGTAAGCCTCGGCGTCGGCTTCTAGCCTGGGCAACCAAGTCAACAAGATTTCGTGCAGGGCGTCTTTGCCTACCCTAATCGGGGGATTCGACCAGATTCCCGCGAACTCCATGCCGGCAGGCACTTCTTCTGGTCGGCAAACTTTTATGTTGGTCAAACCTAGCTTCGAAGCGTTAAGACGCGTCAGCTCGAGAGAACGATCGTTTACGTCGATCGCCCAAATAGTTGCGCGCGGCGAGTGCATCGCCATTGCCAATGAAATCGCGCCCCAACCACATCCAACATCTAAGAGGTCGCCGCTCGGCGGAACTTCGTCGATGTGTTCAAGCAAAACTGCTGTTCCGGCATCTAGTCGATCTGGGCTAAAAATGCTCGACGCAGTTGTTACCGAAACTTTGCGCCCATCGAGTTCAACACTGATCTCTTTTGGACGAAACTCTGTGTTTGGGGTCTGAGAAAAGTAATGTTCTTCAGACATAATCGCAAACTTACCACTGGCAACCAAACTAGTGTTAGTTCAATGGGAAGAAAGCGTGTAAAACCCGAAGGCGAGCCAGAAGATTTTGATGGCGATGAAGACGGTTCTCTTGACTCGTATGTGCCTCGCAATGACGAAGCTAGTGCCCGCGGCGAAGCCGTAATCAACCGAATTCTTGGCCGAGGTGCGCGCGCCGAAGCCCTTGGTGCTTCCGACACCCACAACCAGAGCACCACCGATGGCGACCAGTTCGATCTCGAAGACCGTTCAGCGCTGCGCCGCGTGCAGGGACTTTCAACCGAACTGCAAGACATCAGCGACGTTGAATACCGCCAGCTGCGCCTCGAAAAAGTTGTTTTGATTGGACTCTGGGGCTCAAACAACCTACAAGACGCCGAAAACTCTCTGCGTGAGCTGGCTGCGCTGGCTGAAACCGCCGGCTCCCAGGTTCTCGACGGCTTGCTTCAACGACGGATGAAGCCCGACGCCGCAACGTTCTTGGGAAAAGGCAAGGCCGAAGAGCTGAGACTCATGGTCGCTCAGAACGGGGCCGACACCGTGATTGCCGACGCCGAGCTGGCCCCGAGCCAACGTCGAAACCTAGAAGACGTTGTCAAAGTTAAAGTTGTTGACCGCACTGCCATCATCCTCGATATTTTTGCGCAGCACGCTAAGAGTCGTGAGGGCAAGGCGCAGGTTGAGCTCGCTCAACTCGAATACCTTTTGCCGCGACTTCGTGGTTGGGGTGAGTCGATGTCTCGCCAGGCTGGTGGTCAGGTGGGCGGTGGCATGGGCATTGGTTCGCGTGGCCCGGGTGAAACCAAGATTGAGCTCGATCGTCGGCGCATCAACACTCGAATGGCAAAGCTGCGAAAACAAATCGTTGAGATGAAACCGGCTCGCGACACCAAGCGTGCAAACCGCAAGCGCAACGAGGTTCCGGCGGTGGCCATCGCGGGTTATACCAACGCGGGAAAATCTTCGGTTTTGAACCGAATGACTTCGGCAGGCGTGCTGGTTGAGAACGCACTGTTCGCAACTCTTGACCCGACAGTGCGCAAGACCGAGACCAGCGATGGCCGGGCCTACACGATTGCTGACACCGTAGGTTTTGTGAGGCACCTTCCGCACCAACTGGTCGAGGCGTTTCGCTCGACTCTCGAAGAAATCGCCGACAGCGACCTCGTGGTTCACATCGTTGACGCGTCACACCCAGACCCGGCCGGACAAATCGCCACGGTACGCGAAGTTATTGGTGAGGTAGGTGCGAGGAGCATCCCCGAACTAATCGTGTTCAACAAAATCGACTTGGCCGACGAAACCACAAGGATGGCCCTTCGGGGCCTCGAGCCTGAGTCAATCGAGGTTTCGGCGCGCACCGGCGAGGGTTTTGACGTCTTGCTCGCCGAAATCGCCCGCAGATTACCTGAGCCCGACGTGTTGATTGAGGTGCTCGTGCCCTATGAGCGGGGCGATTTGGTCTCGCGGTTGCACATCAGCAGTCGAATCATCAGTTTGGAACACCAGGGCGAGGGAACGCAGATTGTGGCTTTTGTGAAGCCCGAGCTAGCGGCCGAACTTCGCCAGTTTGCAGTTGCGCGCGGCTAAAGCGCTATAACTTGCGAAGCACCGTTACGACTACACCGGCGATTTCACTGTGGGTGCCGTCAATCGGTGCAAATGCTGAGTTGCGTGGAAGCAACCAGACCTTGCCGTTTTCGCGCTTGAACGCTTTGACAGTTGCTTCGCCGTCGATCATGGCCGCAACGATGTCGCCGTTCTCAGCAGTTTTTTGCGCGCGCACGATCACAAAGTCGCCGTCGCAAATCGCGGCGTCAATCATCGACTCACCGACGACTTTCAGCATAAACAGCTCGCCCTTGCCGGTGAGGCTCTGGGCTACCGGGTAAAACTCGTCGATGTTTTGATCTGCTGTGATTGGAATACCGGCGGCGATGCGCCCGACCAGCGGCACAAAGTTCATCGCGTCGCGCGAGGGTGAGTTTTCAAAATCTACGGATGGTTCGTCGTCGAGCCATCCTTCTGGCATTTCGACAAGTTCAATCGCGCGGGCGCGGTTCTCGGCTTTGCGAACGTAGCCGGCCTTTTCGAGTTCGTCGATTTGGTACTTCACGCTTGAGACGGCGGTGAGGCCGACCGCTTCGCCAATCTCTCGAAGGTTAGGGCCGAAGCCGAGACTTTTTTGAAGTGACGCAATCGCTCGCAAGATCTGCTCTTGGCGGTTACTCAACGTGGTTTTGCTGTTTCGGCGAAACTCTAGTTCATCCACTTTTTTGCCTCTCTTCGGCCGCAAGACAAAAATGTCGCAGGGTGCATACACAATCGTGACTAAGCGGTTCTATCGAAACTTTATTCGAGAAAACCGCAAAAATCAAACATCTTTTCGAAAATTTTATAAAAAAGTCTTGACATTAGATGTTTATTGTTCGAAACTATGTTCGAAAGCGAACAGCTGTTCGAACAACACGAAATAGCCAGCGAGAACCACCAGCAAGAGAAAGTCAGAAAAATGAGCTCAACTGCAACCCGCATCAACTACCGCCGCCGCCGCATTGTCGCAATTTTGTTCGCAGTGGTTGCGCTTACGGTTTTGGCTTTCAGCATCGCGCAGTCTCAGTCGGCTGGGGCAACCGCGTCTGCCGGCAAAGCCAACTTCACCTACATCTATGTCGAGTCAGGTGACACGCTTTGGTCGATTGCCAAAAAGTATGCGCCCAACACTGACACTCAAGAAGAGATCACCAACATTCAAACCCTCAACAACTTGAGCAGTGCAAATCTTGAACCCGGTCAGCGTCTAGCTCTTCCTTAGGCGTTAATCTAGAGGGGTGACTTCTCTAGACGACCTTCCGATTCGCCCCGACCTCATCGGGCTCAAGCCCTACGGGGCTCCGCAGCTCGAGGTCGCAGTTTCGCTCAACGTAAACGAAAACACTCACCAGATTCCCGAGGCGGTCGCAGTCGACATAATCGCCCGACTGGCCGAAAGTCTTCTCAACATCAATCGCTACCCAGACCGAGAATTTCTGGGACTCCGCCAGGCCTTAGCCGACTATCTGAACGATAACCTCGAGAGCGCACTCAGCGTCGACAACATTTGGGCCGCCAACGGGTCCAACGAAGTTTTGCAACACATTTTCCAGGCATTCGGTGGCCCCGGCAGAAAAGCTCTTGGCTTCAGGCCAACCTATTCGATGTATGCCCTAATCGCCCAGGGCTCGCAGACCGATTACGTTACCGCGCCGCGAGACGAGCGATACGAGCTAAGCGTTCAGGCCATGCAAGCGGGCATCCATGAAAACAAACCAAACCTGGTGATGCTCTGTTCGCCCAATAATCCAACCGGAACCCCAGTTTCACTTGAGGTGGTAGCTGCCGCCTATGACGCTCTGCAAGAAACTACCGGTGGCATTTTGGTGGTTGATGAGGCTTATGGAGAGTTTGCTCACGACCAGAGTCAGTCGGCCGTCACACTCTTAGCCGGTCGCCCGAAACTTCTTGTCAGCCGCACGATGAGCAAGGCGTTTGCCTTCGCCGGCGCTCGAGTCGGATATTTGGCTGCCGACCCTGCGGTCGTCGATGCTTTGCGATTGGTTCGCTTGCCCTATCACCTCTCGGCTTTTACTCAGGCCGCCGCCGAAGGCGCCCTCGCGCACAGCGCCGAAATGCTGCGCACGGTCGACGACATTCGTGTGCAGCGCGACCGAATCGTGACTGAGCTCACCGCAATGGGTCTTGACCCTTACCGAAGCGATGCAAACTTTGTGCTCTTCGCTGGGCTCCAAGACTCGGCCAAGGTTTGGCAGCAACTTCTGGACCGAGGAGTTTTGGTTAGAGACGTGGGAATCGCCGGAACGCTTCGTGTTTCGGCCGGAACCGAAACTGAAACCACCGCGTTCCTCAGCGCCCTTCGCGAGGTAATCGGCAAGTAGCCTAAAACCCCTAGCGGGTTAGGGCCTCATCCACGCTAGAATTCAACTTGAATTCGCAACCAAATAGGAGGCCCGTCGATGAGCCGCATCTCAACGCTGACTCGCAAAACCACTGAGTCTTCAATCGAAATTTCACTCGACCTCGACGGTCAGGGTCGCAGCGAAATATCGACCACGGTGCCGTTTTTTGACCACCTACTAACCGCGTTCGCTAAGCACTCTCTGATTGACCTCGCCGTGCGTGCAACCGGTGACACCCACATTGACATTCACCACACGGTTGAAGACACCGCGATTGTCTTAGGTCTAGCTATCAAGCAGGCGCTCGGCGATAAAACCGGCATCGGCCGATACGGTGACGCGACGGTTCCGTTGGATGACGCGCTGGCTCGTGCAGTGGTTGACGTTTCTGGCCGCCCATACCTCGTGCACAGCGGCGAACCAGCCGGTTTTGAGTACCACCTGATTGGCGGTCACTTCACCGGGTCGATGATCCGTCACGTTTTTGAAGCTATCGCGCTAAACGCGGGTTTGACTCTGCACGTTGAGGTTCTTGCTGGCCGCGACCCTCACCACATTGCCGAGGCGCAGTTCAAAGCTCTCGCACGTGCGATGCGCAAAGCCATAGAACTCGACCCTAGAGTCGTTGGTGTTCCGTCAACCAAAGGCGCTCTGTGACAGCATCGCCCAAAGTTGTAGTTCTTGACTACGGCAGCGGCAACGTTCATTCGGTGGCAAAAGCTTTGCAGACGGCCGGCGCCGAAGTCACCTTGACCGCTGATTATCAAGCGGCGATTGAAGCTGACGGCCTCGTTGTTCCGGGCGTGGGCGCCTTCGACGCGGTCATGAAGCAACTCGATAACGTCAAAGCCGCTCAAATCATCGATCAGCGTTTGACAATGGGCAAAAAAGTTCTCGGAATTTGCGTTGGCCTGCAGGTCATGTTTGAGAGCGGCAACGAGCACGGAATCGAAACCGAAGGCCTCGGCCAGTGGCCTGGAAAAGTTGAGATGCTCCCAGCGCCGGTTCTGCCACACATGGGTTGGAACACCGTCAACGCCCCAGCCGGTTCAAAACTTTTTGAGGGCATCGCCGATGAGCGTTTCTATTTTGTGCACAGCTACGGCGTTCTGAGCTGGCCGCTGGCAGACACCGGCGAGATCATTCCGACCAGCGTGACTTGGGGCGAATACGGCGCTCCATTCATTGCCGCCGTTGAAAATGGCCCGCTCAGCGCAACCCAGTTTCACCCCGAAAAATCTGGTCAGGCCGGCATTCAGCTGCTGACCAACTGGGTGAACACCCTCTAACCGAAAGAACTACCGTGAAAAAACTTGAACTTTTGCCAGCCGTTGACGTGCGTGACGGTAAGGCCGTGCGCCTAACCCAAGGTGAGTCTGGCTCCGAGACCGACTACGGCAGCCCACTTGAGGCGGCGCAAAACTGGGTTGATGCGGGTGCCGAATGGATTCACCTGGTCGACCTCGACGCAGCTTTCGGCACCGGCGACAACCGCGCGTTGATTCGCGAGGTAGTGGCCGCGATGAAAGACGTCAAGATTGAGTTGAGCGGTGGCATTCGCGACGACGCCTCACTTGAGGCTGCCCTAGAGTTCGGGGCCACCCGAGTCAACTTGGGCACTGCAGCTCTTGAAGACCCTGAGTGGACAGCTCGCGTAATCGAGCGCTTCGGCGACGCAATCGCAGTTGGCCTTGACGTTCGCGGCACAACGTTGGCTGCTCGCGGCTGGACTCGCGAGGGTGGCGAGCTTTTCGACGTTTTAGCGCGCCTCGACGAAGCCGGTTGTGCTCGCTACGTGGTCACCGATGTGACCAAGGATGGCACGCTTCGCGGCCCAAACCTTGAGCTTCTAAAAGACGTTATGGCCAAGACCACTAAGCCGGTGGTGGCGTCGGGCGGCATTTCGTCGCTGCAGGACATCCGTGATTTGGTTGCACTCGCAGACCTCGGTCTTGAAGGCGCAATCTTGGGCAAGAGCTTGTATGCCGGCAAGTTCACCCTCGAAGAAGCCCTGGCAATCGCAAACCGCGAAGTTGCCTAGGCGCTCGCCGAAAACTGCCATGACAGCAAACCACGACCACGAGCACATCAACCAGGACCGGTTTGCTGACTCGGCTGGTCGCCCGTGGGAGGGTCGCAGCTTTGAGCCGAACCCGCACGCAAACGATGACGGCTCAGCTGACCCAGTCTTGTTGCAGGCGCTCGCCGAGTTTCGTCAGGCCCCGCCGGGCGCTGACCCAAGCGCAGTCATAGCTGCGATTCGTGGGGCGAGGCTTTTGATTCCGATGCTCGCTAGTCTTGGCGACTCGGGCGAAGGCGCTCATGGTCAAACCGTTGACAAAAGCGCCGATTTGGCAATCTTTACGGTCGAAGGTCCCGACGGAAAACCAGCAATGCCGGCTTTTACCTCGATGGCTGCGATGGCCGCCTGGAACCCAGCCGCCCGCCCGATTCCGATCGGCGCGCGCAAGATCTGCCTCGCTGCTGCAGCCGAGCAAACCACTCGAGTTGTGGTTGACCCGGGCAGCGAGACCAACTTCGTTTTGCGCCGCCCGCTAATCGCCGCCATCGCTCAAGATCTTGAGTGGGTTTCGCCCGTGAACGACCCGCGCATCGGCGAAATCATCGCTAAATCTGTCGAGGGCGAAGACTCAGTCGTTCAGGTTGGTTTGGCCGCCGCCGACCCCGGTTTCGTGCTCGCGAACGACGAACTGCTCGTGCAAATCGTTTTGGTGCCGGGGCTCGAGCGTGAAGTCCTTCAAGCCACAATCCAACGCATCACCGACCGGTGGGAACAACACGACTATTTCGTGAACGCCGTCGACTCAATCGCGTTTCAGATTCGCGCGGCCCAATAAACGCTCAAGCGAAAAACTAGGCGACAGGCCCGGTGAACTTCTCGCCAGGGCCAGCGCCAGGAGCATCGGGGAACGGGCTGGCCTCACGAAAAGCAAGCTGCACCGAGCGAAGCCCGTCGCGAAGCGGGCGAGCGTGGTGGTCGCCCAGGTCGCTTGCGGCTGCGGTAACCAGTGCGGCGGTGGCGTTGATTAGCTTGCGCGCTTCATCTAGGTCAGCGCCTCGACCGTCGACACCGAGCCCGCAATAGACTGCGGCCAGCGAAAGCAGGTCGACAGCGTGAAGGCTGATGATTTCGACGGCGGTCAGGTCGCTGGCGTCATACTCGTTAGTTGGGTCAAAGCTGTCGGCGGCAAATTCGGTCAAGGGGCTTCTCCTTTTGAAGTTCTTCTGCTAGGCTAACCCATGGCTCCGAGCTTTACGCTCGGTCAGAAGTGCATTCATTTGCCACCCGCGATCACCGACATAGGTGGCCGGGTTACCAGTTGAACTTACGTTCTGCGCGTTTATAGGCTCCCGCCTGTTTCGTGGCCGTTTTTGCCGCGACAAAGGAGCAAACGATCACTGATCCGCGTATTAACGACCGAATCCGAGTGCCAGAGGTTCGCCTTGTTGGCCCTAAGGGTGAGCAAATTGGCGTAGTCAAAATTGAAGACGCTCTAAGGATGGCCACCGAGATCGACCTAGATCTTGTTGAGGTGTCACCGAACTCAAACCCTCCCGTAGCGAAGCTCATGGATTTCGGAAAGTTCAAATACGAAGCGGCTCAAAAAGTTCGTGAAGCTCGCAAAAACCAGGTGAACACAGTCTTGAAGACAGTTCGTTTTGGTTTGAAGATTGACGAACACGACTATCAGACCAAACGCGCTCAGATCGACAAGTTTTTGAAAGCTGGCGACAAGGTCAAGGTCATTGTGGTCTTTCGCGGTCGTGAGCAGTCACGCCCTGAGATGGGTGTAAAGCTTCTTGGCAAACTCGCTGACGAGGTTGCTGAGCTAGGCGCAGTCGAGTCGAAACCTTCGCTCGACGGCCGCAACATGGTTATGGTGATTGGTCCGTTGAAAAACAAGGCCGACGCCAAGCTCGAAGCAAAACGTGCGGCTGACAAAGCCGCTGCTGCAGCCGCTAAGGCAGCCGCAGCACCTGCAACCGAGATTGCTCCGGCAGTTGAAGTTGCTCCGGCAGTTGAGGCAGCTCCGGCAGTCGAGGCCGCAACAGAACTTGCAACACCAGAAGTAGCAAAACCAACAACCAAGGCAGCCGCATCGGCTGCTAAAAAAACAAAAGTAGGAGAAAGCAATGCCTAAGCAAAAGACCCACTCGGGCGCCAAGAAGCGTTTTCGCTTTACTGGCAGCGGCAAGCTAATGAAGCAGGGAATCAACATGCGCCACAATCTGGAGCACAAGTCAAGCCGTCGCAAGCGCCGCTTGAACCAAGACCAGGTTGTTTCAGCAGCTGACTTCAAGACCATCAAGACCCAGCTCGGCAAGTAGCCCGTAGCCCCCAACTTTAGGAGTAAAGCACCATGGCAAGAGTAAAAAACGCCGTCAACTCGCACAAAAAGCGTCGCACAGTTCTTGAGCGCGCCAAGGGTTACCGCGGCCAGCGTTCACGTCTTTACCGCATTGCAAAGCAGCAGTTGCTGCACTCACTTGTTTATGCATACAACGACCGTCGCGCTCGCAAAGGTGACTTCCGTCGCCTCTGGATTCAGCGCATCAACGCTGCGTCACGCGCAAACGGCCTAACCTACAACCGTTTCATTCAGGGCCTAAACCTTGCAGGCATCACGGTTGACCGTCGCATGCTCGCCGACCTAGCAGTTCACGAGCCAGCTGTTTTCACCAGCCTCGTCAACAGCGCAAAGGCAGCACTGCCAGCAGACACCTCGGCACCAAAGGTTAAATAACCAAAGTGCTGATCGACGCCAAAGCCGCCAAGGTTCGTGGAGTCGCCAAGTTAGCTAAGAGAGACGCCCGGTCAGTGACCGGGCTCTTTCTGCTTGAGGGCCTTCAGGGTCTTAAAGAAGTGCTTGACCGCCCGAAGCTTGTCGAAGAACTGTATGCCACCGAAGACTGTGTGGCTAAGAACGCCGAGCTGTTTGAGCGCGCCAAAAATTCGCGCATCAACGTTCAGCTGGTTAGCGAGCCGGTGCTTAAGGCGCTGTGCGACACAACGACACCTCAGGGTGTGGTCGCCGTGGTTCGTCAGGTGCACGTGAGCGTGGCCGACATTTTGGCGACCGGGCCAAAACTGGTGGCGGTCCTTAGCCAAATTCGCGACCCTGGCAATGCCGGCACCGTGCTTCGTGCGGCTGATGCCGCGGGAGCCGACGCCGTGATTTTCACAACCAACAGCGTTGATGCCTATAACCCGAAGGTCGTTCGCTCAACCACCGGTTCGATGTTTCACTTGCCGTTTGCAGTCGAAGCTGACCCTGCCGAAACCATCGAAGCCATCAAGGCGGCTGGTCTGCAGGTTTTTGCTGCCACTGCGCAAGGCGATCTGATTCCGTCACTGACTGCCGACGAACTTTCAAAACCAACCGCATGGATGTTCGGTAATGAGGCCTGGGGTTTCGACGCCGAGACTCTAGCTTTGGCCGACCGCGAGGTTGCCGTTCCAATCTATGGCGCTGCCGAGTCGTTGAATCTTGCCACCGCTGCGAGCATCTGCTTGTATGCCTCGGCCTTTGCACAAAACGGCTAGCGCCCCGTCTTAGCCCTAGAAATCAACTGCCCTCGATAAACTGAAAGCCTATGTCGAACCCAATCTCTTCTGAAGCCGTTGAAGCCGCGGTTGCTCACGCCCTTGACCTAATTGGCAAGGCCACTGACCTTGCTGCGCTCAAAACCAGTCGCGGAGCCGCCGTTGGCGATCAGTCGCCAATCTCGGCCTTGAACGCTCAAATGGGCAAGATTGCGCCAGAGTTCAAGGCTGAAGCCGGCAAGCTCGTTGGTCAGGCACGAGCGCAGTTGAGCGCCGCATACGCAGCCCGCGAAGAAGAACTTCACACTGCCGAAGAAACCGCAAAACTCGCCGCCGAAACCGTTGACGTAACCGCCGCGCCTCAGCTTCACCCGCTAGGCGCGAGGCATCCGTTGTCTTTGCTTCAAGACACCATCGCCGACATTTTTGTGGGAATGGGTTGGGAGATCGCCGAGGGTCCTGAGGTTGAGAACGAATGGTTCAACTTTGACGCTTTGAACTTTGACGCCGACCACCCGGCTCGCGCGATGCAAGACACGTTCTTTGTTGACCCGGTTGAGTCACACCTTGTGCTTCGCACCCACACCTCGCCGGTTCAGGTGCGTTCGATGCTTGAGCGTGAACTGCCGATTTATGTGCTTTGCCCGGGTCGCGTTTTTCGCACCGACGAACTTGATGCCACTCACACACCGGTTTTTCACCAGGTTGAAGGCCTCGCCGTCGACAAAGGTCTAAACATGGCTGACCTGCGCGGCACGCTTGAGCACTTCGCTCGTGAAATGTTTGGCCCTGAGGCGCAGATTCGCTTGCGTCCGAGCTTTTTTCCGTTCACCGAACCTTCGGCCGAACTCGATGTTTGGCACCCGGGAGCCAAAGGCGGCGCACGCTGGGTTGAATGGGGTGGCTGCGGCATGGTCAACCCAAACGTGTTGAAGGCAGCAGGCATCGACCCTGAGGTTTACACCGGTTTTGCATTCGGCATGGGCATCGAGCGCACTCTGATGTTCCGCAACGATGTTCGTGACATGCACGACATGGTTGAAGCCGATGTTCGTTTTAGTCAGCAGTTCGGAGTCACCCTCTAATGCGCATTCCACTTTCATGGTTAGCCGAATACACCGCGTTGCCTGCGGGCGCTACCCCCGATGACGTCATGGCCGCTTTGGTTAGGGTCGGTCTCGAAGAAGAAGGCTCACACGGCTTTGGCGTGACTGGTCCGCTTGTAGTTGGCGAGGTTCTTGAGTTTGTTGAAGAACCGCAGTCGAATGGCAAAACTATTCGTTGGTGTCAGGTTCGAGTCGCGGCTCAGGGAATGAAGGCGGCGGATGGCGGCGAAGATGTTCGCGGCATCGTCTGTGGCGCAGGCAACTTTATTGTTGGCGACAAAGTCGTCGTGTGCCTACCGGGTGCGGTTCTTCCGGGCGACTTCAAAATCGCTGCCCGCAGCACCTACGGCCACGTCAGCGACGGCATGTTGGCTTCGGGGCGCGAGCTCGGAATCAGTGACGACCACGACGGAATCATCCGTCTTCGTCTTTTAGGTCTTGACCCAGCGGTCGGAACCGACGCGCTCGAGTTGCTTCACCTAAATGAGGTTGCCGCCGAAGTGAACGTCACACCAGACCGCGGCTATTGCCTCTCGATTCGCGGCATCGCCCGTGAATATTCCCACGCCACCGGCGCGGCTTTCACCGACCCAATCGGCACCCTTGAGCCGGTTTCTCACGAGGGTTTCGACCTCAAAATTGACGATCAGGCTCCGATTCGCGAGCGCAGCGGCGTAAACCGTTTTGTGCTTCGCAGCGTTCGAGGCATCGACGCGAGCCGACCAACCCCACCGTGGATGATCGCTCGGTTGAAGATGGCCGGCATGCGCTCGATTTCTCTTGTGGTAGACATCACCAACTATGTGATGCTCGAGGTTGGCCAGCCACTGCATGCCTATGACCTCGACAAACTTTCGGGCGGAATGCTGGTTCGCCGCGCTCTGCCTAACGAGTCGATAAAAACTCTTGATGGTCAGACTCGCAAACTGCACCCTGAAGATCTTGTGATTGCTGATGAATCTGGAGCGATTGGAATCGCGGGCGTTATGGGTGGCGAAAGCACTGAGGTTTCGTCTTCGACCAAGAACGTTTTGATTGAGTCAGCTAACTTCGACCCGATTTCAGTTGCTCGTTCAGCTCGTCGTCACAAGTTGCCTAGCGAGGCCGCAAAACGTTTTGAGCGCGGAGTTGACCACTCGGTCGCCAAGTTTGCCGCGGCTCGAGTTGCCGAGCTGCTTGAGGCCCATGCCGGTGGCGAGTCGACCTCGGTTGGCGCTGACTATCGCGGCATCGCCTCGAACCAGGCGATTTGGTTGCCCGAAGGCTTTGCCACCGAACTTGTCGGTGTTGAATACACTGCTGCTGAAATCGACGAAACTTTGCGCGCCATTGGTTGCGTTGTTAGTCACGTCAATGGGGGTTTCGAAGTTATTGCTCCAACCTGGCGCCCAGACATCACTCACAAGACTGATTTGGTCGAAGAAGTTGCGCGCATCACCGGGTATGACCGCATTCCCGCGCGATTACCGGTTGCGCCGCCAGGTCGCGGCCTAACCCGTGCACAAAAGCAGAAGCGCGCAGTTATGAACGCTTTGGCTGCTGCCGGTGGCACCGAAGTTTTGAACTATCCGTTCTTGAGCGCGGCCCAAAACGGATGGTTTGCCCCAAACTCGGGCGCTGACCTGTCACGAGTCAAGCTCGCAAACGCGATGCAAGAAGACTTCAACGAAATGCGCACAACCCTGTTGCCTGCGTTAATCGAAGCAGCCAAACGAAATATTTCGCGCGGCCTAACCGACCTAAGTATTTTTGAAGCCGGTTCAGTGTTCTTGCCAGCCGCAAACGTGGTTCCTTTGCAAGACCTACCAACCGCCTCGAGCCGACCAGCCGCCGACGAAATCGAACGACTTCAGGCGAGCATCCCAGCTCAGCCGCTGCGCCTCGGCGCTATCTTTGTTGGCGACCAAATCGCCGTTGGCGTTGGCCAGGCGGCACAGCCTGCAACCTATGCCACCGCGATTCAAGCAGCTCGCGTTGCAGCTCACGCGGTTGGTGCTGAGCTCAGCGCGCGCCAAACCAGTGCAGCCGGATTCCACCCCGGCCGTGCAGCCGAGCTTTTTGTGGCAACCGAAGCGGGTGACACCATCGTGGGCATCGCCGGCGAACTGCACCCGGAACTCACTGCAGCCAACGACCTCCCACGCCGAGTGGCCGCACTTGAGCTGCGGCTCGACGCCTTGTTTGCGGCGGCACCATCCGTGGTTTCTGCTGGGCCGGTCTATATTTATCCGGCTGCTACCCAAGACCTATCACTCGTCGTTGACGCCCATGTGCCAGCCGCTGAAGTTCAGAGCGCAATCGTTGAGGGTGCCGGTGAGCTTCTCGAAGCCATCGCGCTGACCGACGACTATCGCGGCACCGGAATCGACGAGGGCCAAAAGTCACTCACCTTTGCTTTGCGCTTTAGGGCCAGCGACCGAACCCTCACCCAGGTTGAAGCCAGCGAATCCCGTGACGCAGCAGTGGCCCTAGCCGGCCAACGTTTTGGTGCACAAATTAGAAGCTAAACAATAAAGGAGCCAACATGGT
>Ga0209188_1001795_pt1 | contig 16624 bp, 12 predicted proteins | sample C_130625_EF_Meta_FD_187307 | JGI IMG/M metagenome (GOLD analysis project Ga0209188, IMG submission 187307) | Freshwater microbial communities from Lake Croche, Canada to study carbon cycling - C_130625_EF_MetaG (SPAdes) (version 2) | ecosystem: Environmental > Aquatic > Freshwater > Lake...
TGTTTAAAATATTATTATATATATTAAAATAGTAGTCATTAAATATATTATTCATTTATTATAATAATATATTTAGAATTTTTTTATCTTTATAATAATTAAGAATGAATTTAAAAAAATTAAAAGAAACATATATTAATAAAAAATTTGTTATTCTTTATATTACTATTTTTATTATATTATTTATTTTCTTCTCATTTATTAAATTTTTAGGTCAATTACCAATGTTAATGATTATTGCCTTTGTAATATCTTATTATGCTCTAAATTATTTCGGAAGTAATGTTGATTCAATAGTAAATCAACTAAGTGATGATCAAAAAGAAGACTACGTCAATATAGATAAGAGATTTCTCTAATTTAATTTTATTATTTAAGAATATCAATAATTTTACTAATATTCTTATCAATAACATCAATAATATTTTCAATACTATTATTTTCTTTTAACTTTATTCTTAAAATAATATTTTTTTTAAGAGGATGTTCTATTAGATATCCACAATAATATATATTATCATCATTAAGTAAATAAGTTGATAAAATATTTCCAATTGTTTCATTTTCATCTTCTAAAGAAAAATCATAAAAATCTAATTGAGTTTCATTATTAAGTAATACTTTCGTACTATTTTTATTTTTAAATTCATTTTGTATTACAACTAATTTATTGATTAATATTTCAATTCCCATTTTTAAAATATCATCCATCTTATAAAATCCAATTCCTTCTATTTGAAAACTATATCTATTTGGTTCTCCATTTTTATTTTTTTTATATATTCTTTGAATTTCTTCTGTATTAAAGTCTAATTTTTCTTTTTCATTCATATTTTCTTTCAATCTATTTGCCTCCTTTTCATCTATTTCAAATGTATATAAGCAAATAGAAACAGGTGAATGAAAAGAACCACCTCCTTCAGCTGTATTTCTAGATAATTTTGCTTCAAAAGAAATAAACTGATTATACTTCAACTTTGCAAAAAGGATATTTTCATGTGAAAATAAAATAGAATTATCAATGACCTTATCTGTTTCAATATCTTTGCATACAAAATCTTTTACATATACACTATCTGTATATTCATTTTCATTTTTCTTTTTACATGTTATAACAATATTTTCATAATTTATATCTTTATTCCATGAAATAATAGGAACAAGAGATAATCTATGTTTTAAAAATTCATTACTAAAAACAGAATTGTTTTCAAAGAATGTTGTTTTATCTTGTGCAATTGCATATGTTGGAATATTAGAAATAATTATTCGACGAATGGCATTTGCTAGGCTAATTTTTATGTTAGAAGAACTATTATTTAAATGGAATGAACATTTATTAGAATCTATTTTTAGATTTTCTATATATTGCATTATATTATTAATAATTATAATTTTAAATAGTTAAAATTATATATTCAATTTTATTTTATTTTATAAAAAAATAAATATAAAAAAAAATATAAACTGCGTATTAAAAAACTTCTTATTTTGTTATATATTATATATTATACATGAGTAATAATGACTATATTTTATTTTATAGTAATAAATGTTTACATTCAAAAGAATTATTAGGTCTTTTACATAAAGATGTAACTTTAAATGAAAAATTTACAAAAATAAATATTGATAATCCAAATATAAAAATACCGCCTTATGTAAAATCTGTTCCAACTGCAATTATACCTAATAACGGAAAACCGTTTTTATTAGTTGGCAGTGAGATATTCAAATGGTATAATTCTATGCATAAAAAAGTAATAGAAGAAGTTAAAATTCAAGAATGGGATCCACAATCAATGAGTGGCTATTCAGATGGATTTTCATATATAGAAAATGCAGATGTTATGAAAAAGAGCTTTTCATTTTTAAATGATACTAATAATATTATTACACCAGATGAAAAAAATTATGGAGATAAAGGAAATAAAAACGAAGATAAGACAGAATTAGATGTAAATTATGAAAAGATAATGAATAGTCGTAAAATGGAAATTCCTTCTCCTCCTAGAACTTTTTAAATTTATTTATTATTTATTTATATATCTAAAAAAATATTATATATTATAATATATATGAAGATTTCAAATAAGAATAAAAAGATTTTAATTTGGGTTGTAATAATATTTATAGTTTTAATAATTTTATACAATTTTAATACGTATTTTTTAAAAGAAAATTTTGCACCAAAATATAAAAAAGTTTTTGTTGTTAAAAAAAAAGTAAATGTACCAAAAAAAACTCCTATTAAAAATATTAAAACTACATTTAATCCTATAAATAATTCATCATTTATAAAAAAACAAGAATCTGTAAAAAAGATGGATAATCTTATAAAAAATATGAAAGAAATAGTAAAAGAATACGAAGAACCTACTACTACTACTACAAAATATCAAGAACCTGCTAAAAAATATGAAGTAGATACTACAAAATATCAAGAACCTGCTAAAAAATATGAAGTAGCTACTACAAAATATCAAGAACCTGCTAAAAAATATGAAGTAGCTACTACAAAATATCAAGAACCTGCTAAAAAATATGAAGTAGATACTACAAAATATCAAGAACCCGCTAAAAAATATCAAACAACTATTGGAAATTTAAGTATAGCAAATCAAACAACTATGCGAAACTTTTTAAATAATGAAAATACAACAACTGCTGGAAGTCCCATAAGTACTCAATATGCTACTACTTCAGGTAGTCAAGTAAGTAATCGATATAATACAACTGCTGGAAGCCCCATAGCTACTCAATATGCTACTACTGCAGGTAGTCCAGTAACTACTAAATATTATACAACTTCAGGTAGTCCAGTAACTACTAAATATTATACAACTTCAGGTAGTCCAGTAAGTACTCAATATACTACTACTGCTGGTAGCCCATTAACTACTCGATATTCTACTACTGCAGGTAGCCCATTAACTACTCAATATGCTACTACTGCTGGAAGCCCAGTAACTACCAAATATTCTACAACTGCAGGTAGTCCCGTAACTACCAAATATTCTACAACTGCAGGTAGTCCCGTAACTACCAAATATTCTACAACTGCAGGTAGTCCAGTAACTACCAAATATTCTACAACTGCCGGTAGTCCAGTAACTACTCAATATTCTACAACTGCAGGTAGTCCAGTAACTACCAAATATTCTACAACTGCTGGTAGTCCAGTAACTACTCAATATTCTACAACTGCAGGTAGTCCAGTAACTACCAAATATTCTACAACTGCCGGTAGTCCAGTAACTACTCAATATTCTACAACTGCAGGTAGTCCAGTAACTACCAAATATTCTACAACTGCCGGTAGTCCAGTAACTACTCAATATTCTACAACTGCAGGTAGTCCAGTAACTACCCAATATTCTACAACTGCCGGCAGTCCAGTAACTACTCAATATTCTACAACTGCAGGTAGTCCAGTAACTACCAAATATTCTACAACTGCAGGTAGTCCAGTAACTACCCAATATTCTACAACTGCCGGTAGCCAAGTAACAACTACATCAGTTAAAAAATAATTTAATATATCTTTAAATTAAAATTTTTATATTTAGTATTAATATATATGAAAATTTCAAATAAAAATAAGAAAATTTTAATATGGATAAGTGCCATATTACTTATTCTTATTGTTTTATACATTTTTAATACATATTTCTTAAGAGAAAATTTTGCAGCTCCCGCTCCACCAAAAAAATTATCTTATTGTATAAAAAATTTTAAACCAATTGCATCTTGGACAAATAATAATATTACATATTATTCATGGGAATTAAATACTTATGAAGGAAATAATAAATATATTTGGTATAATAGTAAAACTAAAGCTACTACTCCTCAACCAACACCTTTTGATACTGATCCTAAAAGTAAAATAATTTTTATACAACATTCTTATAAACCAGTTGTAACTCCTATTCCAAATCCAAAATCTCAGGCCGATTGTAATCCAGCTGGTTTAATATTTAAGGATGGAAAATGTATGCCTGCTACAAGTCAAAATGATTGTACATTTAATGCATTAGGATCTTTATGGGATGATAAAGCAAAAAATTGTTTAAAACCTGTAAGTAAATCAGAATGTGAAAACGCATATAAATCTTACCTATATTATAGTGGTGATATAAAAAAATATACAGAAGGATATTTATGTAATGTGTCTAATAATAATAATATTATAGCTAATAATGATTCTTCTCTTGCTCAAAATCAATGTAATGAATATGGTCTTATTTTTGTAAAAGATTTGTATAATAGAAATGTGTGTAGATTTGCAACTAATCAAGAAGAGTGTGATAATATATATGGAAAGTTAAAAGAAGAGGGAAAGTTAAAAGAAAAAGGAAACAGAATTTTTAAAGATGTGCGTTGTCAATATATAGGTGTAGCAGGTGATAATTGTAGTTATGATGAAAATTGTAGTACTAATAAATGTGTTAATCGAAAATGTGCTTGAAGAAATGTTACAGAATCATGTGAAGATAATAGTGATTGCGTAAATAATAATTGCGTTAATAAAATATGTGCATTAAGTGAAGTTAATCAACCCTGTACAAAAGCAGAAGATTGTTTTACTAAAAATTGTATTGGAGGTAAATGTGCTCCAAGTAAAGTAAATGGATCTTGTAAAAAACCAGAAGATTGTACTTCAAAAAATTGTCAAGGAGGTTTATGTAAGGTTAATTTTCCAGGAGAATTTTGCATAGATGGAACTGATTGTATAAATAATAACTGTTCCGGAGGTAAATGTGCTCTAAGTAAAGTAAATGAAGTTGGTTGTAAAAAACCAGAAGATTGTACTTCAAAAAAATGTCAGGATGGTAGATGTGCAATTAGTTTTTTCGATGAATTTTGTACTGATAATAATGATTGTACAAGTGGTAATTGTATGATTAATAAATGTCGGTTTAATCAACCAGGTGGAAATTGTCAAGATAATAGTGATTGTTCATCAAAGTTTTGTCAATTAAATTCAGGTGCACCAGATTTTAAAAAATGTAGTCAACGTATTACAGGCCCATGTAGTACTAGCGAAGATTGTTCAGGTAAAGGATGTTCTAACGGTCAATGTGTAAAGTGTACTAATGATGACGATTGTAAATATAGAGAGGGTACACCTAAATGTAAGGTCTCAATAGGAAGATGTACTTCATAGAAAAATATATCAATGTATACATATTATCTAAAATTAAATAATTAAATAATTTAATATCTTTAAATTAAAAATTTTATATATTTATTATATATATATATATGAAAATTTCAAAAAAAAATAAGAAAGTTTTAATATGGATAGGTGCCATATTACTTATTCTTATTTTTTTATATATTTTTAATACTCATTTCTTAAGAGAAAATTTTGCAGATAAACCGAGTACAAAAGATGATTATAAATCTCAACTTAATACGAAAAAAAGGATTGGAGAAATTGGAGTTATTTCTCAAGATCCTTTTGCAATTTGGACAGATAAAAACGGTGAATATTTTTTTTCATGGAAAATTGATATGAATAATGAAGCTAATAAAATAGAAAAGGCCAAAAAGTTTATTGGTAATAATCAATATATGTGGTTTACTAGGAAAGGGTGGGATAAAATAGGATATAGAAAACCATCTCCAATACTAATTGAATCAGATCAATCAAAAATAGGTAGTATAATTAAAGCACCTATAATGCCAACTACTACGCCTAGACCAACTACACCTAGACCAACCCCTCCATCTAATCCAAAATCTCAAGAAGATTGTAATTCGACAGGTTTAATATTTAAAGAAAATAAATGTAAACCACCTCAAAATCAAGATGATTGTATGTTAAATTTATATGGGTCAATTTATGATCCAGTTGAAAAAAATTGTTTAGGAAAAATAACAGACGATAGTTGTTCAACAAATTATTATGAATCTGTATATAAATATAAAGACGGAAAAAAATCATGTATTAAAAATATTTTTTCACCTGAAGTCTGTAAGAAAACTAATCAAATTTCAACAAAAGATATGTATAATAACCCTACTTGTAGAAAGCCGATTAATCAAAATGATTGTGATACATATTTTGATAAGAAATATTATTTTAGTAAACAATGTTCAAATAAAGTACCCGGAGGCCCTGGAGATTTTTGTTATAGTTCTTATGGGGAAAAATGTGGTAATAAAGAACTTAATATTAATAGCAAATGTGTATTTCGACCAGGAATGAATATGGGCTATTGTGATGGTCTTTCTTATGGTCAACAGTGTACCAGAGGTATAGACTGTTTGACAAACAGTTGTATTAATGGAGTATGTGCAAAAAGTAGTTTTGATGGACATTGTAAAAATAATAATGAATGTTTAAGTGGCGAATGCAACATTTTGGAAGCTTATGGATTTGGAACTTGTAAAAAATCAAGGTATGGTGAAAAATGTTATATAGATAATGATTGTTATACAAATAAATGTATTAATGGGGTATGTGATAGTCCCGGATATATGCCGGGATTTTAAAAAATATTATTTATGAAAATAATATTTTTAATCAGTAATTATTGAATAATTTATAAAAATCTTAAAAAATTAATTTTCTAAATCTCGGCATATACCTGGTGTTAGTATGTGATGAAAAAAATGTTGGTGAAAAATGTTCACATTCTTCGGAATGTATAAGTTATGACTGCGAGAAAAATAAATGTGCTAAATCAACCATTGGATGTAGAGAGAATAGTGATTGTGTCTCAAATTATTGTGATAAAGATAAGATTACAGCAGATTATGTAAATTGTGCATTATTTCGTCCTGGTATGGATTGTTCAGATCCAAATCAATGTGAAAGTAATGTTTGTGAAAACAAAAAATGTGGAAAACTACAAAATGGTGAGAAATCTTTTTGTAATACTAATAAAGATGAATGTATTTCAGGTTATTGTAATCCTAAGGGGTTTTCAGCAGGACGTGGAAGATGTGAAAATAGACCACCGCCACCGCCACCGCCACCACCACCGCCACCACCACCGCCAGCTGCTGCACCTGCACCTGCACCTGCTGGGCCTAGTAAACACGAAAAATGTCAGAATGAGGTGGATGATTGTCTTAAAAGCTTTTGGACACGTACTGACGCTCAAAAAAAGGCATGTACTGCAAAATACCCTATTTGTATGCTATAAAATAGACATTATTTAGAATTTACCAGATTTATATATATTTAATATAAAATTACTAAAAATAAAATTTCTTTATATATTATATAAAGAAAATGGCACGTATCCCAAAAATAAAGACTAATAATACACTAATAGTTATAATTGTAGCTTTAGTAGTTTTAACATTACTTTATTGGTTATTTGAATCAATGAAACACAATGTTCATGAAAGTTTTTATGCATCTAAACCAGCTCCTAAACCAACTACTCCTAAACCAACTCCTAAACCAACTACTCCTAAACCAACTCCTAAACCAACTACTCCTAAACCTAGACCAACTACTCCTATGCCATTATCTCAAGCAGATTGTACTCCAGCTGGTTTAATATTTAAAGAAAATAAATGTATACCCCCTGAAAATCAAGATGATTGTACATTTAATTTATATGGTTCAATTTATAATCAAGTTGCAAAAAATTGTTTGGGTAAAATAACACGCGAAAGTTGTTCGGAAAATTATCGTACTTCTGTATATAAGTATAAAGATTTCTTTAAAGATAACAGAACATCATGTATTGAGAATATACCTATTAATAAATGTAAGGAAAAAAATGGAATTATAGTAAAAGATATGTATAATCAAAATGCTTGTAGAAGCCCGCTTAGAGAAAAAGATTGTAATACATATCTTGGTGAAATTTATTATGATAAACAATGTAGATTTCAAATAGATAGTGGTCCTGGATTTATGTGTAATAGTCAATGTGGTGAACCAAAATTTGATTTAGATAGCGAATTAAACAAAAAATGTATAAAGCCGAATGATAATTATTGGGGAATTTGTAGTGGTGTTAATATTGGCGGTAAGTGTAAAAGAGCTATAGAATGTCAATCAAACATTTGTATTAATGGAGTATGTCAAAAAGGAGGTGCGTATAGTGGATGTGAAAACGATAATCAATGTATTAATAATAGGTGCAAAGCGGAGAACGGTACGAGGTGTAGTCTTTCAATTTATGGCGAAAAATGTTATAGAAATACTGATTGTGAGTCGAATAATTGTAATAAGGAGGGTAAATGTGATTTAAGACTTTTTGACAAGGATGTGTGTTTTCGTGATTATGAATGTGTAAGTGGTGAATGTAAGAAAACTAGATGTACTAAAAAAAAATAAATTCAATCAATTCGAATAATACATACATTATTCTTTCAAAAAATTACTAAAAACTGATTTTAATTATTATTTAAAATAATTAGAATTATTACAAACTAGATATGGTCTCTCTTCAAATCATAAACAACGACTGTCTTCAAGAACTCCTGAAATTAGAAGATAACAGTATTGACCTTGTTATAACTGATCCTCCCTATTTCACTGACAAATTAGATACTAAATGGTCAGCATCTGACATAAATTCCGAAAAAAAAAACAGTCATATTAAACATCTTCCTAAAGGAATGAAATTCGACAAAAAACAAGTTAAAAATCTATATAATTTTTATCTAGAAGTTTCAACATTATTATTTAAAAAAATGAAACCCGGCGCCTATTTCCTATCCTTTTCATCGCCCAGATTATATCATGCTATTGCAATGAGTTGCGAAATTGCCGGATTTGAAATTCGCGACATGATAAATTGGAATTATACCCAAAGTATGCCCAAAGGAATGTCTGTGACCCATATTATTCAAAAAATGGATATTTCCCCCGAAGAAAAAAACAAATTAATTGAAGAATACAAAGATTTTAAAACACCCCAAATCCGTTCTTGTTTTGAGCCTATTTGTGTTGCAATGAAACCCATTGGAAAGCTAACCTTTATCCAAAATGAACTTAATTTCAAAACCGGGCTCATCGATTTTTCTCAAAAAGTCGGAATTGACCAAGACCATTCCCCCGCAAATATTATTACTACCGAAGAATATATTGAAACAGCATATAACAAAAACTTTTTAGTTTCTAAGCCATCCAAAGCTGAAAAAGGTCCCGATAATACACATATTACTGTAAAACCACTTTCATTAATAGAGCATTTGATAAAATTATTTAGTAAAGAAGGCGCCCTAGTAGTTGATCCCTTTTTAGGAAGTGGAACCACTGCAGTAGCATGTAAACATACCAATAGAAAATGTATTGGTATAGAATTAAATGAAGAATATTATAAAATTGCACTAAAAAGAATTATTTAATTCACCGTCTTATTACACCATTCTTTTAATTCTTTTAATTGCTCCGTAGTATATGGAGAATCATTATTTTCATATAGTTGCTTTAATGTTTTCGGAGTCGGTATTTTCGTCAATGTATCCAAAAAAATATATTTGTCCCTATATTTCGCCTGAATTGGAGGTTGAAGCACTAAATTAGTATCCATATTATCTTCCGACTCCGGATTTTTATGGCCCAATTGCCATTCCCGGTTTGGAATATCAATATAATCATTTTTAATATTTAATTTTATTTTATCTATTTCTTCATGTTTCTGTCTTTCAGTTCCATTAAATTTAAAATTCTTCCGCATTTTATGTTTATTTGATAATCGATATGGATAAATAATATAATTCTTTCCTCTTTCACCACTCGTTTTAATTCCCCATTGTTCATGTTTATTAAACAATTGAATGCTATCCTTTGTTTTAATATCAAATTTTTTAACAAAAAGATCGCACGTTACACGATTCCAATAAAAATCATTAAAATTTAACATAGCTGACAATGCTTTGCCATTTCCAGAATTAGGATTCGGTGGTTTCAAGTTATTTGATTTACAAAATTTCATAAATTCGGTTGGATAAGGTAATAATTCAATAACATCATCAATATTTATTAAGCGTTTTATTTTATTCATTTATTTATAAATTATTTTTTCATTATTATTTTAAATACAATTTTTTTTATAAAAAATTAGCCTCTCCTTAAAATCAATTTAAGTTGGATAATGGTATAAAAAAATGACGGCTATTATTTCAAAATATTTTTAACAATATATTAATTACCACCGCAAATCATCAAAAATGAGCCTTGTAAGCGTTGAACATCTAGTGCGCGATCTTTATGATCATCTAGGTGATCCTATTCGGACCCAAGAGATTTTTCAAGATATTATTAGTCTCGTCCCCGAAAAATTCACTCGATTTGATGAAAATCGCATTAACGAAATTCCAATCCTTCTAAATATTATTTACTTCCTTCTAAATATCGAAGTTGATACACTTTTTATTCAAAATCCTGATATGTGCGGGTCATGTGGAAATGAAATGCGCCAAACTTCATTGAACCAATATTTTATGGAAATCCGCAATATTAACATTCAAAATGATGACAATCTCGATGGTTACAAATCCCCTTATCATGAAGAGTCTCTTTTCTGCCATTTGATTATGGCAATGTTGGTTGCATTTACTGCTACTAATGCCGATGACGAAGAAGTAGATAAAATTGCTATTATGTTTACTGCATTTATCCATGATATTGGAAAACCAAACTGCAAAGAAATCACTCGAAAGGGTTACTGGGCATTTCCTGCTCATGGTGAAATTGGTTCTCTGATCTTGATCAAGCTTGACACATTTTTTATTCCTTATTTTGGCCCAGCTAAATGGAACTCCATTTGTCGCGCCGTATGCATTCATATGTGTGGATATCATGAAAAAGATTTCACCAACCAAATTACCAAAACCAAATGGAGCTTTCTTTCATTGGAGTCGGAGTCTGTTAAAAGACTTCTGATTCCATTGAGCATTGCTGATCAATATGGTAGATTTCCAAAAGTAAATGATGACGAAGAATTTGAGGAATCATATCCAAAGTTTGTCGAGCATGTTATGGAAAATGATAGTGAAGTAGTTCACGATTATGACTGTGTTGCTATTTTTACTCAAGGACAAAGTGCCAGTGGAAAAACTTCAATTTCGAATGAAATTATTGAAAAATACCCCAGTACCCAACACTTTTCACGAGATTTTTACACCGTTCAACAAGTTTGCAAATTGAAAAATTGGGCTATGCCTGAAATTATTACTGGTGAATTTTACGCACAGTGTTATACCGTATATCGTGAAACTAAGGGTATGGCTCAAAAAGTCAACCAACAATTGATCTTGGATGCAAATCCTATCTTGAAATCAGGTGGAATTGTTATTATCGACACTCTGATGACGATGTTTGACAATAAAACCACAACTGATTTTCTGAAAGGACTTTTTGAAGGAACTAATCCTCTAATTATTTCTATCATTGTCGGTCGAAATACTATTTTGACAGATCATGATGCAGATAGGCATGGAAGTTCTCTTATTGATCAGATCCAATTTTTTGGACCCGTTTCCGCATGGCATCCTCTTGGAGAAAATATTAGCCGACATCGTATGACATCGCGAATGACTAAGAAGCCAGAACAATGGCTTTTTGGACAACCGCACATTGTTTTTACTACATCATGGTCTACTTCCAGTTCAGATTTCACTATGGGTGAAGTCAAGAAATGGACAGATCTGGTTATTAATTTCCGGAAAGAATATCTGAATCAACCATCCAAAGATTCCGTTGAATGGCTAAATAAGAAATTCAAAGAATTTGGCGAAGATTTGGTTTCCACCACAAAATATTTTGAAACACTCGGTATCATTCTAGCAGAACGTGACTCTACAAAAGATATGAAACTATTCATGTTTTCTTATAGAGACGGTGCATGCCACTTGTATGGTCCCGAAATTCCTCGACATGTTATTGTTGCATTTGACAATTCAAACAAAAATTTTTCTTTTATTCGTGATCTTATGCCACGTGGTCCTGAAGCAGTTTCAAGCCTTCACAAAAATAAAGGCATCGATGAAACTGAATCATACAAAGGAGGCGATCTTTCACGATTTCCACCTGATCTTCAAAATATTTTGAATGCCTATGAAAATCCGGATCTTCAAACTTCAATGATTGGAAACCTTTCTATGAAAGTTGATGGATCCATTGTATGTTTTCAATATATTATTGATAAGAAAGTACGCTTTAATTATGAGATCATTATGAGCAAAAAAGGTGGAATTTTCCGATCACTGGTACAGTGGTGTAAGAAGCTTCCATTTTTGCTAGTTATTTCAACTTCAGGAACTTCATTTATTAGTACTATGATTGAACATTTTGTACATTCTTTTTCTGAAGCTGTATTAAATATTTCCGTAAGTGATAACTCATCACCTGAAGATTTTTTCAATACTACCGAGTTTAAAGATGGCTTTATGTCTAAAGTAACCACTCTATATGATCAATTTCCCACAGAAATTAAGACCAAAAAGAGGGCTATTAATGCTACTTTTGAAGCAGTTGTTCCCAAGAAAAGAAATGAACTAGCAGTTTTGTATGAAAAGGCTCTTTTTAAGCTACATTCTCTTACCATTATTTCTGAAGATGGATTGTCCAGTGATTATTACAATCACAGCTTTTTTCCGTTTAAACAAGATGTTTTTTCTGAACCAACGTGTTGGAAAGAAATTACTCTTCGAACATCACTTGAAATGCTAGATGATCTGTCAAATGTTATTCATGCCAAACTTTCAGAAGATCAATTTTGGGAAAAGTATCCACCTACAAGTGGTATTGACCGAATTTTGGATTATGAAGGATTCGTAGTTCATGTGTACATCAATGGACACTGGATTTACTTGAAACTTAAAACACTGGTTTATTACTGGTGTCATAAGCTTAGAGCAGACAATATTCCAATGATTCTTGCACTTCCTTCAAGTTCTGCAAGACACTTTCCCTTGAAAGCATCAATTGATTACTTTTTTACTCAAATTAAGCCTCGACTGATTAGAGTTTCAAGTGCAATTATTGATTATTTTGACCCTAGAGAGACAAATGAACTTATTGGAAAGTTGACTGAAAAACAACTGACTGGATTTAACAAGGATATTCCAAGAAAGTCTAAGATTATGATGCTTTTTAGTGTATCTAAAAATGCTCAAATTGAAGAGATTTTCATTCAAAATGGATTCTTGTTTCAACCAACCACAACAGAAAATACTGTATTGGGCAGAATTGTAGAAAACATGATTCAGCCATGGCGGTCTATTGATGAAATTGAACAATCAATTAATTCTCTTGTTTTGTCAAAGGACATCTTTGATGAAACAGAAAGGAAAAAAGTTAATAGGACACATCCTCTTAATCTATTTTATGATTTGTTTGAAATTCTTCAATAAATAATAAAGACCACTATTATATTAATTAAAAAAAAAATTATAAATCAAAACCCCTCTTTATTTACTTTTCTATATTCCAGTAAATATTCACTTGCCACATTTTTAGTAGTATCATAAATATCAATTATATATTTCTGAACTATTTTTTGAATATTCATGTTTGTGACATATTCACTATATTTATCATTAATTAAATTTTTATGAACTTCCATATTTTTCTCACATAAAATATCTTTGCTTTCAACAACTTCTTCTAGCATCTTATTTAATTCTTTATTTAATTTCTCCATGGACTTATCAACAATTTCCTGTTTTTCCACATTTTTATATTGATTTTCACTAAAAATATAACCATTATCCATTTCTTTATCAAAAATAACATTCAAGTTTTTCTTATTATCTAGTATTTTACCTAATAAAGACGTGTATTTATTATCAGAAACCACTATTAATTCTTTTAAATATTTATTCATATGTTCTGTATTCCAGTCTTTATCAAAACTAACTGGTAAATTTATAATATTAATATTCACGTTATTTGTTTGATTCAAAATTTGCCCATTATTAATGTTATTTATTACAGTTCCTTCTGAACCTGCATCAACACTGCTTCCCTCCCCTCCTCCTATTCCATTATTTTTATTCTTACAAAATTTATCTATATGTCTTTTTAATGTATACGAATTACAATATGTATTAGAACAATGTATACATTTATTATCTTTATTGTTTCTTTTACAAACTTTAATTAAAGACAATTCATTTATTTCTTTATCAGAATAACCAATAGCATCAATTGTTTTTTGACATTTTATTACTTTATCCAAATGTTTACGCATCGTATCTTTACGTTCGGTTGTATATTTACATCTAATGCATTCATATAAATTGCTCATATCTTATATAATACAATTTATTTTTAAATAGCGCAAAATGTTAATTTTTGTGCAAAATGTGAAATTCCGTATATCAAATATATATTGATATAATTAAAAATACATACATACATTAACAATGATTTATCGATAACGCTTTTCGCACATTTTAACAATTTGCGCCACAATTTGCGCCATAAAAAAACGAGCGTATGCCGGCTACTTGCCCCCCCAAATCGCAGAATGTGCATTTTAACAATTTGCGAAATTATAATATTTTAAAACTTAATATTTATATACAATAAAATATCAATAAAAAAACGATTAACAAAATGCGCCACAATTTGCGCCACAATTTACGCCACAAATCTCGCCACATTTTACCACTTTTAGAAATTGAAAAAAAAAGCGTTTCAAAAAGTTTTTTTGGATTTCAAAAAAAAAAAAAATAAAAAAAAAATTTTCAAAAACAAAATTTAAAACACTTTTTTTTTCATTTTTAAAAGTGGTAAAATGTGGCGCAGTTTGTGGCGCAAAATGTGGCGCAAATTGTTAATTTTTTGAATATATATAAATTTATTGATACTTCAATGTTACGTTAAATTTAAATTTTTTGGCGCAAAATGTGCAAAAATCAAGAATGTGCTAAAAAATTTTAACAATAAAAAATATGTTAATAATATAAATAATTTTAATATCATCTTTCTAAAAAATATTTGATATATTTTTTAATAAATGGTTATAATTTAGATAAAAATACATGTATATTTTACATATAAATAAAATATTTATTTTATTGTTTAAGAATTATAAACTATATTTTATTTTTTTATATTATAATATAATATATGAGTGAACTATACCATAGCGAACAAACAGGTATAGGATTTGCATATGCTCATGATGAAAATATGCAACCTGTTTACTTAGTAACTGCAACAGCAAGTGCTACTTCAATATCAACAGTAAGTCAGGAAGATGCAGATCAACTAGCACAAAATATTGCAAATAATGTAGCTATGAGTGTTGCACAAAATGATGCAAATATAATAGATCAAGCACTTAATATTATTATAGGTGAGGGAGCCGGGCAAACTGGTTCAACTGGTCCAGGTGGTGTAACAGGTCCAACTGGAGGTGGAATAACTGGATCAACAGGAGTTACTGGTCCAACTGGTCCAGGTGGTTTAACAGGTCCAACTGGAGGTGGAATAACTGGGCCAACTGGTGATACTGGTCCAACTGGTCCAGGTGGTGTAACAGGTCCAACTGGAGGTGGAATAACTGGGCCAACTGGTGATACTGGTCCAACTGGTCCAGGTGGTGTAACAGGTCCAACTGGAGGTGGAATAACTGGATCAACAGGAGTTAGAGGTGATACTGGTGTAACAGGTCCAACTGGAAGTGGAATAACTGGATCAACAGGAGTTACTGGTTCAACTGGTCCAGGTGGTGTAACAGGTCCAACTGGAGGTGGAATAACTGGATCAACAGGAGTTACTGGTTCAACTGGTCCAGGTGGTGTAACAGGTCCAACTGGAGGTGGAATAACTGGATCAACAGGAGTTAGAGGTGATACTGGTGTAACAGGTCCAACTGGAGCTGGAATAACTGGATCAACCGGAATTACAGGTGCAACTGGAGTTACAGGATTTACTGGAACAACAGGAGCAACAGGTGAAACTGGGCAAACAGGATCTACAGGAGCTACTGGAGATACAGGTGTAACTGGACAAACAGGAGAAACAGGATCTACTGGAGCTACTGGAGTTACAGGTGTAACAGGTGCAACAGGTTCTATAGGAGAAACTGGTGCAACTGGTGCAACAGGAGCTACTGGAGTTACAGGTTCAACGGGTGAAACAGGTTCTATAGGAGCAACGGGTGAAACTGGTGCAACTGGAGCTACTGGAGTTACAGGTTCAACGGGTGAAACTGGTGCAACAGGTTCCATAGGAGAAACTGGTGCAACTGGAGCTACTGGAGTTACAGGTTCAACGGGTGAAACTGGTTCTATAGGAGAAACTGGTGCAACTGGAGCCACCGGAGCTACTGGAGTTACAGGTTCAACGGGTGAAACTGGTTCCATAGGAGAAACTGGTTCAACTGGAGCCACTGGAGTTACAGGTTCAACGGGTGAAACTGGTTCTATAGGTGCAACAGGTTCCATAGGAGAAACTGGTGCAACTGGAGCCACCGGAGTTACAGGTTCTACAGGTTCTATAGGAGAAACTGGTGCAACTGGCGCCACCGGAGTTACAGGTTCAACAGGTGTAACAGGTGCAACAGGTTCCATAGGAGAAACTGGTTCAACTGGAGCCACTGGAGTTACAGGTTCAACAGGTGTAACAGGTTCTACAGGTTCCATAGGAGCAACAGGTGCAACTGGAGCCACCGGAGTTACAGGTTCA
>Ga0209188_1001797_pt1 | contig 16615 bp, 20 predicted proteins | sample C_130625_EF_Meta_FD_187307 | JGI IMG/M metagenome (GOLD analysis project Ga0209188, IMG submission 187307) | Freshwater microbial communities from Lake Croche, Canada to study carbon cycling - C_130625_EF_MetaG (SPAdes) (version 2) | ecosystem: Environmental > Aquatic > Freshwater > Lake...
AAAAATAATGTGAGTGGTACTGAGCCAGGGCGTATGGGCTACGGATTTGGACTGGGTGTAGCAGTGCGTACCGATAGGGGTTTATCTGCCATCAATGGCAACGTTGGTGATTTCACTTGGAACGGCGCTTATGGAACCATCTTCTGGGCTGACCCTAAAGAGCAGATGGTGGTGGTCATGATGGGTGTCGCACCAGGAGAAATTCGTAAGGTACATCGTGAACAACTCAACGCAGTCATTTATGGAGCTTTAGAAAAATAATCTATCTAGGTACCATTATTTGAGTATGGTTTTTTCGCTCTTTAAAATAAACGCAGCCACTAACAATGGCTGCGTTTTTTATTGTTTAAATTTTTTCTAAGGGGATCGACATGATGTAACTAATTAATAACAGTATGAGGAATTGATTATGTCGAGAACATTTAGACGTAAAAATCAACAGCATGAATATAGTTGGGTATTAAAAGATTGGGATACTTTTTTTAAGGGAAGGCAGACCTTTCACCATAGCCCAAAATCACCTGCTGGACGTAAAGCAATCGCAGTTTTTCATTCGGATGCTCAGGTCACTATGGCGAGTTCAGCGCCTCGTTGGTATCGTAAGGCGCATGATCATCGGCGTCGTACAAAAAGCAATAGAGTAATGAGGCTTTACCTTGCAGGCTTAGCAGACCCCTTTTTTGAGGTGCGGCATAGACATGATGCCAATTGGCCTTGGTGGTGATTTCTAACTAAATACCCGCTATAGCGTAATAAAAGAGTCACTCATGAGTCCATTAAGGCTTAGTTTGACCTATAAGGGTATTTTATGTATAGTAAAAAGTATATTTAAATATACATTAAGTGGATCTAATATGGAAAACCTATTAACATCGTTGACCGCATCCCTGACTGAGTTAAGGGAGCCCAATAAGGTGATTGCTCGAGCAGGCAATCAACCTGTTGCGATTCTGAATCGAAATGAAGCTATCGGATATTTTGTGCCAAAAAGTGCAGTGGTTGATGTTCACTTAGAGCCGGCCTCCAAAGATCAAGTTACTGCATTCATTAAGACCAAGCTAACTAAGATAGACCACGTTATTGATTATCTTAAGGATAAATAATTAGTGACTCAATTTTTTGTAATTGATGTTGAAAATGTCATATTGATCCATGATGCAGTGATTGGTGATAAAGAGTTACAAGGCCTGGCAAAGGATAAATCTCTAGAGGCAACTTTAGGGAGAGTCCATAATCGCTTGCAGTATGGGTTTATCTCGGATGTCTTTGATTTGGCAGCATGCTATGCTGCATTTCTTACCAAAGCTCATTGCTTTAATGATGCCAATAAAAGAACAGCGGCGTCGGTTTTATTTTTTATCCTTAATGCAAATAAAGTTGAAATTGAATTTCCTGGATTTGATTTGGGTGATTGGATCATCGATATTGCATCGGACAAAAAATCTGAAATTGAATTGGCGCAGTGGTTAAGAGGCCAGTCGGCTTAATTAATATCACTATTCAATTATTTGGTGTTAAAGCCCATTCTCGCGATAGTGTCTATAAAGATTGGCAATAGAGGCAAATCCAAGTACAACAATCAGAACGGCGAACAGGTATTCAGTGGTGAGGTAAGTAAAGACTCCCATCTGAATCAATAATGCTGCGCCAATAAAGACTGCAATAGATCCAAATGCTACGAGTTTGAAATTGGGAATAAAGGCGCCCAAAGTGATGGCAATAAACACAAGATACAGTTCAGAAACCAATTGATCGGCCGTCACAAAGATGCCGTTGGTTAATTCTGGGTTGGTAAATTTACCCAACACAGCAATCACTAGTATGGCAGCTAAGATCGCAAAGTTCAGCTTTGCCTTGAGGAGGATGGTCTTAAATTGATCGCTCATGCTTACATTGATATGTTATGAGGCGCTGCCATTAAATACGAGACTCATGCCAATCCACAAAATAACAAATGCTAGCAAAATGGTTGAGCCAATCTTTTTTAGGAAATATTCTAGAGTATCCATGTATGCCTCATCACCTCTACCAAAGTAATGGTCAAAGCGCTTCCAAAAAAGACGTCCTACAACTAGCGGTAGAAGTATCGCAACGATTCCTAAAATAACGGTGAGTGTGTTATTCATATCTGTTTGTAATCTTTCTTACACATTGCAAAAGTGGCAAGCTTTATTTTTCAGGATGGAGGTCATTCGGCTTATTGAACGCCGGAAAGTCATACAGGATACAGGGGTTATTGACTAATATCGAATTTCTGAGCTCAGCGTCCTTTACCCATGCGCCCAATAGGTCACAGAGATCAGCATCGTGCGGCATTTGCTTTTTGACCATGACATGGGGCCAGTCACTTCCCCAAATGAGGCGGTTGGGATTCGCATTGATAACAGCATCGTTTAAGGGGCGCATATCCACATAAGGAAGATCGCCATCACAGATACGATAGGGTCCCGTCATTTTCACCCATGCACGCTGATTTTTTATTAAATCTAATAGTCCCTGAAACCCTTTATCTGAAACTCCATGCTTTGCGTGTGAGTAGCCAAAATGACCAAAGACTAAATCTACTGGAAAGCTTTCAAAAGTTTTAGCAAGATTTGGGTGCTCATTAACATGCATCAAGAGTTCTAGATGCCAAGCAAATGGTTGAATGCGTTTTGCTAAGTTTCGTAATTGATTAATGGGGAGGCCAGCTGATTTATCCGCAATATCAACAATATTGCAACGCAGTCCCCTTACCCCGGCTGCATGAAGGTCAATAAGCTCTTGATCGCTTACTTCATCAGGATTGCTAGAGACAACTGCAACACCTCTCAATTGCTCGGGATTAGATTTAAGTGCAGCAAGCATTGCTCGGTTGTCTGTGCCATACACACTAGGTTGCACTAAAACCGCACGATCTACCCCGAGCATCTGTAATAGTGATTGATAACTCTCTAGCGTGGCATCTGGCGGCGTGTAGATGCGTTCTTGCGCATAGGGATACTGATCGGCAGGCCCGCACACATGGGCATGACAATCCACAGAACCCTCTGGAAACTGGGTGAGGGGTGAGCGTAGCTCAGCACTCGGGGCCTGGCACAGAGGCGCAGAATTACTGGGGTTCAATGGCTGCTTCTTTAGCGATCTTCTGATACTTGCCCATCTCTTCGCGAACAAACTTTGAAAACTCTACAGGGCTCATTGGGGTTGCTTTAATACCTTTGTTTTCATAAGCAGATTTGACTTCAGGGTCTTGCATTGCTTGATTAATATCTTGATTAATCTTTTTCACAATGGCTGGTGGGGTAGCTGCGGGCGCCCAAACTCCAAACCATAAACCAATTTCAAAGTTGGCATAACCTTGTTCGGCAACACTGGGAATTTCTGGAACGGCGGCATTGCGAGTTTTGCTGGTGACTCCCAGGGCGCGTACTTTACCGCCTTTGAGTTGACCAATGGCAGTATCTAGAGGAGCCATGTAAAAAGCGGTACGACCGGACATGGTGTCCTGAATTGCTTCAGGCGATCCCTTATAGGGAACATGAATGAGTTTGATGCCCATCATCTGATTGAAATACTCAGCTGCTAGGTGCGTTGAGCTACCAACACCAGCAGAGGCAAAAGTAATTTCATCGGGTTTGGATTTAGCAGCAATCACAAGATCGCGAATCGATTGATATGGGCTATCTGCTGCGGTAATCATGACGTAAGGTGTTTGCCCCAAAATAGCCACATCCACCAAACTCTTGAGTGGATCGTAAGGTAGCTTCTTATAAATTGCAGGATTGGCTGCGTAGGAAGCCGACTGCACCAGCAAGGTATATCCATCTGGATCAGAGTTCACAACTACTCCGGTACCAATCAGACCGCCAGCACCAGGTCGATTTTCAATAATGACTGATTGCTTCCATGTTTCCGTAAGACTTTTTGCTACTACCCGTCCAGCAATATCAGCGCCAGAGCCTGTAGTGAGGGGAACAATCATTTTGACAGTGCGGTTAGGGTAGTTTTGTGCGTAAGTAAGGCTCACCCCAAAAGTAAGGCAAAACGCAAGGATAAGACTGCTGGGCCGATAGCCGCCCCGTACCCGCCTAAATGTTGTAAACATCTTGTCTCCTTAGTATTTTTATAGTTTCGTTGGATAATCTAACATGCTCTGACAAATAGATAAATAGAACTTGAGATAGGGTGGAGATAAATGACTCAAATGCAGGATCAGAAAACAATCAAGGTAAACGGTGTCGACATTGCCTATCGTTTTGATGGCCCCAAAGATGGCCCTGTTTTATTGGTTGCGAATAGTTTGATGGCCAATGGCAGCATGTGGGATGGCAACGTGCCTGCGTTAGCAGATCGCTATCGCGTATTGCGCTATGATAAAAGAGGACATGGTGGCTCTAGTCTGAATGCAGGTCCATACACTATCACTCAATTAGCAGATGATGCAATTGGATTATTGGATGCTCTTGGTATTGAGAAATCGCACTTTATGGGCTTGTCTATTGGCGGCATGATTGGTCAGCAATTAGGTGCTCGCTTTCCTGAGCGCATCCTCTCATTGTCACTTTGTAATACTGCCTCAGAAATGCCCCCGCGCAGCTTATGGGAAGAGCGTTTTGAGATTGCTCGCTCACAAGGTATCGCTGGGTTAGTTGACGGCACGATTAAGCGTTGGTTTACTGCGCCATTTATTGAACGGGCTCCTCAAGAAATTGAAAAGGTCCGTCAGATGATTTTGGGTACTAACGTTGATGGCTATATGGCATGCGGAAGTGCAGTGCGCGATATGGCACAAAGTACAATGTTGTTAAAGATTAAGACCCCAACCTTAGTGCTGTCAGGACGTTCTGATCCAGCCTGTACAGTTGATCAAGGTATTGTTTTGCATCGCTTAGTAGATCACTCCAAAATGGTGATCTTAGAGGAAGCGGCGCACTTATCAAATATTGAGCAGCCAGAAGCTTTTAATAAGACAGTGCGTCAATTTATAGATTCCGTGGATGACACTTTGTAAGTCAACTGCATTATTCAAATTTAATTAACAGTATTCACATAGAAAAAGAAAAGAAAGCATCAATATGACCGAACTCAATAGCGCACAGATTAATGAAATTCGCACCAAAGTCTTAGGCGCAGCTGCCAAGGTTCCCGGTACTCTCATTGGCCTTGGAATTTTATTTATCGTATTGGGCATGATTGGTATTGCAGGTCAAACCTTGTTTTCGTTTATCTCAGTCAATGTGCTGGGTATTTTCTTGTTCGCAGGCGGTATTCTGCAAGGTGCCCATGCTCTGAAATCACAAGGCTGGAAAAGTGTAGGCGTACAACTCGTATTGGCTGCTCTCTATATTGCAGCAGCAATCTTTACTTGGGCTTTTCCGATTCCAGCGCTTGAAGCAATTACCTTGTGGCTTGCAGCAATCTTTTTTGTGACTGGCGCATTGCGTTTGATCTCAGCGTTTCAGCATCGCCATTTCCGCGAATGGTTTTGGATGGTGCTATCTTCAGCAATCTCTATCTTGATGGGCGTTCTCATCATGAACGGCTATCCAGAGTCTAGCCTGTGGCTTCCTGGTATGTTGATTGCGATTGAGCTATTGCTACAAGGTTGGTCATTGCTGTTTATGGGCTTAGCAGCTCGTTCCTTAATTAAGTAAGTAAGAACTATTCGAAAGATATGCGAAAGACATTCGATAGAGTAAGAGCTTCATCATGACCATGAAAAAAACCGATCTCTATAAAAACTTGGCTTTGAAAACTGCGCAGGGCATAAAAAATGCTGCTAAGACTCCTAAGCTGGGCGCAGATGAGAAGGCAAAATCCAAAAAAGAACTAGCAAGCGCTAATCCCTTGCTAGCTTCTTTGATGGGTAAGACCAAAGCCAAGTAATTGCCTGTAAAGGCGTAAGAGTTACCTGAAATGCATCAGCGGACACGCCTCAGCTTCTGCATATCGATCCTTACTCTGCTAGTAGTGAACAGTAAGGCGATTGCTCAGCTTGCGCCACCCCCAGATTACGATCAAAAACTCAGTGACGTTGTAGTCAATGCGACTCGTTCTGGAACACCGCTGGATCAGATGTCCTTAAATACGACCATTCTGACAAAAGAAGTTTTAGAGTCCTCTCCCGATCAGACAATTGATCAGGTGCTCAAGAATGTCCCTGGGGTTTTCTTAAACGATGTGCCGTATTACCAAAAAGATCCCACGGGTCAGAGTATTAACGTGCGTGGTTTAGGCTATGGTCGCACTCTCGTTTTAATTGATGGCCTACCAGCTAATGATGCTTTCTATGGAACCGTGCAGTGGAATTTGGTTCCGATGTCATCGATTGAGTCTGTTGAATTTGTGCGGGGCGGAGTTTCAAGTTTATGGGGAAACTATGGCATGGGAGGTGTGATTAATATCAACACCAAGACGCCTAAAAATAGTTCCCAAGATGTTTCTGCAAGTTATGGATCTTTTGCCACTGGTAATGTCGCAGCATCAAAAGATTTAATCGTTTCAGATGCAGTGCAGATGCGCTTCTCAGCAGACTACTTTTCTAGCGAGGGTTTTCAGAACTACGCTACGATTTCTCCGGGGTCACCAAGTAATATTAAGAATGGCATGGGGACCGATGCTGTTAAGAATACCAATGTCCGCTTGCAGAATTACTTTAAGCCTACACAAGATACGAATGCCTTCTTAAGGTTGGGCTACAGCACGATGGCTGATTTAAGTAATAACTATGCTATCGCGCCTAACTTAATTCAGATGGCGGATGTGGCAGGCGGGTCCACTACCAATTTGGATGTGAATAAAAAAGTACAGGTAAATGTTTATTACCAAGCAACCAATTTTTATAAGCAGACTGCAAATAATTTAACTACTGCGCCGTTTAAGCCCTATCTCAATGCCAATTACACTGATCCGTATTCAACCGTAGGGGCATCAGCGCAATACACACATGATCTAAAAGCAGCGGGAATAGATCAGTACATCATCGGGGTTGATGCCAGAAATATTTCAGCTTCAAACCAAACCAATAATCTTGCCACCTCTGGTGCAGTGAGCTCTGTTAGCTACGCACAAGGCCAGCAAAATTTTTATGGTCTTCTAGGTCAAATTAAATCTAGAGCAGATGCTATCCCTCTCGAGACTACTCTTGGCGCTCGCGTAGATGCATGGAATAGTCAAACGCCAACATCCTATAACGCTGGCGCAAACGGAGCCAATCCTTTATATCAAGCGATTCCCAATCAGAGTAAGACACAATTAAGTCCATCCCTGGGCTTGCTTTACAAAGTGACGAATAGCTGGGATTTGCGTAGCGCCGCCTATCAAGCATTTCATGCGCCGAGCATGAATAACACCTTGCGTAGTTATGGCAACTCCGTGAGTGGCTACTCCCTGGCCAATCCAAATTTAACCCCTGAAACCATGACTGGTTATGAAGTTGGAACCGACTATCGCTGGAAGAGTGGGTTTGCACAATTCACGGCTTTTAATAATTACATTCAAAATGCTATTGCAAGCTACAGAATTACAAATGCAAATGCCGCTTTTGCTACTAGCTTATGTTCTGCTGCAGGAATTTCGGGTTGCAGCGCAAGCACGGGAGGCTTTACAAATGTCAGTTACTACACCAATCAGCAAAATCTATTAAGCCGGGGCATAGAGTTGCAGTATCACCAAGATGTAAATGCGCAATGGGCCATAGATGGAGGCTATAGCTACACAAATACCATCCTGACTTGGAGTGCAACAACCGACCCTATCAATACGCAAGTTGGTGGTGTGCCAAGAAATATGGCCAATGCTGGAATTACTTATTACCCAGTCCCGCAGGCGAGCATTAGTACGACAGTTCGATATGTGGGTAATTCTTGGATGTCCACCGGATCATTGCCGGTGCCTGCTTATGCAGTTGTAGGACTTAGAGCCAATTACCAGTTAACTCAGCAGGCCTCTGTTTTTGCCTCGGTGGTTAACTTGTTCAATCGTCAATATGTGACCTTTAATATCGCTTCGCAAGCCTCAGCCTATCAAGCGGGTATGCCTCAAGCGATTACCGTGGGCGCGCGCATTAACTTCTAAGGGGTCTAATAGCATGCTTTCTGATGAATATAGGGCTTAACCCTAGTAAAGCAGTTTGGCTTCACTAGAAAAATAATGCTTAAATACTCACTAGAATTGAAAACAAAATAAAAAATAAAAAATAAAAATACTAAAACCTCAGGAGAAATACTTAAATGAAACAGATCGGTTTGCTAACAATGAAGTACTTCTCATTTGCTGCCATCATATTGACATCCTCGGTAATGGGTTTGCAGGGCTGCTCTACAGGAACAACTCCTGTCGCAGAAGCGCCTAAGCCAGCCGCAGCACCCGCTTGGAAGCAGGGGATGGGTGCAGATATGTCAAGCTCAACACTAGCCCCATTGGCTGGCAAGATGACTACTACACCAGCCAGTGAAATTCCTCTCAATACCCTGAAGATGCCACCTGGCTTCAAGATTGAAGTCTATGCAACCGGCATTCCTGGCGCACGCGAAATGGCAATGGGCGATAACGGCAAAATTTATATTGGCACGCGTGGCATTGGCCGTGTCTATGAAGTGAGCGATAACGGCAAAGAGCGCACTAGTAGGGTAGTGGTTGATAAGTTAGTGCAACCATCTGGCGTAGCGTATAAGAATGGATCACTCTACGTGATGGCCATTGACAAAGTCTTACGTTATGACGGTATTGCTAAGAATCCAACTGTTGCACCGGTAGATTTAACTTCTAAGTTCAATCTTCCGCCGGAGCAGCACCATAACTGGAAATACCTTGCATTTGGTCCAGATGGAAAGTTATACGTACCTTTTGGCGCACCTTGCAATATTTGTGAGCTTCCAACACCTGAATATGCACAGATCCGCCGCTATAACCCAGACGGTTCAGATATGGAAGTCTTAGCAACTGGCGTGCGCAATACCCAAGGCTTTGATTGGCACCCAGTTACTAAGCAACTTTGGTTTACCAACCACGGACGCGATTGGATGGGAGATGACAAGCCAAATGACACCTTAAATCTGCTTGCTAAAAATGGTGAAAACTTTGGTTTCCCATACTGTCATGAGGGCAATATGCCTGACGACAAGATTATCAAACCAAATCCTTGTGAAGGCGTAACCAAGCCAGTAGCCTTGCTAGGTGCTCACACTGCAGTGATGGGGATTAAGTTTTATACCGGCAATATGTTCCCTGCTGAATACAAGAACATCGCCTTTATTGCACGCAAGGGCTCATGGAACCGTAATGTGAAATCAGGTTATGACGTAGTAACAGTCAAAGCAGATGCTGATGGTAAAAATGCCAAGATCACCCCTTTCATCACTGGTTTTATGAATCCTGCTGATCAAACATTCTGGGGTCGTCCAACATTCTTCATGCAGCTATCTGATGGATCTATGTTGCTGACAGATGAACAGATGGGTGCAATCTATCGAATCACTTACAAAAAATAAGCTATCGTAAATAAGCTTCAGTTTTAGTGAGATCGATATCAATAGCGGCGTTACTCACGGGAGTCATTCTCTCGTTTGTTACGCCGCTTTCTTTTGCGCAAGATGTGAGCGCTAAGTTGGCCGTTTGCGGAGCTTGCCATGGACCGGATGGTAATTCAACAATGGCAGGGACTCCGTCGCTCGCGGGGCAACCTAAGATATTCTTGGAAAATAACCTCATCATGATTCGTGAGGGTATTAGAGATATTCCTGTAATGAAGGGGCAGTTAGATGGCTTGAGTGATCCCCAAATTATTGCTCTAGCTAAGTTTTACTCCTCACAAACGTTGAAACCAGTTCCGGGTAAACGTGATGAGGCGCTTTATGAGAGAGGTCAATTCCTTTCAAAGCAGGCGCTTTGCGGAACTTGCCACTTACCAGACTATGTTGGTCGGGAGCAGATGCCCCGTCTAGCTGGGCAGCGTGAGGATTATTTATTGCACACCATGCGTCAATTTCGCAATAATCAGGCTATTGGGCGCGACACCATTATGTCGGCCTCTCTCTATGGGATGAATGATGATGACCTTAAGGCTATCGCACAGTATCTATCGCAGTTAAAATAAGAGACTTACTTTGAGTCGTATGCTCTCTCAATAAACTAGCTAATTGCAAGCCAAAAACCATTTTTTATTAATTGATTTTCTAAAGGTCTTTGCGGCCTTGATGATCATTCTTCATCACCTCTCGAGTTATGGGCAGATTGCGGAGGATGCACACCGTGTCTTGCCTGGTCTTATGACTTGGCTGTTTGAGTACGGCCGTTATGCAGTGCAGATCTTTTTAGTCATGGCCGGTTATTTGGCTGCCCAGTCCTTAAGCCGACATGCCAATACTCCATTTAGTGCCCATGGCCTACTCAAGCTCATTCTGAATCGTTACCTGCGTTTATTTGCGCCTTATGCTGCAGCACTGATTTTCACAATTGTGTGCGCATATATTGCACGCTTATGGGTGAATGATGAATTCGTAGGTGAATCAGAAACGCTTTCACAATTTTTAGCACATCTCTTTTTTATTCAGGGCATCTTGGGATTGGATTCGATCTCTGCTGGTGTTTGGTATGTCGCGATTGATTGGCAGCTTTATTCTGTATTGGCAATCTTGTTCTTATCCTTTCCTAGTTACCAGGCCCTGATTTGGCTAATCAGCATTCTGGCGGTCAGCTCTTTGTTGTTCTTTAATCGCTCGGGTGACTATGAAGCGTATTTCATATATTTCATTGGCTCTTATGGATTGGGTGTCTTAGCGTATTTGGCTAGTGGCTTTCAAGATGCTGGTGTGAAGCGTGTGGCTAAGATCGCGCTGATTCTCATCGGCCTTGTTATTGCCGCGGCTTCCTTTCGGGAAATTTGGCTCAGAAACTTCCTCGCTTGGTTTGTGGCGCTAGCTTTGTATTTATGGGGCGATGCAAGATATCCTGCAATGCAAGAGAAAGACTCTTTTCTAAAAGTAATTGCCTGGGGTAGTCAGCGTTCTTATTGTGCTTTCTTGATTCACTTTGCTTTTATCTTGCTAGCAAACACGCTCTACATTGTACTGGGTTGGCATACGCATGAAAGTGGCGCGTTAGCTATAGTTTTGATGTTAGGGGTTGTTGCCTGCAGTATCTTTACTGCCAATTATGTATATCGTTGGATAGAAGTACCAGCGCTTACTTTAAAAATATAGAGCAACAAGGGTTATATACATGCAAAGAGTTTGGTGTAAAGTGAAAGTACGGCTCACCTCATAACCGCTCAGCAACTTTGAGTGCTTTTGAGGCAGCAGGCCACCTTCGGGTGGCTTTGTCTTTTTTAGGATGGCAGAAATATCAAAACTATTGTTTATATTGATACTTATAAACTCTACTACGGCCTCTTAAGAAAATCAAAACTAAAGTGGTTAGATATAGTCCGACTTTTTGAGACTGATGTTTTAGACAAAAATGCATTGGTTATCGAAGTAAGGTACTACACTGCCCCAGTTCTCGGGAGAATGTCAGATGACCCAAAGCTCAATCACTGGAGGTGATTCCAAATTCAGATATACAGAAACCTATAGCCTGGCGTTAAAAGCTTAAAGTTCCATATCTTTGAGAACGCGGAAAATTTCACGATAAGCCTTAGGCGGCTTGTTTTGCTCTTTCTCGCGTCGCGCATTTCGAATCAGGGTGCGCATATTCTGAATGTCCATATCTGGATACTGTTCAATCATTTTGGTGAAGGCTTCATCGTTCGCAATGAGTCGGTCGCGATAGCTTTCTAAAAAATGGAGCTTGGCAGTTTCAGCTTTGCTAACACCCTGTATGGCATCTAATCTTTTTTGAATGGCATCCAATTCTTCTTCATCTAAGAAGCGCATGAGCTTACCTAGATATTGCTTATGACGGCGAATGGCTTCAAAACTCTTAATCTTGTTGGTTTCAGCAATGGCAGTTTTAATTGCCTCATCAAGAGGGATAGTCTTCAAGGCATCGCTACTCAGAGCAGCCAAAACCTCAGCCAATTTCTGACGCTCCGTCATTTGGCGCTTTAGCTCGGATTTGCTTGGTCCCTCATCCAGATCTTCTTTTTTAGGGGTGCGATTCTTTTCGTTTACATGCATATGGCTATTTTAGACGGGTATTGGACTTTAACTATTCTTTGTTGATTTTCTGCTTTAGCAGTTTCAGATCAGCGCTAGAGAATAGCTGGCTTCTTCCAAGGAGCGATGTAGGCTTTAATTTTCCTGTCTGAACATATCTACGTAGGGTAGGAAGTGAAATCTCTAAAAATACTGCAGCCTCTTCTGCTGAAAAGGTTGCATTTCTGAGGTGTCCAAATACTTGCTCATGCGTGTAGTCACTGTCTTGAAAAGCATTTATCGCAATTAAAGAGAAAAATTTAATACGTTCTTTTGAGGGCATTTTTTGTACGTGAGCATATAGATCCTCTGCTGTCATGGATTGAGTCATATGTAGTACTCACTTTCTCTATTGAGGTAGATTGAAGAAGTCATTTGAGTCGAATAGATTTTTTTAATTGCATATAAAAATTTTCATGAGATCCAATTTGGCAAAACTCAATCCAGGTTATTTTTATTTCATCAGCAAAATGATCAAATTGGTAAGCCATCAGATATTCCTGTGCATTAAAGCGAAACTTATAAACAAATACACCCTGCAGATCACCAAGCTTTTGTTCTCCTATCCTAGGGTTATTGCAAACTTCAGCGACCCTAGTTTCAATTGCTAACTGCAATGGCTTGGAAGCCTTTTTTACAAATTGGGCAAATGCTCTTTTATAGGTAGTTCTTATGATCTAATATTAGATCAAATGTGATTCTATAAAAAATCAACAAAAATACCAACAAGTACCTGAATTTTTGTATTGGTAAATAATAGGATCAACTTTGTTTCAAGCAGCGGATATATGACTCAAGCAAATACTTACGATTACATCATCATCGGAGCAGGTAGTGCTGGCTGTATGTTGGCTAAGCGCTTGACTGAGAACCCCAATAAAAAAGTCCTGCTGATTGAGGCCGGTAAGAACGACAACTACATCTGGATTCATATTCCAGTGGGATACCTCTATTGCATCGATAACCCTAGAGCAGATTGGCGTTTCAAGACGGCGGCTGAAAAGGGTTTGAACGGACGCTCCTTGTTGTATCCCCGTGGACGTGTTCTAGGCGGATGCTCTTCAATCAACGGCATGATTTATATGCGTGGTCAAGCAGGTGATTACGAGTCATGGGTTCAAGCTACTGGTGATGATTCCTGGTCTTGGGATAATGCCTTGCGTCGCTACAAATCATTTGAGGATTACCACGGCGCTGCTAGTGAGTGGCATGGCAAAGGCGGCGAGTGGACTGTTTCAAAACAGCGCTTGCGTTGGCCCATCATGGATCGATTTAAAGAAGCTGCCGTTGAAGCCGGCATTCCGGCTACTGATGACTTTAATCAAGGCGATAACTTTGGTGTAGGTTACTTTGATGTAAGTCAACGCGCTGGATGGCGCTTAAATACTTCTAAGGCTTTTTTAAGGGATGCTGCTCAGCGTAGCAATCTCACCGTGCTCACTGAAGCTGTCGTGAGCAAACTGAAGATTGATCCCGTAACTAAAAATTGCTTTGGCGTTGAGTATCTGAAAAATAGTATTGCTACTGAAGCCTTATGTGCAATTGAGCAAGGCGGTGAAGTCTTGCTCTGTGCAGGTGCAATTGGTAGCGTACAAATTCTGGAGCGCTCTGGTATTGGCGCAGCTCCCCATCTAAATACTTTAGGTATTCCGGTGGTGGCAGATTTGCCGGGAGTTGGCGAGAACTTGCAAGACCATTTGCAATTGCGCATGGTCTACAAAGTCAATGGCATTAAGACCCTGAATACCAAAGCTAATACTCTTTGGGGCAAGATGATGATTGGCTTGGAGTATGTATTCAAGCGTTCTGGCCCCATGTCCATGGCGCCATCACAGCTGGGCGCATTTGCATACAGTTCTCCAGAGCAAAAGAGTGCCAACCTGGAATATCACGTGCAACCATTATCATTAGAAAAGTTTGGTGAAGATTTGCATTCGTTCAATGCATTCACGGCGAGTGTATGTAATTTACGCCCCACTTCAAGGGGCAGCGTGCACATCAACTCCATTGATCCCGAGGCACCGCCAGTCATTAGTCCAAATTACTTATCAACAGAAGAAGATCGTCAGGTAGCCGCTGAGTCCTTGCGCTTGACTCGCAAGATAGTGGAGCAAGCTGCACTTGGGCCTTACTCTCCAGAAGAATATAAACCGGGCATGCAATATCAAACCGATGCTGATTTAGTAAAAGCGGCCGGTGATATCGGTACAACAATTTTCCATCCGGTAGGTACTTGCAAAATGGGGCGCGCTGACGATCCGACTGCAGTGCTAGATTCTGAGTTGCGTGTCAGGGGTATTCATCATCTACGTGTAGTAGATGCTTCGGCGATGCCAACGATTACCTCTGGCAACACTGCTGCTCCTACGATGATGATGGCTGAGCGCATCGCAGAATTGCTAACGAGTGCTTAAGACTTCCCAGAAAAGTTACTCGTTACCCGCTAGCCATCTATTGCTAGCACTTGCCATCGTGGCAGTGTGGGGCACAAACTTTGTAGTGATTAAGTTATCTCTCGGTGCTTTTCCACCATTCTTATTTGCGGCACTGCGCTATACCTTCGCTTTGCTGCCACTCGTATTTTTTTTGAAAAGGCCTAAAGTGTCTTGGGTCAATCTGTGTACTTATGGTCTCGCAGTCGGGGTGGGACAGTTTGGAGTGTTGTACTTTGCGATCGATGGTCGCATCTCTCCAGGTCTGGCTTCACTAGTCATTCAGACACAGGTATTTTTCACAATCGGTTTTGCCATGTTCTTTGCTAAGGAGCGTTTACGCACCTATCAAATGCTTGCTGTGCTGGTAGCGATGACCGGTTTAGGAATTATTGCGCTGCACACTGATGCCAGTACTACCTTCCTGGGTTTGGCTTTGGTGGTATTCACTGGGTTTTCTTGGGGGGTAGCAAATACCGTCAGCCGCAGAGCTGGCTCCATCAATATGCTGGGCTATGTAGTGTGGGCAAGTGCCTTTGCAATTCCCCCCTTATTTGCCATTTCCTTTGTCTTTGAGGGTGGCTGGGATCATATGAGCGCCTCAATAAGCTCTGCCCCAATAGGGGCTTGGGCAGGCGTGCTTTGGCAGTCTTGGGCTAACACTATTTTTGGCTATGCAGCATGGGCCTGGTTGCTTTCTAAGCATCCAGCGGCAGTGGTAGCACCCGCGCCCTTGCTGGTGCCTATCTTTGGTATGGGGGCTGCAGCCTATTTCTTGGCCGAGCCATTACCTCTATGGAAGATCTTAGCTGCAGGGTTAGTAATCGCTGGTTTAGTGATTAATCTCTTTTGGCCCAATATTGAGCGCGGCCTCACAAGGCGATTTTCCTGAGCTCTTGGGGCTAATGTAAAACCCTAATACCAGGCTCTTTTTTTGCCTTTGTATTAACAGTAAGATAGGGTTCGTTTGTGTTTTGCCTATAAAAAATATTTATTCATTAGCAATTTTTAGTCATGGAGACTTTATGAACATTCGTCGTCACATTTTTGCAGTAGCTGCTACTGCAATGCTCTCTACCGGTGCTTACGCTGCCGATATTAAGCTTGGTGTTGCAGGTCCGTTTACGGGTGGATCATCCTCAATGGGTGTCAGTATGCGTGACGGTGTACGTCTTGCTACAAAAGAAATTAATGCTGCTGGCGGCATCAATGGTAACAAAATCGTTCTCGTTGAACGTGATGATGAAGCTAAAAATGAACGTGGCGTGCAAATTGCACAAGAGTTGATCAACAACGAAAAAGTGGTTGCAACTTTGGGTTACATCAACACTGGTGTTGCATTGGCATCACAGCGCTTCTATCAAGACGCTAAGATTCCAGTAATGAACAACGTTGCTACTGGTTCAATTTTGACCAAGCAATTTCCTAACGCACCAGAGAACTATGTTTTCCGTAATGCTGCGCCTGACAATATTCAAGCACCGTTGATCGCTAAAGAAGCGGTTGAGAAGCGCGGCCTGAAGAAAGTAGCAATCTTGGCTGACTCTACAAACTACGGTCAGTTGGGTCGTGAAGACTTAGAGAAAGCCTTGAAGACTTATGGCGTAACACCAGTAGCGGTTGAGAAATTCAACATTGGTGACGTGGATATGACTTCACAATTGCTCAAGGCTAAGAATGCTGGCGCAGAAGTGATTTTGACTTATGCGATTGGACCTGAGTTAGCACAAATTGCTAACGGTATGGCGAAGTTAGGTTGGAAGAAACCAATGATTGGTAGCTGGACATTATCTATGGCTAGCTTTATTGATACAGCTGGTAAGAATGGTGACGGCGCAACAATGCCACAAACCTACATCCAATCTCCATCAACAACTCCTAAGCGTAAAGCTTTCCAAGATGCTTACGTAAAAGAGTTCAAGCCAAAAAATAACAACATCGCTTCCCCAGTTTCTGCCGCTCAAGGTTACGACTCTGTATACCTCTTGGCTGCAGCGATCAAACAAGCAAACAGCACAGAAGGACCAAAGATTATTGCAGCATTGCAAGATCTGAAGACTCCTGTTG
>Ga0209188_1001798_pt1 | contig 16613 bp, 11 predicted proteins | sample C_130625_EF_Meta_FD_187307 | JGI IMG/M metagenome (GOLD analysis project Ga0209188, IMG submission 187307) | Freshwater microbial communities from Lake Croche, Canada to study carbon cycling - C_130625_EF_MetaG (SPAdes) (version 2) | ecosystem: Environmental > Aquatic > Freshwater > Lake...
AGTAAACACAGAAACTAGCTGTGCATATCCATTATTAGTAATATGAATTCCTCTGCCGCCCTGAGTAATTTGTGTGTAGGCATCGTAAACAAAAGATTGAATTGGACTGCGATCACTAATTACTGAACCGTCAACTAGACTTCCGCCCATACCGCCAATTGGATCAATTTTTCTGCTGTTCCATGTGCTGGCACTGTTGGTATATTGAAGACTTAATTCTTCAACTTCGATATCTTGTGCAGGAAAAACTAAGGTATTTCCAAAATAGAGTGTGCCGTTTGATACTGCACCCACCGTTGGTCCAGATAATTTTAAGGTATAAACATTTCCAGTTTGCGAAGTAACTGCAATAACAGTGGTGCTTTGTCTAACATCGTCTGAGCTAATACCAGTTGTTGCAAAAAATCCACTACCTGTATACTCAACTGGAGCAGCGTTTGGTCCATTTAATATAACATTAGAAATAATATCATAATTTCTATTAACTACCGTTGTTGCATATTCACCTTTATCAAAGAATTCATTGATATATTGAGGTACAGATGAACGAGTAACTGCAATTTGAGAATTACTAATAATTTGATCGCTTAATAATTTTAAATAATTAATTGCATCGGCTGTTATAATTTCTTGTCCAGAAATGGCACTAGCAAGGCCAGTATATGCAGGAATTATTACCTGAGGAAATACTTGTTGGTATAATCGAGGTAATTGAGTATTCTGCAATACATTTTTTATCATGAATTTTAATTGACTATAAGCAGCTACTACTTGTGGAATCTGTGTAGGAACGGCCGATATTGAAGAACTAAATCCGTAATAATAAACTCCCGATTGAATACTCTGACGATTTCCGCCATGTAATAGATCAAATGCTATACTGTTAATAATAAACCCAATATCTCTTCTGCACTTAGTCTGATCATAACTAAATCCTGGATTATTAGAATTAATCCAATTGATAGTAGCAGTTTGAATTGCAGGTAAATTATCTAACAGAGACTGATATGCAGCAATTACTACCGTATCAGTTGTAGGTAATCCGTTTGGTTCAACAATATCAGTTACGCCAGCAGTGCCATTTGTTATTATATTAATAATTAGATTAAATCGATCTAATACTACTGCAATTTCAGGATCAGTATCTAAATAGCTGACCGCAATATTTCTAGTAACTGCTAAAGCATTGGTGGTAGTTGTAACTTCACCTGGAATTCGTGTAGTGCTTTGAGCCCAATATTGCAGGCCAGCAAATGTGCTTTGATTATTACCAGGATATATTAAATCTAATGCAAGTGCATCTACAATTAATTTTGTATCTCTAGTGCATTTAATTTTATCAAAGACAAATTTAGGCTTAAAGTAATAATTAATATACGCAATAACTTCTGCTTTGATAAACTCTTTGTTTGATAACAATAAAGTATAGGCATTTATTACATTATTGCTTTCGCTAGATACTAAATTAATTGGAGTTTTGGGATATCCTGTAGACGGACCATTATTAATAATATCAGTAATAATATCAATATCAGCTGAAATATACGCTGCTTCTGCATCCGATGCTCCGGCAACATTTATCACTTGAGAAACTACATTGCCAGAAGTAGGGACTACACTAATCCCTTTAACAACATTTTTTGCAACATATTTAATATGATTATATGCCGCAATTGCTTGAGAAACTTCATAAGTCAACACACCTGAATTAGCATTAAATCCATAATAATACACACCTGCTTGTATTGATTGTCTGTTGCCTCCGTGCGATAAATCAAAGCTAACACTATCAATAATATATCCAATATCTCTACGGCATTTTGTTCTGTCATAAACAAACCCAGTCAATGTTGCATTAATATATGCAATAACTTCTGCTTTGATTAATTCTTTATTTAATTTTAATAAGGTTGCTGCATTAATGACCGAAGCAGTGCTGCTGGCAGTTAATCCAATCGGCGATGGAGATGATGCAGCAACTGGTCCGGCACTGATAATATTTAAAATTAAATCAATATTATTGTCAATGATAATAGTTTCGCTATTTGAACCTACGTTAGTTGATAAAACTTGTTCAACATCATATTGATACTGGCTAGGTAATCGTTGACCAGTTACAATATATCTAACAATTGTTTTAATATACTGATAAGCAGCAGTTACTTGTATTTGTTCGTTTGGAACTGCACTGTCTGTATTAGAAAATCCGTAGTAATATACGCCGCTTTGTATAGCCTGCCTATTGCCACCGTATTTTAAATCAAAACTTACGCTGTCTAACATATATCCTACATCTCTGTAGCACTTAGACACATCATAAACAAAACCTTTTGCTTTAATTGTTTCTACATAAGATATTGCTTCGGATTGTATATAAGATTTATTTGCCTGTAATAGACTATATGCAGTCATAACACCGTCAGTTGAAATAGCAGTTAAACTATTAGGTATTATTCTATCAGTAACATTGGCAGTTCCATTATTAATAATGTCTAAAATTAAATTAAATTCGTCATATATAACTTGTGTTTGTTCAATAGTTGCATTAGAACTAGTAGTATATTGTGTAACTGCTGTTTGATACCTAGGACCAGTAATATCGTTTGTTATTATCTTAATTGCTAGATCTCTAACATATCGAATTGCAGAAGTAGTTGTACTAATCTCACCAGGAATACTAGTGGTAGTTTGATTCCAATATTGTAAACCAGCAAAATTACTCTGACTTGTTCCAGAAAATAATAAATCTTGAGCTAATGCATCTACAATTAATCCAACATCTCTAGAACATTTTGTTTGATCATAAGTAAATGCATTGTTATTTGCGTCAACATATGCAATAACTTCATCTTCAATAAAAATTTTATTAGCCTGTAATAAATTGTAAGAATTTATTACACCAACTGTGCTGGTTGGATCTCCGTTGGTAATTATTTGATTAGTTACACCTGCTGTTCCGTTGACTAGAATATTAGTTACAGTATTAAACAACGAATCAATTGTAGAAGTTGTTCCTGCACTACCAGGATTTACTAAATTAAATGTCTGAGTCGATACAGACTGTAATGCAGTGATAATTTGATTAACTACTACTTTTTTAGCTAGTGATTTAGCATAATTGATTGCACTAGTTGTAGTAGTCAGTTCATTAGGAACAGAAGTAGATCCTTGATTCCAATATTGTAATCCTGCAAAGATTGCTTGACTGTTGCTTTGATAACGCAAATCAAAAGCAAGACTATCGATAATTAATCCAGTATCTCTAGAGCATTTAGAAGGATCGTATTCAAAACCGTTACCAAATACATTATCAATATATTCTGTTAATTCAGTTGCTAAGAAATTTCTATTTGCAGTTAAGATATTAAATGCATTAATTGCATTTGTATTAGTTGTTATTGTTAAACTTATAGGAGCAGGTGCAGGAGCAATACTAGGTCCAACTGAAATAATATCATTAATTAGATTGATATTATTAGCAGCCGAATTATATTCACTTAAAGTTGCAACAGGTAAATTAATTATTTGAGGAACTAACAGCTGATTTAAATTAGTGTTTTGTATATTCTTAACAATGTTAATACACAAAGATAACATATAATCCATTGTTGACAATGTTGTTACAAGTTGATTTCCTGGTAATAAAATTGTTAATTCATCGTGATACTTTAATCCAGCAACCACTGTATTAGCATTGCCTCCGGCTGCTGTATCTTCTGCAATAATATCAACGATTGATCCAATATCTTTAAAAAATGTATTTTGTTGTGCCTGTGTTAATCTAAAAGAATTATTAAATAAATTTCGAAGATATGCACTTACTTCAGTTTGAATAAAATCTTTATTTTTTAATAATAAATCGTTAGCATTAGAAAAACCAGTTCCTAAATTAGGACCTTTAATAGGATCCGGTGCAACTGATGATCCATTAATAATAATATCTTTTAAAAGTTTAATATTGTCAGTAATGTAATCAACAGCAACACTGCTATCGCCTTTGCCGCCTGTATAGTAACTTAATGCAGCTTCTAAACTCTTAGTATTTCCACCTACTACTATATCTTGACTAACTGCATCAACAATCAATCCAACATCTCGATAACAAGAAGCTCTCTTGTAATCAAAGTTAGGATATTGTGCATCTACATATGCAGTAACTTCTTCTTGTAAGAAAGTTCTGTTAGATTGTAGTAAAATTTCTGCACTGACATAGGGAGTTTCTGGGCCGCAACTTTTAAATATTACAGGTGCAAAACTAGTTCCACTATTAATAATCTTAGTAATAATACCAATGCCTGCGGATAATTCATCTGCTGCAATGTCTCCGCCTACTAATACTGTATTAATAACTTGATTAGTTGCTAAACTGATTCTAGGTGCTACCTGATTGTTAATAATATATTGAGTAAGAGTGTTAATATAATTAATAGCTGAAGTGATCTGCTGTTGTTGTCCTTCGACTAAATTAATAACTCCGTTATAATATGCTAGTCCTGCCTCAACGCTCTTTTCATTACCACCAAATGTAGCATCGTATGCAATATTTTCTATAATGAGACCAACATCTCGAGCATATTTTGCAGGTTCGTAATTAAAAGTTGGATATGTTTGGTTTACATATGCAATAACTTGATCTTTAATAAATTCTTTATTAGCTAGTAATAATGTTCTAGCATTAAAAAATCCTAGATCTTGTGGTCCACTATTAATACTCAACCCACTAGAAATTGTTCCAGTGCTAACCGTTACAACAATAGTTGTAGTGTTTGCAGGGAATGTTGTTGTGCCTACTGCTAAAGGAATTTGAACTGTTTGATTAGGAACAAATAATGTCCCATCAATTAACCATGGACCGTTTTGATTTGTGCAATTTTGAATATACGGAGAGTGATATAAATCAATCTTTGATCCGTTGACCTGAGGAGGAAATGCAGTTGCATATGCACCTCGATTAGTTCCTGCTGCATAAGGGCCAGGTAATAATCCGCTTCGACCATTTGAAAATTGCATTTGAGCAATATAGCATCCACTTTGCACGTGAAATAAATCTTGAGTTTTGTTAATAGGTTCAATGGTGCATGTTCTTAAATCATCTCCAACAATAGCAGTGTTGGGCTGCATTAAAATAGGATTGTTTTCTAAATAAAGTCCGCTTGATACACGAATTAAAGTTCCTGGACGGTAATAGGGACTTTTAACCGCGCCGGTAATTGTTTTACAAGCTCTGCTGGGATCTTGTGCACGCCCGTCGTTTGTATCATTTCCGTCCATTGTTACATATAACACATTAGTAACAACCGGAGCTGTACCAATCGGATTACGACCTTTTACATTAATTTCTCCGTTAATTTCTAATAGGCCTGCCCCGGGACTAATACTGATATTTTCTTTACTACTGATTTTGTTAGTTAATAAATTATCTACATATGCATCTAACCAATTGAGCTCAGGACTACCTAGGCTATATTTTTTGTCATCGGCTGGAATAATATCTGATTTAACTTCGGCATCAAATACTACTCGATCGCTTGGACTATTACCAAGAGTAATATCACCGTCAGCAGTAATAGTGCCTGTTGCGTGTAGATTACCGGTAACAGTCGTGTCACCAATAAGATTAATTTTATCATTGCCGCTTGGCTGTATTGTAATTGGACCAACTGATGTGCTGATTGTTCCAGAAGAAATTGTTAACTTACCTAATTCAGCAAATCCTGTTCCTGGACCTGTGTAAGTTACTTTGAGTTTTTTTGCGTTGATTGTTCCGTTGACGTCTAGCTCATATGCAGGATTATTTTTCCGCACACCAATACGACCGCTAGTTACATCAAGGTAGAGTAAGTCAGTTTCGAATGCTAGATCTACACCGTCGCGGAGTAGATTTTTTGCTAGCAATGGACCGGATATGCGACCAATGGCCATTAGAGCTCCTTATCAACACCGAGTTTCACGGATAACCGAATTACATTGCTGGTTTACCACAGTATGATTCTGCCAATTACTTAGCATCCAAGTATTTATCAAGGCAGAATCAAAGTAGTTGATTAGGATTCAAAAGCGTTACGTGCAGGGCCGGCCGGAAAGTAGCCGTCAAACCCTAAAAGTGCATACACAGGTTTAGCAGGAACTGGACCAGTAAATTGAATGTATGTTCCGTTAGTATAAGAAACTGTAATAGTAGTTCCAGATGATATGCTACTATTTGTTGGCAGACTAATACCTATTGGATATCCATTATTGATATTATCAAATACAAAATCAACACTGGTAACTGTAGTTCCAAGCTGTATTCCTGCTGAAGCAGTTACTGTTCTCCATATTCCAGGTTCACCAACATCAATATTAGTCAATGTGCTTAAAAATAAAGTAGTAACTCCTGTAGAAGTAGTTTTAGCTAAAGATGACGTTGCTGCCAAAGGATTGGTAGTAAGAGTATAGTTTGTGTTAGGAGTTTGCCAAACGTTATCAACAAATACAAATACATTCTGAGGTTTAGTAGGATCAATTGTGTAACTTAATGGTCCGAAAATGTAATCATTATAGTTACCGTATCCTAAATTTTGAGAAGTAATTGTAGCCTGTCGAATTGTTCTTAATATTTCCCAAGACGAAAATCCAGGATTTTGACTATTGTAAACTTCAAATTCTTGAAGAGTTGTATTAAATCGAATTGTTCCGTCAACTAATGTAGTAGGTCTTTCGGATCTTGCACCGTAGGGAACTTCCATACTGGTAACACTAGTAGTTACAATACGATCATCTTGAAGGACAGAGAATCGATCGTTTTGAGGATCTTTCTTATTAAGGGCTAGTTTCTTAATATATCTCATGATGTTTGAACGGTGCTGATAGTTGCTACAACAATTTTGTCTACAGATGCTTTAGCATGGATAGAATCTTGACTAGATAATATAAGTTTTTCCGCATCAAAAACAAATGTTTCAGTTTTTGGAAGTGATAATGATTTGATAATCATTGTTGAACTGGTTCCCGGGGCAATTCCATTAGGTGTAGCAAAAATATTTACAGTGCAATCTGTTGTATCGGACGTATTGCAAAAAAACATTGTAGTGATTGCTTGTTCACCGGATGCTAAAAATAATCTTGTAGTTTGTGTTGATTCAACTTGAACGTTTGTAATAGCCATTTTTTTAACCTTAAAATATAATGCCAAAGATAATTGCACGTCTACGACTTACTAATTCATCTCTTTGATTAGTATTTACATAATATATACCTGTGCCACCACCGCCGGGAGTTCCTGAATAGTAAAGAGTATCTTGATCATTTTCTGCAACAATAGATGCAATATCACCGCTTGACAATTTTTGTAGTTTCATCGAAGATGCGATCTTAACAGATTTATTTGTTGGAGGTTGCAAAATTAAATCATTTGTTGCTGTATTAACTTGAATTACATTGGCATTAATTGTAAGACCTTGTATCTGTGCTTCAGTTCCTTCTAGTCTAAAAACAACATTTGTAGATGTGTCGATAGATGCATAAATTTTAGATGAAGGTCCGTAGAATGGATCAGAAAATGCTACAGAACTATCAGCAATTCTCATAGTAGTTTGACCTACTAACAATCTTTTTGCAGTATCTGAACCAGAATATACCGCTTGATCTACATATTTTTTATTAGGAATATCATCGTCGTGCAATACACGGGTTTCATAATCAGTAGTGCCTATAACATTAATGACACAATTGGTATTTTCAATACCTAATATGTTTAATGTGCTAGTCGATGCTACATCAACTCTAATTGCATTGACCTGTATTGCAGAACCTTGAGATGCAGATGAAAATTCAAAAACTCCTTGTCTTGGATCTTGAACATTATTTAATGACCAGCTGCTATCATCATTATAGAATAATGTAGCAGCAGTAGGTAATTCATCACTGTGACCTCTTGCAATTAAAATTCCACTAGTTCCTAGAGTAACATATTCATTTGTTTCGCCGCTATTTAAAATAAGAACATTATCTTTAATTCTAGAATCAATTGACTCAATTTGTGTAGTTTGGCCAATTACATCTAAATTACCAAAAATAGTCACAGTACCAGTATGTGCAGCAGATTGATTTGTTACATTGATGGTAACATCTCCGTTTCTTGCATCTAGTGAATAGTTGCCTGATACTTTTAAAACATCGGTACTCATTGGATTTCCTTTAGTGTATTTATTGTATTACCAGACTCTTAGCTTAATGTAATTAATCAAAGGACTGTCCTTATGAGGCCAATCAGGATGACTTTGAAATCTAATACCAACGCCAAAACTAGAATTCATTGCCATTGATCGAGTTAATTCAGAAGACCAATTGTCTGTCGAACTACCAAATATTTTACGTTGGTCTAATTTAAAATCTGCCATATTACGTCCAATAAATTCATTATTGTAACGCAGCTGAATTGTTTCGTCTGTTATACGACCTTTACGATTCATTTCAATTAAAACTTCAACGCCTGAAATTATATTAGGAACATTAATTAAATTAAAGTTGGTTAGATATAAAAAATAAGTTTTTGTTTTAATATCATTAACTGTGGGATTTGCAATGTGATATAGATCTGAATCAGTTCCTACAGCACCATATAAGTCTGTTTTAATTCCAGAAAATCCTGTATCTTCGCCGCGCCATTTAGCATGTTGAATTACTTCTGCTTGTTGAATAATAGTTCCGGCAAATGCCCAATTAGTTGTCATAACAATATTTACCTAAAAGAAATAAGGGGCATAAAGCCCCTTATTACTCAGTTTATTAACTATTAAGCAGTATGGCTTAAAGAAAGAACTGCGCTTACACCTGTACCAGTTGCTGCACCAATAGTCCATGCTGCTGACGAACCAGTTGAAATATATGCAGTGCTAGTAGAAGTACGAGGAGTAACAATTGCTCTATGAGCTGTTAGTTTAGTAACATAGTATGTTGCTCCGCCCCAGTCAGTAGCAATAATATGCATTTGTCCAGGAGCCAATACACCAGTAGCTAAACGGCACTGACCTTGACCTTGTGCATTATTAATTAGATAACGACGGCTGGATTCTTGTTTAACAATATCACCGCCGCTAATTGCGCTAGAGCCAGTTGTTAGATAAGAAATAATTTGAATTGCGCTAAGGCGAGAACTAGTCAATGTAACAGTGTTACCAAAACTTGAACCATAATCATTAAATGTAAAACTATTAGTTGCTGATGTAGCAGTTTGTGTTTTAGTTAATGTAACAGTATTAGTACCAACAGATGCAACATATGTTGATGCCTGCATAGCAGCAGGGGCATCTACTTTCATGCCTGCATAAATTCCAGCAGTAACAATATTAGTTAATGTAAAACTGTTATTAGTCGAAACACCACCGACACTTACTGAACTAGCAGTAGTAATAGTTAGCGTAGGTGCATTATTATAACCAGAACCGGAATCAGTAATAGATATACTTAAAATATTACCTAAAAGTACACCTGTACCAACTTGAACCGATGCAGTAGGTCTAATACCACCAGTAATATCAGGTGCAGTAAATACCGCAGTTGCACCTGCAGAATAATTTGTACCACTATTAGAGATGCTAACGCTCAATGCGCCTTCACCACCAACACCGGATAATCTTGGTACACTACCGTAGAATTCACGATTTAAGTTACCGAAAAATGTTTTTTTAATTGGACGTCCCATTTTGTTTTCCTTTAATATGTTAAGACAGTTCTATTGCCTACGCGGAGGGTACCGCATAAACTCTCATTTAAGAGCGAACAATCTATTTATTGAATAGTCAATAAAAAACGCCCCGTAGGGCGTTTTTATGTGGTATAACACCAAGTAATAGATTACTTGAAGCTTACGTTTGCGCTAGTAATAGCAACTTTACCTAAGTAGTCAGCTGCGTTACCTAGAGAACTAGCAGTATTGCTTAACTCTACATAACCGTAACGTGTTAGGAAGCCAACTACTGGCTCAAATGTATTAGGATCTAATACAACACCAGAACTCATCAAAGGAATATATGGGCAATAGAATGCAGGAGCATCCGCTTCGCTTGTACCTTTGTAACCGATCAAGATCTGGTTATTGTCATCATCATCGGACTTGTAGCTGTCTACATAAATCTTCATAGCGCCATTCAATGTACCAACAAACTTAGTGTTTGTAGGAGCTTCGAAAGTACCTTCTGTAGTGCGAGCAAAAGCAGAAGTAGTAGCACTTTGTAGAATTGTCAATGCTTGGTTAGAAACAACAGCCCAGTTACCAGCACCACGACGTGTGCGTTGTGCGATCAAGTTGCTTACGCGATTGATCTGGATAGCTAGAGCGGCGTGCTCGTCACCAACGAATGTAGCTGTACCAGAAACTAAAGCCTGGTCATAAGTTTGCTCAACTGTAGCCAAACCACGTAGACTTGTTAGAATCTCTTGGTCGATTTCAGCTGTGATTTCTTGTGCTAGAGCAGCCATGATTTCTGCTTCGATGTCAATACCTTGTTGGGCTTGTGCATCTTGAGCAGCCTCAAAAGTCCAGCGTGCGCTTAGTTTACGAGACTTAGCTTCGACCGGAGCCTTCAAGATTTGAATGCTCATACGCTTGCCTGGTTGACCTTCAAGAGCACTTGTGGTATTAGCACGTGGGCTTGTTGTGCTGTCGTTGTTACCAGAGTAACCAGCAGCAATCTTGAATGGGCTTAGTGCCTCATCACCAGCTGTTACGTTGTCGCCGCTATCAGCATAACGAACACGTAAAGTGTGGATTTGAGCAACTGGGCCAGTCATAGGCTGAACACCAATGATTTCATTCGCAATAACAGTCGGCATAACACGACGAATAACTGGAAGAATAACACGGTTCAATGTTGCAATGTTACCAGAGCTTGTAGCGCCTGCAGTAGCAGACTCACCCAAGTAACGACGTGTATTTTCTAAACACACGCTCATGCTCGACTTGCGATTACCTGTTAGGCCTTCAAGCAGAGCTTCTTTGGTCTCAGACCATCTTTCATTTAATAATTGTGACATTTATGTCTCCTTGAATATAATTATTTTAGCCCCGCTAATTTGCGGATATCTAAAATGTTATCTAAGCCTACCTGTGTTTGAGATTTAACTTCTCTATTGCCGGTTACAGCAGTCGATTCATTTAAAGCAGTTTTTACTACTTTTTTCTTCTCGCCTTCCATTACTGCGGGTAGGTATTTGTCAAATGCTGTGCTTAATTTAGAAGTTTGAACACTTTCTAATAGATCACGCATAAGTTCTCTTTTGTCAGCAGCCAATGGTGCTAACATTTCGCTCATGATTGCCTTACGCTCTGCCAAATCTTTTTGAACACGTAAATTGCGTTCTGTAGATTCTACAATGCTTTGTTTTTTATCAAGAGCAGATTTTGCTTCGGATAATTCTTGATCTTTCTTAGCAATAACTGATAACAATTTACTTGTTTCAGATTTTTCGTTAAGATAAGATGCAGAATATTCTTGCGCAAAAGCTTCGAATAAACGGCGTCCAAATGCATTTGTGCGGGCACTGTCAATATCTTCTTTCAATTGCTTGATTTCAGATGTTAATTTTTTAGTTACCGTGCTTTCTACTACACTTGCACTACGTTTAATAAACTGTAATTTAATGTCATTAAATCTTGCCTTAGCTTCCTTAACAATCTTAACTTTAGCTTCCGCTAGGTCACGCTTGTCTTGGGCAAATTCATTAATTTCTTTAGCTAAAGCATGAACAATAAATTGTTCCAACTTTTGAAAATTCTCAGAAACCTTTTGACGGTCACTTTGAAATTCTACTAACTCTTTTCCTAGCTGACTTACGATAAATGATTCTAAAACTTTAGCATCACCTTTCATCTTGTGTTGATAAGCAACTTTAGCTTCCGCTAATGCACGCTTGTCTTCAGCAAGTTCAGCCATTTCTGCGGCCAATCGCTCGCTCAACATCTTATCGATTGCTTCAACCATAACACCTTTATCGTGTGTATACTTTTGAGCAAACTCTTCGCGTAGTTGAGCGGTGATTTGGTCGCGATTCTCTTGAATACGAGCAGCAAATGCAGCTTCGACCACGCTTTGTGTCTCTTCTGTCATTACTCCTGACTCTACTAATTGTTTGAATGCGTCCAACATCACTTTCTCCTTCCGGTTATTTCAAACCGTTGATAATGTTTAGCATCGCCTCGCGGAGATACTTCTGTGCTTTTGGGTCTTGTTTAACCTCTTGCGCCACCCCAATCGCTCTATTTCCGCCTCTCATATTCATGAGATGCTCGTAGACCGGTGTAGGATAAGCTCCTGGTGCAGAGGGCTGAGCAACGATGTCGACCGTGATAATCTCAAATTCGGCTACTTCGCCTGTTCTTTCATTAACGTTGCCGCTACCTCTAGAACTAACACCAAGTTTTACACCTGCTTCAAGCATAGTACGAATTAAATTGCCCATTGGAGTTGGTAAAATTTTCATCTTACCATATCCGTTTGGACCGTCCATCCACATATCTGTGATCATATGGCTAACACGGTCTAAATTTACTTTAAGATCATCCGGATGGTCAACTTCACCTAATACACTATAACCATTATGAATTTGATCATTAAGAGTTTTAACAGCATTGGTGATTTCGCCGACTGGATAAACCCGCTGGTTTGCGTTGCGAATACCACCTTGAATAGCAATACCTTTTAGAAAAAGATTCTTGCCGTCCTTGTCGTCTGACTCTAAAACCACACGGGCTTGATCAAAACTTAGGTGTTCTCTTAGATATTGAATGTTGCGCATCCTAATTCTCTATTATTTTGCTGGCTTTAAAAACTGAGGAATTTTCTTAACATCAGTTTGTCCTGCTTTATCTCCGCGTCCGGATCCAACTGGACCAGGTGCTGTACCTTTCTTCTCAGCGCCATGACCTGCAGGTGCTTTCTTTACAGTTTTAATACCGCTTTGAACACCGTCAACATTATGTGTTCCAGAACCTGTAAACTTGCCGCCGCTCTTTAGAACGCCGCCAACGCCTGGCTTTTTATCTGCGCCTGTAGAAGATTGTGCAATATTGCCTGCATCTACTTTACCATCGCTTAAACGTGCTGGATTTTGTAAACCAACGCTTCTTTTATTGGTACTAGCTTCTTCGCTCTTACCTGCAACTTTACCGCCTGCGTATGGCTTTCCAACAACTTCACGATATTCGCGCATAAAAGCTTCTTCGGCTGCTTGCTCTTCATCATCTTCTTCGTCGTCAGCATTATCATCGTCGTGGTCGCTTGGACCGCCCATGTTATCTGCATCTGGCTCGCTATGATCCATATCGTCATCACCAAATTCGTCGTCCATTTCATCATCTGGGCTTGTGCCGTCGATCATTTGTTGGAATGCTGCTTTGATTTCTGCAAAGTCTTGATCAACATCCATTTTAAGATCCTGGATGTCACCTCTGGTAGCAGGAGCATTATCGTCTCCTCCCATACCCATATCATCATGACCCATTGAATCATCTTCAACGTCACCTAACATATCGTCAGATGCATCTTGAGGGGGCATTTCGTCACCTTCTCCGCCGATTTCGTAGACGCTCTCGTCGTCTTGGCCCATGAAGCCTTCTTCTACAGATTCTTCTTCCATATCATCATCTTTGGACTTGTCCATATCATCATCTTTAGACTCATCCATGTCATCATCCATGGACTCTTCCATATCTTCATCTTCAATTTCTTCAGCGATTAGATTTTCATAAATTTCTCTAGATTTCTCAACAACAATTTCGTGAAAAAGCTCATTAGCTTGATCCATTTCTTCATTGACAAGAAGATCTAATAGTTTCTCAAACTTGTTAGACATTGCGGGTTCTCCTTTAATTGGTTGGCATTGGCCGTCGTGTGTATTTACAGCCGTTCTGATATACTTATGCGAAATAGGCCAAAAACGGTCAGTTTGTGACCGATTGATGGCAATAATTTAAATATTTTGATTAGATCTGAGGAGCTGCGGCCTCGGCAGGCGGAGTAGCATACATAGTTCTAACAAGCTCAAGTTCTTCTTTTTCTTCACGTTCCCGGGCATCGCCGGCTTTACGTAAATCATTAAGCATCTTTAATGTTAGACGACATCTGTCTTTTCTAAGATCAGATATACTAACTATGCTGGTATCATGTCTAGGATCATAACGATCTTTGTCATACATTGCAGCCTGGTCTTCATCAAAATATATAAACTCATTCAATAACATACAAATATTTATAAGATTTTTGTTATTGTCCAACCGGTGGTGTAGTTGGTGTAGAACCTGCACTAGGAGGCGGTGCTTCAGACATTCCCTGGGCTTGTAGTTCTTCAGGACCTAAATCAGCTTGTCCTAGTGTATCCATGTCACTGGCCAGTCCACCTGTAGTAACACCCATACTACGCATTTCTGCTTGAGCACTTAAATCAGTTTCGGAATCAATATTTTCTTCGCGCCACATTTGTTCATTTTCAGAAATTTCTTCTTGTGTTAATCCTAAGAATCTCTTTAGTGCAAAACGCTTGCTGATATAAGGGACTTGTGCAATGTTACCGTAGGTAGTTACTCTAGCAGTATCCATTTCAACTTGACGATATGCTGCAAAATTCTGTGGAGGATTAAACTTAAGATCAAACAGATTAGGATCAATATTAATCCCTTTCTTGAATAGATATTGCTTGAATTCAACATCAAATTGATCGTTAATTAGGCTTTGTAAACGCTCACAGTAGTTATTAAAACGTAATTCTTGAATGTATGCGGTGCCCACACGACCATCATTAAACTGTGCTGCACTATCATCTGTGCCAGTTGGCAAGTAACTACTTGGAATACGTAGAGCACGCATTAACTTCTGTGTAAAAAATAGCAAATCGCTAATTTCACCTAGATTAGTACCGCCTGGAAGAACATCAACTTTTGATCCTCTACCTTCAGCAGTCTGTGGAAAAAAGTAGTCTTCGTTAATACTTAATGGGTTATATCCGCTGTCAACTACACTTTGACCGCCACCTTGAACACTGGGAATTCTGCGTTGATTAACTTCGTTTTTAACACGTTCTACAAAGCTCATTGCCAAATGGCTAGGCATATTTCCTACATCAATATAGAATACGCGACGCTCAGGAGCACGTTGGATACGATAGATTAAAATAGCATCTTCAAGCAATTCTTTCTGTTTGTAAACTTTAAAAATAGTTTCCATTAAACTGTTACCAAACGGAAAATTATTGTCTAAACCTTCACTTAGACTCAAATGAATTACATTTTCAGCATCAATTGCCCATTGATTTTGATTCATTTGAAATCGATTTCCGCTGCTTTGTGGATAAGCACCTACCATTCCGCGCTGCTGTGCGCCGCCTGTAACGTAGGTTGTACCTCCAGGTGTAGCATTTTGATTGCTTGGATTAATTTGTGTAACAGTTAAGTTTTGAAAATTAATATTAACGTCGCGAATAACGTATTGCTCAGGCTTTTTACCATCACTTTCGTTAACAATAATTCTATCAACTTTACTAGGATCAATATAAAACCAGCTTTGTGTTTCTGGATCTCTAATAAAGAAACAGTCACCGTATTTGAAAGTATTACGAATAATTTTAAACATGCGGATACCAAATTTATTCAATTTAGTCCACTGTTGCATGTATTTTTTGATTAATTTTACTTCAGTAGGTGTGCTTTGCTCTTTGAAAAATACTTGAAAAGGTGTACCGTTTTCAGCGTTAGCCTGTGTGCAAAATTCTGCTAAGATATCAAACGCAGCATTAACTTCTGGATCCATATCCATAGTATCATATTGCGAATATCTTTCTAAACGATTAGGATGTCCTGAGTAAACATCGGGCAAATAACTCGAATAATTTGTTCTTGATGGGTTAGCAGACGATCTGCCGGCCGAACTCAATGGGCTCATATTGCCAGTTGGCACAGGTGTAAAGTAACGTTTCCAGGACATATTTTTCTTAAGTTGGGAATAAATTTTTATTCAATGATCTTGTAGCATCTACATTGCGTTTTGCGTATTCTGCTACTTCTCGCATAACTTTCAATATATCTGCTGTTTGCTTATTTAACGTCTGTAGTTCACCGAATACACTTTCAGGTTTTGGTGCAGACGCCTTGGTAGCAGGTTCAGGTGCCGCAGCAGCAGCAGTTTTTGTATTAGTAGTTTCTGTTTTTGGTGTTGGATTTTCAGGAGGTTTTGCAGTTGCTACAGGAGGAGTAGGTGTTGCTAAAGGAGGTTTTGCAGTTGCTACAGGAGGAGTAGGTGCCGCAGCAGCGGCAGTTTTTGCAGTAGTAGTTTCTGTTTTTGGTGTTGGATTTTCAGGAGATTTTGCAGTAGCTACAGGAGGAGTAGGTGCCGCAGCAGCGGCAGTTTTTGCAGTAGTAGTTTCTGTTTTTGGTTTTGGATTTTCAGGAGGTTTTGCAGTAGCTACAGGAGGAGTAGGCGTTGCTGCAGGAGGTTTTTCAGTAGATTTAGTAGGTTCTGAAGTAACTTTTGCTGGTTCGACAGGCTTGGGTGTAGATTGAGCAGGTTCTTCTGGTTTACTACTTTCAAACCAACTAGTTGGACTTAATAGTTTCTTTGCTGCTTCCATTAATCCTTTAAAAA
>Ga0209188_1001799_pt1 | contig 16605 bp, 11 predicted proteins | sample C_130625_EF_Meta_FD_187307 | JGI IMG/M metagenome (GOLD analysis project Ga0209188, IMG submission 187307) | Freshwater microbial communities from Lake Croche, Canada to study carbon cycling - C_130625_EF_MetaG (SPAdes) (version 2) | ecosystem: Environmental > Aquatic > Freshwater > Lake...
GACGGTGTGCCACTTCACTGGCGACACGACCGAGAACTTTGTCTGTTGCGTCAATCACGAACCATTCACGCTTCACCTCATGGGATTTTGCGGAAAATGTTTTCATGACTACTTTCATTAAATTGTGAGTCCAATTCTGCAGAATTTAAAATCTCGTTCGGCCTTGCTTATATTTGCACGCTCTCATTTGATTCGTAAATCTGTAATACTATTTACCTGGGACTTATTCAGGTAATCAATGATTGTAGCAAAAAAAAGCCCAGAGGTAAACTCTGGGCTATGAATTCCACCTTTGTTTGGGTGGAGGAGACATCGGTAGCAGTAAAATCTTAATTCAGAATTTACGCAATAGAATTATTATATATTAGGGTTATCACTAGGTAAAGTCTTTTTTCAATATTTTTGTTGGGGTGCAACATGGAATGTACGGTAAGTTGGCTTGGAATCGACGGAATGAGCTTTTCTGCGGAAGTTGGTAGTGGTCATTTAATCAACATGGACGGGGCACCAGAAGCTGGTGGACGCAATTTAGCGCCGCGTCCTATGGAGTTACTTCTGGCAGGGGCTGGCGGTTGTACTGCCTTTGATGTTGTCATGATCTTAAAAAAGGCGCGTCAAAAGATTACTGGGTGTCGCGTTCAACTAGAGGCAACTAGAGCCGAATCAGATCCGAAAGTGTTTACTCACATCAATATGAAGTTCGTCGTAACAGGTAAGGATCTGGACCCTTCGAGGGTCTCTCAGGCAGTTGCCCTTTCTCATGAAAAGTATTGTTCAGCGACGATTATGCTAGGTAAGACGGCCCAAATTACTCATTCAATTGAGATTGTTGAGGGCTAATAAAGAAGCAGAGTTGGTCTATAAGCCGGATTCTGTCGCCAAAGCTTACGCCCTGGGGCAACCATTCATCTAGGTCCAGTGTTACCACTGGACTCAAGCTCTCTACCCGCAGGCTCAGCGGGACGCCTCAACGCCTGCCTATTTGAGATTGCTCCGAGTGGAGGTTACCGCGTTTCACCGTAACTAAATACGCTCGTCTCTGTGGCCCTATTCCTCATGTTGCCATGGATGGCTGTTAGCCACCACTCTACCCTATGGAGTCCGGACTTTCCTCCCCTTAATTAAAAGCGGCGATTGCCCAACCAACTCTGCAACGGTAGTCTAACCGAGAATTGACCACTCGAGTGACTCTCCAGCATTTAATGGCACCAATACATCCTGTCCCATCGGGTAACTTAATGGAATCTTTTGAGATATTTTTTCAATGGTTACTGTGCCCTCGTTTCTGGGGAGTCCATAAAAATCTGCGCCATTGAATGCTGCAAAGCTCTCGAGTTGTTGTAATTTTCCAACGGAAGCAAAGGCTTGCGCATATAACTCTAGGGCTTGAGCTGCTGTAAAACATCCCGCACACCCACATGCATGCTCCTTCAAATGCTGCGCGTGGGGCGCACTATCAGTCCCTAAAAAAAATCTTTTGGAGTCGCTTGTTGCCGCACTAAGAAGTGCTTGACGATGCTCTTCTCTTTTTAAGACTGGCAAACAGTAATAGTGTGGGCGTATACCGCCAGTAAAAATAGCATTTCTGTTGTACAACAAGTGATGTGCTGTAATAGTTGCTCCTATTTCACCACCACCTTGTGTGTTTGCCTGGCTCACATAATCAACCGCTTGTTTTGTGGTGATATGCTCAAATACGACCTTTAAGCGTGGATGCCTTTTTCTCAGAGGGTCTAAAACCTCATCAATGAATACCGCTTCACGATCAAATAAATCAATGGAAGTATGTGTCACTTCACCATGAACTAAAAGGGGTATGCCTAATTCAGCCATCTTCGCAATAGCGAGATCACAGTGTTGAAGATTGGTGACTCCAGCGTCACTGTTGGTAGTGGCGCCTGCAGGATAAAGCTTTACGCCAACAATGCCGTTTTCTTTGGCATTTTCTATTTCACTAGGCAAGGTCTTATCCGTGAGATATAAAGTCATGAGCGCCTGAAATTGTGGATATCCCGCAACATGAGCTGCTTCATGAATTCTTGTTTGATAGCTTTTCGCTTGAGCAACCTTTGTCACTGGTGGTCGCAGGTTCGGCATAATCAACGCACGGCTAAATTGTTGCGCAGTGTGCTTGACGAGATCCGGCAGTACATCACCATCTCTTAGATGTAAATGCCAATCATCAGGTCGGGTTATGGTTATTTTATTCATGGTCGATCAATTAATACTATTCTAAAGTCATTTACATTCGTTAGGGTTGGACCTGTAATTACGAGTGCCTCTAACTGCTCAAAAAAACGATACGCTTGATGGGTATTTAGATAATGCTCAATATCTAAATGCTTTGCAATACACTGCTTGCGTATCTCTTCATGAAAAAAAGCTCCTGCATTATGCTCACTACCATCAATGCCATCGGTATCAGCTGCTAAGGCTGTTATGCCCTGTATGTCCATTGTTGCTTGCATCAGCGCTAGTAAAAACTCTGAGCAACGACCACCCCTACCTGTAATCCCTTTTGGAATGGTAACAGTAGTTTCCCCACCAGAAATCCATGCCATTTTTTTTGCACCAGAATGTTGTAGCGCTTGCCGAATCAGTTGGGCTTGCTTTGCAGCAAAGTCCTTTGCTTCTCCAGAAATATGATCTCCCAGCAAATGAACTTCATAAGCTTGTTCTTTACAATATCGCGCCGCTGCCTCAAGTCCTTGCTGAGCACTTGCAAAGACGTAATTCTCAATTGATCTACATTCAGAATCACTATCCTTTAAGGTTTCGGGATATAAGCCTTGCTGACCCTTTTGCAGGTAATCGACGATAGTAGCCAATTCAATGTTTGTATGTAAGCCATACTTTTCTAAAATTTTCACTGCATCAAAATAGCTTGATGGGTCAGGAGCACATGGACCGCTTGCGATATCACTCGCTTGATCTCCAACCACATCAGAAATGATGAATGCCTTGACTGTTGCCCCACGGCTTACCGCCAACTGCGCCAATCGTCCACCTTGAATATCAGATACATGCTTACGTACGATGTTAATCTCTTCAATGGGAGCTCCACATCGTAATAATTCTTCTGTTAATAACTTCAAGCTATCTAATTGAATTTGCCCAGCAGGTAGCGCCAGTAAACTCGAGCCCCCTCCAGATATTAAGGCAATGCATAAGTCACCTGGACGCAATGCGTCAACTAAGTTCATGATTCTTTGACTTGCCTCTACTCCAGCTTGGTCTGGGTAAGGATGAGCTGCTTGGACAATGGTAATTTTTCTATCGGGAATAGGCTCTAGAACATCATGACCATAGCGTGTTACTACATGACCATTTAAATTAGCTTTGGGCCAATGCACATTTGCATATCGTTCTAGTGCGTCGGCCATTGAAGCGCTTGCCTTACCTGCGCCAACGACTAAACAATTACCTGTAACTCCCTGCGGGAATTTATTTGCCAGTGCTTTCGGTAAAGACTCTTGTGGATCTGCTATCTTCAGAACTTCTTGAAATGCTTGATGAAGAATTTGTTCTGGATTCATCGTTCTAAATGTTGATGGTGGTATTTTCTAAAACAGGTACTTCAATCTCATTTTGCTGAAGATTCCACATAGTCGCATACTTTGATGCATAACTCATCAGATCTTCATGGGTGCCGCTCTCGATAATCTCACCCTCTTGCATAACCAATATCTGCGAGGCATGGACAATTGTAGACAAGCGATGCGCAATGATTAAGGCAGTACGATTGGTCGTTAACTTATTGATTTCTTCCTGAATAGCCTTTTCAGTTTGTGAATCTAGCGCAGAGGTTGCCTCATCAAAAATAATTAACGCCGGGTTTTTCAATAATGTTCTAGCGATAGCAACCCTTTGTTTTTCTCCGCCAGATAACTTTAATCCTCTCTCACCTACAGATGTCTGATAAGCATCGGGTAGGCGCATAATAAAATCATGTATCTGAGCAGCTTGAGCGGCTTTTATAATTTCTTCTTGGGAAGCTAGGGGATTTCCGTAGGCAATGTTATAGCCAATGGTGTCATTAAATAACACGGTATCCTGCGGAACAATACCCACCATTTTTCGTAAACTCGTTTGTTGAACTTGCGAGATGTTCTGATCATCAAAGTAAATGCCACCTGCATTCACATCGTAAAACCTAAACAATAGTCTCGCTAATGTGCTCTTTCCTGATCCACTACTTCCCACTACTGCCGTCGTAGTTCCGGGCTCTATAGAAAAATTAATATTTTTGAGTATTTTACGATTTGGCTCATAAGAAAAATCAACGTTCTTGAAAATCACTTTTGGCCCTAAGTGCGCTTGTCGAAGATTGATTGGCAATGCGTCAGGCTTATCTTTAATTTCTTGATCTTTATTTAAAAGACTGAACATATTGCCCATATCTAAGATAGCTTGCTTAATCTCTCGATAAATAACTCCCAAAAAATTTAACGGGATATACATTTGTATCATGAGTGTATTGATTAAAACAATATCGCCTAAAGTTAATTCGCCACTCATTACACCAAGTGTAGCCAGCCACAATATACCGATTAAACCAATCACGATAATGATTTGTTGACCAATATTTAAAATCGCTAGGGTTTGTTGAGATTTAATTGCAGCCTTTTGATAGCTTTGTAAAAAACTATCGTAGCGTTTGGCTTCGAATTTCTCGTTACTAAAGTATTTGACCGTTTCAAAATTGAGCAACGAATCAATTGCCTTTTGATTTGCACTGGTGTCCATCTCATTCATTTTGCGACGGTATTGGGTTCGCCACTCAGTCACCATCACTGTAAAAAAAATATACACAACTAAAGCACTAAAAGTAATACCGGCATACCGCCAATCATAATGCGTGGCTAAATATATAAGAACAATGGCAAATTCAATAAGTGTTGGGAGGATGCTATACAGGGAATAAGAGATTAATGACTGTATACCTCTAGAACCACGATCAATATCTCGAGAGACGCCTCCTGTCTGACGCCCTAGGTGAAATCGGAGGGATAGTGAGTGCAAATGATTAAAGACTTCAATGGCTACTTGACGAATCGCATTTTGCGTTACTTTGGCAAATAAAAACTCTCTTAATTCTGTAAATAGTGAGGCTGATAAGCGAAGTAAACCATACGCAATGACAAATGCAACAGGAAATATTAATAGTCTTTTTGGATCATCTAAAGGCAGTGATAAATCATCAATCAAGTGCTTTAAAACAATCGGTATTCCTATGTTGGCAACTTTTGCCAACACCAAACATGAAATAGCAAAAAATACTCGCCAAGGATATTTGGTCAGATAAGGTAATAATGTTTTTACTGTCTGCCAATCACCAAGCCCTCTAGACTTTAATGGTGTTGTTGCATGATCAGCATGAGAAGGGCGCATTTTATATAAAAAAGTCTACTGGCATTGTATGAAAAATATCATATCGAATGCCAGTGTCATTAATTACTCGTTTGATTCACGCTACGAAGTCTGATATGAAGCTCTCGTAATTGTTTCTCGTCAACAGGACTTGGTGCTTGCGTTAATAAACATTGTGCACGTTGCGTTTTAGGAAAGGCAATGACATCACGAATCGAGTCTGCCCCAGTCATCATCGTAACAATGCGGTCAAGACCAAATGCAATACCACCATGGGGCGGCGCGCCATATTTTAATGCATCAAGCAAAAATCCAAACTTAGCCTGAGCTTCCTCTGGTCCAATCTTGAGTGCTCTAAAGACTTCACTTTGTACAGACTCTTGATGAATACGTACAGAACCGCCACCGATTTCCGAACCATTCAAAACCATGTCATATGCTTTAGCTAAGCACTTACCTGGGTCTTTGGTCAAGATAGCTAAATGCTCATCTTTAGGACTTGTAAATGGGTGATGGCAAGCAACCCAACGAGCCGCGTCTTCATCGTAATCAAACATCGGAAAATCAACTACCCATAACGGCTGCCAACCTTCTTTAAAGATGCCATTTTCTTTACTCCAGTCAGAGTGGCCAATTTTGACTCGCAAAGCGCCCATGGCATCATTCACAACTTTGATTTTATCTGCGCCGAAGAAAAGAATATCGCCATCCCGAGCGCCTGAGCGTTGAATAATTGCTTCAATAGCAAGGTCATGAAGGTTTTTAACAATCGGTGATTGCAAACCGTTACGCCCATCACTAATCTTATTTACTTTGATCCAAGCTAGACCTTTTGCTCCATAAATACTGACAAACTGAGTATATTCATCAATTTCGCTTCTAGATATTTGTGAGCCTCCAGGAACTCTTAAAGCAACAACTCGACCATTATCTGAATTCGCTGGCGTTGAAAAGACTTTAAAGTCCACATCCTTCATCACGTCAGTAAGATCAGTAAATTCTAAATGCACTCGTAAGTCCGGTTTGTCAGATCCAAATCGATGCATGGCCTGTTGATATGTCAAAACAGGAAATGGCGATGGCAATGGAATATCAATCACCGTCTTAAATATATGTGCAATCATGTTTTCAAATAAATCACGAATTTCAAATTCATCTAAGAAAGATGTTTCACAGTCGATTTGCGTAAATTCGGGTTGTCGATCCGCGCGTAAGTCCTCATCTCGGAAACATTTAACAATTTGGTAATAACGATCAAATCCTGCAACCATTAATAATTGTTTAAATAATTGCGGTGATTGTGGCAACGCAAAAAATTGTCCGTCGTGAACCCGTGATGGAACAAGATAGTCTCGAGCTCCTTCAGGCGTGCTTTTGGTGAGCATGGGTGTTTCAATATCAATAAATCCTGCCTGATCTAAGTATCGACGGGATTCCATCGCTACGTTATATCGCAGGCGCAGATTTTTTTGCATTTGCGGTCGACGCAAATCTAAAACACGATGCGTAAGTCTCGTAGTTTCAGATAAGTTCTCATCATCTAATTGGAATGGCGGGGTGACTGAAGCATTCAGAACATGAATCTCTTTAGATAATATTTCTATTTTTCCAGTCGTTAACTCCGAGTTTACTGTGCCCTCTGGGCGCGCTCTTACAAGACCTTTAACCTGGATGCAATATTCATTACGAATACTCTCTGCAATTGCAAAAACTTCTTTTTGATCGGGATCACACACAATTTGAACAAATCCGTGGTTATCTCGCAAATCAATAAAAATCACACCCCCGTGATCTCGTCGACGATTGACCCATCCGGCAATGCTAATTTCTTGACCAATGAGTGCTTCTGTTACTAATCCAGCTGAATGACTGCGCAATGACATATAACCTCTTTAATTAATTTTGGGCTCTTGGCCTACGGGGGGAACAGTGCCCATTGAGACGATATGTTTTAATGCGTCTTCAACAGAGATTGATAATTCAATCACACTATCTTTTGGAACGATCATGAAAAATCCAGATGTAGGATTTGGTGTTGTTGGGACAAATACGTGAATATGCGGTGTGCCTAATTTTTCAGCAACTTCTTGCATGGGTGAACCTGTTTGAAACGCTATCGTCCATGAGTTTTGGTGAGGATAGCGAATTAAAACTGCTTTTTTAAATGCATCTCCACTGCTCGATAGGAGCGTATCTGAAACCTGTTTTACGCTTGAATAAATCGATCTTACAATCGGTATACGGTGCAAGACTTTTTCCCAAACACGAAATAACCAGCGGCCAGCAATCGTGATAGCAAACATTCCCGTAAAAATAATGGCAACGATCACAATTAAAACCCCAATAAATGGTGTTTCTCTGAAATGAACCAAGCCAGTTGTCAGACTAGAAGGCAATACGGTGATCAAAACGTGCATCACTGAACCAAATACGCCATCCAAAATGCCCATAGCCCAGGTAATTACCCAAATGGTAATTGCTAACGGGGCCCATACTAAAATGCCGGCTAAAAAGTATTTTTTCATATTCCTCTACGCTTTCAAAGGAACATTATCCATCTTTTTTATGTAACAGCGTTTCTAAAAGATGGATTGCGATGTCTCATTACTTTCTTTAATGATTTCAGAAGGAATAAGAACTGAACCTACGAACATACCCAAAAAGCTAAATAGTAATCCTACCATTTGCGGCGGAATCATCTCTTTAGGCAATATTGCCTCCATTAATAGCCAAGAAACAAGTCCAAATACAACCGCCAATAAGCCTCCTATTGGCGTTGCTCTTTTCCAATAAACACCGCATAAAAGTGGTACAAACGCTGTCACCAAAGTGACTTTATAGGCGCTTTCTACCATTTTGAAGATGGATAACTGCGAATTTAAGGCAATAATGGTAACTAACACGGTAAAGACTAATGTAGTAACACGCATGATTAATAAATACTGTGCAGGTGTTAACTCTTTAAAAAATCCCTTAATAATGTTTTCCGAAAATGATACGGAAGGCGCCAATAGAGTTGCACTTGCGCAACTTTTTATCGCGGATAACAATGCTCCAAAGAAGATCACCTGGGCAAATAGCGGTGTGTTGTTCAAAATCAATTGCGGAAGTATTAATTGCGAGTCCTCACTCAATCCTGCTTTAACCATTTCTGGATCAAGTAGATTGGCAGAGTAGGCCAAGATCATCGGGATAAATGCAAAGCAAAAATAAAGTACCCCACCTAATATGGCAGCCCTTTGAGCTATTTGAACGGTCTTTGAAGAGGTCACACGTTGAAAAACATCTTGCTGTGGAATGGATCCTAACATCATGGTGCATAGTGCAGATATAAAACCAATGATTTCTGCAAAATTTGCTTTGGGGAAGAAGTTAAAAAGACCTGCATTGTTGGCATGGTCAACAACATGAACAACGCCTCCAGCCATATCTGTTACTTCTACACCAATATATATCAAGCCAATAACAATGATGATCATTTGCATAAAATCTGTCACCGCTACCGCCCACATACCACCGAATAATGTGTAAATTAACACACTGCCAGATCCTATCAACATGCCCACGTCGCGGGAGATCTCGCCGCCAGACACCACATTGAAGACTAACCCTAGGGCCATAATTTGTGCTGATACCCACCCCAAGTAGGAAGCTGAAATACACAAGGTAATAATGACCTCAACCGTGCGTCCATATCGGTCGCGATAAAAATCTCCAATGGTGAGATATTTTGCTTGATAGAGAGGCTTTGCAAAAAATAAACCTACCAATACCAAACACATCGAGGACCCAAATGGGTCTGCAACCACCCCCGCTAAACCTTCTTTTAAAAAGGTGGCTGGTGCACCAAGGACAGCCTCAGCACCGAACCACGTGGCAAATACAGTCGCTGTAACAACATACATCGGCAGTGCATGGCCCGCTGCTGCAAAGTCAGTGGCATTTTTAACTTTTAAAGATGCAATCAAACCAATTGCAACGGAGACAACCCAATAAAGAATTACAAACCATAACAGCATACATATTTACCGGGTTATTGTTAATAAAAAATAACTTAATACCCCTCCAAGGAGAAGACCAATAAGAAAAATACTAACAAAGTTTATGTTACGGTAATATTTATTTTGTTTTTCAAGCAGATTTTTAATTTCTAATATGTGATTCTGTTTTTTAGAATCAACTTCCATCTCAAGTAGTGTTGTCATTAGACGGGGCAGAGTTGGTATTTTTTGCGCCCATTGTGGTGCCTCTGACTTTAACTTTTCCCAAAAACCTTTAAAGCCCACTTGCTGATTCATCCAAGTTTGCATAATAGGTTTTACAGTTTTCCAAAGATCTAGGTCTGGATCTAATTGACGCCCTAATCCTTCTACATTTAATAAGGTTTTTTGTAAGAGTGTCAACTGGGGTTGTATCTCAACTTTAAATCTTCGCGAAGTTTGGAATAGGCGCATCAAAACGATCCCAAGCGATATCTCTTTTAATGGGCGATCAAAATATGGCTCACATACGGCTCGCACAGCACCTTCCAACTCTTCCACCTTGGTTTCCGGAGGTACCCATCCAGACTCAATATGCAAAGCCGCAACGCGGTGATAATCGCGATTAAAAAAAGCTAAAAAGTTTTGCACTAAATAATTTTTATCAATTTCTGACAAAGTGCCAACAATACCGAAATCCAGTGAAATTAAACGGCCAAAAGTTTCAGGGGCCAAACTGACCATGATGTTGCCAGGATGCATATCCGCATGAAAAAATCCATGCGAGAATGCTTGCATAAAAAAGACTTCAACGCCATCTCTAGCAAGCATTTGTAAGTCTACCCCAGCAGCTTTTAAATCATCAAGTCTGGCAATAGAGATGCCATACATTCGCTCCATCACCATGACATTCACATGGCAAAGATCCCAGTGAATTTCAGGAATCATGATTTTGTTCGAACCTTCAAAATTACGTCTTAATTGACTGCAATTTGCAGCCTCTCGTAATAAGTCTAATTCGTCATGTATCGTTGTATCAAAACCGGCGACTACCTCTTTAGGTTTTAATCGCTTGCCGTCATAAGAAAACTTTTCAATCACCGCAGCAAGGCTATGCATCAAAGCCAAATCACTTTCTATAACGCCCAAAATATTAGGTCGCAACACTTTTATAGCTACATGCTTTTCTTCCCATTCCGGATGTTTTGTCGTGCCCTTTAGAACGGCAAAATGGACTTGGGCAATCGATGCACTGGCTATTGGCGTGGCATCAAACGATTTAAAAACATCATCAATTGAAAACCCAAGTGCTTTTTCTATAATCTCGCGTGATAAGTCATTTGAAAATGGCGGGACATCATCTTGAAGTTTTGCTAATTCATCTGCAATATCTTCTGGCAGTAGGTCTCTGCGTGTAGATAAAACTTGTCCAAATTTAATAAAAACAGGACCTAAGGCCTCTAAAGCCAATCGAATTCTTTGGCCTCTAGGTAATTTCTTTGCTGGTGATAACAGTGAAAATGGCCATATCAGTACTCTTAGTAACCCTGGCTTGATTGCTCCTCTTAATAGACTGAACAAGTCATATCGCCACAATATATAAAAGATTCGAAATACGCGATTGATTTTATTCATACTTTTATTGTTTCTCTTTTCCCTCAAGAGCTAACTCTATCTGCTCTACTTTTTTTTCAGTTCTCTCAAGGTGATCCCGCAATAATCGTAGTTCTGCTTTGAACGCATTAAATTGATCAGTACCTAGTAATACATTTTTTTCATAGACTAAATAATCTCTAACACCTACCTTTAGATCATCTACTGCTTTACTTGCTTGCTGTATTACTTTATTTGATTCTGTAAAAATTCTACGCGACGGGGCATCACCAATGATTTTCGCGAGGTCCTCTTCTGCTTCCCATTGCAGGTCTGCAACTAATCTGTTTAAATCAGCCGCTAAATCGACATCCCCGGAGATGCGAACATACTTCATCGCACCAGATTTTCCGTCTTTTAGAAAACTCCAAATAGCATCTTGAGAGATTTCTAAACTGACAGAGGGTTCAGCTAAGGGATCATTTGCATTAATGAGAAGGCCATCTTGAATTACGATCTGAAAATCAGCAACCGGTAGCGATACGCGAACCAACTTGTGTTCATGTCTTTGCAATAAATCAGAGGCCCATTTTTCTTGTCCAATAACATGGTTGAGGGCGTTCAATACAATCCCAGGAATCGACATGAGTGGCATAACTAATACTTATAACCAATATGAAGCGCAACAATACCCCCAGACATACGATGCACTTCTACTTGATCAAAGCCTGCATCGAGCATCATCTGCTTGAGTATTTCTTGATCAGGATGCATCCGGATTGACTCAGCTAAATATTGATAACTCTGTGCATCTCCAGCTATTTTCTTGCCTAGCCAAGGTAAAACCTTAAACGAATAGATATCGTAGATTGGTTTTAATGCCTCTATCGGCTGGGAAAACTCTAGTACCATCGATTTTCCACCGGGCTTAGTGACGCGACACATTTCCTGTAAGGCAATTTCTTTATGGGTCATATTTCTAAGGCCAAAAGATACCGTAACTAAGTCAAAATGATTGTTTCTAAATGGTATATGTTCAGCATCTAATTGAGCGCAGGGAATGATTGTGCCCTGATCCGTGAGTCGATCTCTACCGACCTTGAGCATTGAAGAATTGATATCACTTAACCAAACCTCTCCAGACTTGCCTGCCTTCTTAGAAAAAGCCTGCGCCAAGTCTCCTGTTCCACCCGCAATGTCAAGTACCTTATGCCCAGGTAAAACATTGGCACTGGCAATCGTAAACATTTTCCAAATACGATGTAAACCCATGGACATCAGGTCATTCATCAGATCATAGTTACTTGCAACAGAATGGAAAACTCCAGCAACTTTCTCTGCTTTTTGCGTCTCTTCTACTTTTTCAAAGCCGAAATGGGTTTGTGCCATATTTATTCCTAAAAGACTATTTCTTCATTGGTGTATCGCGGTCGATACCGGCTTTTACCAATTTATCTTGATATTCTTGCCATAGTTCTTCTTGATAAGTGCATAGTTCGAACAAATAATCCCAAGAAAAAAGTCCCGAGTCATGACCATCCGTAAATGTTGGTTTAATGGCGTAATGACCTACCGGCTCAATGCTCAAAATACTGACGTTTCTTTTTCCCGTTTGCAGTGTTTCTTGGCCAGGTCCATGCCCTCTTACTTCAGCAGATGGTGACAGCACTCTCAGAAACTCGAATGGTAAACGGTATGTACTACCATCTTCATATCCTAGTTCTAAGACTTTAGACTGTTGGTGCGCTACGAGTGTCTTAGGAATATTCTGATTCATTAAACGAGTACTCTTTCAATACCACCGGTGTTGGCATTCTTAACAAAATCAGCCATCCAGTTTTCACCCAATAGATGGCGCGCCATTTCCACCACAATATAGTCAGCGGTTGTTCCAGAGTCATCGTTAAATCGTGAAAGACCTTGTAAACAAGAAGGGCAACTTGTCAGAATTTTTACATCGCCAGTGAATCCATCTTCTTGCAAAGCCTTAGTCCCTTTGACCATCTCTTCTTCTTTTCTAAACCGAATCTGAGTTGAAATATCCGGTCTTGTGAGAGCTAAAGTACCTGACTCACCACAGCAGCGATCGTTTTTCGTGATCAAGGTTTGGTCTTCCGTTTGGATAATTTGATTCACTGTTTTTAAAGGGTCTTGAAGCTTCATCGGCGAATGGCATGGATCATGGTACATATATCTCGTACCCTGGACACCTGTTAGCTTGACGTCTTTTTCTAATAAAAACTCATGAATGTCTATGATTCTGCAGCCCGGGAAAATCTTATCAAACTCATACCCTGCTAATTGATCGTAACAAGTGCCGCAAGACACAACGACCGTCTTGATATCTAAGTAATTCAGAGTGTTAGCAACGCGATGAAATAAAACACGATTATCCGTAATCATCTTTTCAGCTTTTTCAAACTCACCAGATCCTCGTTGAGGGTAGCCGCAACAGAGATAGCCAGGAGGTAAAACTGTCTGAACGCCAATTTCCCAAAGCATTGCTTGGGTTGCCAAACCTACCTGAGAGAATAGTCGCTCTGAGCCACATCCCGGAAAATAAAATACCGCTTCAGAATCAACAGAAGTTGTTTTAGGATTACGAATGATCGGCACAATATCTGAATCTTCAATATCCAAAAGTGCGCGCGCAGTCTTCTTGGGTAAATTACCTGGCATTTTTTTATTAATAAAATGGATGACCTGTTCCTGAATCGGTGGTTTACCAAGCGTTAATGCCGGCTTTTGCGTTTGTTTTTTTGCTAACCTTTTAAACAATTCATGACCGATTCGCTGTGCTTTATAACCCCAGTCAATCATAATTTTTCTAGCAAACTTAATCGTCTCAGGATTAGAGGCGTTTAAGAAAAACATAGCCGCACTCGCACCAATGTTAAATTTCTTTTGTCCCATTTTGCGTAATAAATTACGCATATTCATGGTCACATCACCAAAGTCAATTTTTACTGGGCATGGGGTTAAACATTTATGACAGACCGTACAGTGGGCTGCCACATCATCAAACTCTTCCCAATGCTTAATAGAAATTCCACGTCGCGTTTGCTCTTCATATAAAAAAGCTTCTATTAATAATGACGTTGCTAATATTTTATTGCGTGGGCTGTAGTGTAAGTTTGCACGAGGGACATGGGTGGCACATACTGGCTTACATTTTCCACAACGTAAACAATCTTTAATACTTTCTGAAATAGCTCCTATATCACTTTGCTGCATGATTAAAGATTCATGGCCCATCAAACCAAAGCTTGGCGTATAAGCATTGTGCAGATTTCCGCCGGGCATTAACTTACCTTTATTAAACCGTCCTTCAGGATCAACTTTTAATTTATAAGCTCGGAACTCTTTTAATTCTTCATCCGTCAAATATTCGAGTTTGGTAATTCCAATTCCGTGCTCGCCAGAAATAACCCCATCCAACGACCTCGCTAAAACCATAATCCGTCCTACAACCTTGTGCGCTTCTTGCATCATGTCGTAGTCATCAGAATTAACCGGTAAATTTGTGTGAACATTGCCATCACCAGCATGCATATGCAAAGCCACAAAAACGCGCTTACGTAAGATCTTTTTATGAATCTCAGTACATTGAAGTAATATCGGCGCAAATGCAGCACCCATAAATATTTGCCTCAATGTTTCACGAACTTCTAATTTCCAAGAAACACGTATTCTTCGATCTTGTAATTCATCAAAATATTGATCTAAATTTTGTCCATAGTCTGACCAACGGGCTCGCGTTTCACGTATTAACTGTAAAGCCTGCGCAACGCGATCTTCTAATATTTCTGCACTTGGAATCTCAGATGCGTCATCCGATTTCCCAATGACTAAATCACCTTTAGCAAAGTAGGCTTCTAAAGCATCAAGCAATAATAATTTGTTTTTGATTGACAATTCGATATTGATTTTTTCAATGCCATCGGTATATTCACCCATGCGAGGTAATGGGATAACAACGTCCTCATTAATCTTAAATGCATTGGTGTGTCTTGCAATCGCAGCTGTTCTTGCTCTATCTAACCAGAATTTTTTACGCGCTTCTGGACTAATTGCAACAAACCCTTCTCCAACTCGGTTATTAGCAATCCGAATCACTTCACTAGCCGCAGCAGCAACAACGTTCGCATCATCACCAACAATGTCTCCAATTAAGACCATTTTGGGTAATATATTGCGCTTTGATTTGGTTGTGTAATCAACCGCCTTTAAGTATTTTTCATCTAAATGTTCGAGTCCAGCCAAAATAGCGCCGCCATTTTTAGTTTGCTCATCTAAATAATTTTTTACTTCAACAATACTTGGAATGGCATCTCTTGCTTGCCCAAAAAACTCCAGGCAAACAGTTCGCACTTCTTTAGGCATCTTATGCAAAATCCATTTTGCACTCGTAATGAGTCCGTCACAACCTTCTTTTTGTATGCCAGGTAAGCCTGATAAAAACTTATCAGTAACATCTTTACCTAAGCCAGCTTTTCTAAAGCGACGCCCCTCAATGACTAAGGTTTCTTTTGCGAGGATATTTTGACCAGGGGCTTGTTTACCATCTGACCAAATTAAATCAAAGGTCGCAACTGGTGCATCATGGATCTTACTTAAGTTATGATCCATCCTCTGAATTTCGAGCCAATTACCCTGTGGGTCTACCATCCTCCACCACAGTAAATTATCTAAAGCAGTTCCCCATAGAACAGCTTTCTTACCGCCTGCATTCATGGCGATGTTACCGCCAATGCAACTGGCTTCTAATGAAGTAGGGTCTACTGCAAAGACCAAGGCATTTTGATCTGCGGCATCTGCGACACGCTTAGTCACAACGCCAGCTTCAGTAAACACTGTAGCTACATCTCTTGCAACACCGGGGATTTTTTCAAACTGCACAGGTGTCATTTTTTCTAATTTTTCGGTATTAATAACAGCCGAAAACGGAGTTAGAGGTATAGCACCCCCTGTATAACCAGTTCCACCCCCCCGCGGAATAATCGTTAAGCCAAGCTCAATACAGGCTTTCACAATTGCCGGAATTTCTAATTCTGTATCAGGAGTAATCACCACAAATGGATACTCAACACGCCAATCGGTTGCATCAGTGACGTGCGCTACTTTGATAAAACCATCAAAGCCAACATTATCACTAGCTGTAACTTTGCCTAATATAAGACGTGTTTTAATACGAAGTTCTTTTATTTTGTCAAAATCTTGGGCAAATGCTCGCACAGCCTTTTTTGCTGCAGCCACAAGAAAAGTGACTTGCTCTTCAAGGTTTTGTGTAATTCTTTTTTCTATTTCTTGTAAACGATGATCAAGTGCCTCGATCAATGACTTTAAGCGCTTTGGGTTATCTAATAAATCATCTTGTAAGTAGGGGTTGCGACTCACCACCCACATATCGCCAATGACTTCGTACAGCATCCTTGCAGAGCGTCCTGTTTTTCTCTCACTCCGAAGGTTAACTAAAATATTCCAGGCTTCATTGCCAAGAATACGAATGACGATCTCACGATCAGAAAATGACGTGTAGTTATATGGAATTTCACGAAGTCGGGAAGGCTGACTTGTTAAATTCTTTGGTGGCTCAAAGTAAATAGGTGCGTTCATAGTATTTTTATGCCAAAAGACTATTCTAATTGAGGGTTCATTTCTT
>Ga0209188_1001801_pt1 | contig 16602 bp, 11 predicted proteins | sample C_130625_EF_Meta_FD_187307 | JGI IMG/M metagenome (GOLD analysis project Ga0209188, IMG submission 187307) | Freshwater microbial communities from Lake Croche, Canada to study carbon cycling - C_130625_EF_MetaG (SPAdes) (version 2) | ecosystem: Environmental > Aquatic > Freshwater > Lake...
CAGCATAATAACCAACAGCCACAGAATTACCGCCCTGTGTATAAACCCCAGCTTGGTCTCCAATAGCCACAGAGTACCGTCCTTGAGTATTATATCCAGCATAATAACCAACAGCCACAGAATTACCACCCTGTGTACCATAACCAGCCCTTTTACCAATAGCCACGGAACTCGTACCCTGTGTATAAACCCCAGCTTGGTCTCCAATAGCCACAGCGCTTGAACCTTGGGTTCCAAACCCTGACTGGTTACCAACAGCCACAGAATACTGTCCTTGAGTACCATATCCAGCATAATAACCAACAGCCACAGAATTACCGCCCTGTGTATAAACCCCAGCTTGGTCTCCAATAGCCACAGAGTACCGTCCTTGAGTATTATATCCAGCATAATAACCAACAGCCACAGAATTACCGCCCTGTGTACCATAACCAGCCCTTTTACCAATAGCCACAGAACTTGTACCCTGTGTATAATACCCAGCTTGGTTTCCGATAGCCACGGAACTCGCACCCTGTGTAATATATCCAGCATTATTTCCGATAGCCACGGAGTAATACCCCTGGGTATTATATCCCGCTTGGTTACCGATAGCCACAGAACTTAAACCTTGACTATTATATCCAGTTTGGTATCCAATAGCTATAGAATATATTTTCTGTGTGTTATATCCAGCTTGGTATCCAATAGATACAGAATTATCACTCTGTGAATTATATCCAGCTTGGTTACCAATAGCCACTGAACTTGAGCCCTGTGTACCATAACCAGCTTGGTTACCAATAGCCACACTGTTTGTAGACTGATAAGAATATCCAGCATTTTTTCCGATAGCCACAGAATTATCACCTTGTGTACTATATCCAGCATTTCTTCCAATAGCCACCGAACTTGCCCCCTGTGTATTTAATCCAGCATAGTAACCGATAGCCACAGAATTATCACCCTGTGAATTTAATCCAGCTTCGTTACCAATAGCCACCGAACTTGCCCCCTGTGTTTTGAATCCAGCTTGATATCCAATAGCCACAGACTTTGAACTCTGTGAATTATATCCACTTTGATATCCAATAGCCACAGAACCTGAACTCTGTGAATTATTACCAGCTTGGTATCCAATAGCCACAGAATTATCACCCTGTGTACCATAACCAGCTTGGTTACCAATAGCCACAGAGCTTGAGCCTTGTGTACCATAACCAGCCTGAGAACCAATAGCTACAGAATAATAACCCTGTGTACCATTACCAGACTTGTGGCCAATAGCCACAGAGTAGTTATTCTGTTTAAAACATCCAGAAAAGTTTCCAATAGCCACAGAGTATTGACCCTGAGTATTGAATCCAGCGTAGTAACCGATAGCCACAGAATTACCACCCTGTGAATTAAATCCGGTAGTGTTACCGATAGCCACAGAGTTCGCACCCTGAGTATTATAACCGGCATAAGAACCAATCGCAATAGTATTCGCCCCTTGAGATTTATTTCCTGCATTATCTCCAATAGCAATTGCCCCTGTTCCAAGAGTTTGCCCAGGGTCTCCAGCAATCACTAATTTGGTGTTGGTTATTAAGAGGTTTCCGCTCAATAAGACATTTCTGTTTAAACTCAAATTCCCGCGTATTTTTAAATCTTGATAAACATCCACGTAACCTTGAGAAACAATGTTTCCTGCTGTATTAATTCCACCAGTCGTTTTAATAGAATTATCCGAAGAATTTGTAATATTTAAAAAACCATCCATCTTTATATTTCCAGAAATATCCAACAGGTTGTTGGTTAAAAGTCCAAACAAATTTGGCCAATAAAAAATGTATTCGTCACTTGAACCTGTAGCACTAGGATATGAATATGAAGTTCTAGTTTTCGTCAATACTAAAGTTGAAGAATTCGGCATGGATACTGTCGACCAATTTATTGCATTAAGAATATCGGGATTTCCATAACATTTAAGCCAATCTTGTGAAATAACGTACCAATCAGCAAAACCATTTACACTGTATAAAATTAAACCATTGTTACCAACAGCTACTCCGCGTAATTCATCCAAAGCATAAACATCATTAATATTAGGTATTTGACCAGTTATACCATTAATACTTGCAGTCGTCCAGGTTGAACCATCCTTTGTATAATAAATAGTTGTTGTATTTGTGTCTGTCTTTGTTCCAACAATCACTGCCGTATTGTCATTACCAACAGCCAAACCACTTGGTGAATATAACGGTATTGTAGGTGGTGTATCACTCAATACCAATTCACGGCTAAATTTCTTAATTGTAAAAATCGTGTTAAAAGTTCCAATCACATAAACACGACCCTCTTGAGAACCCGATGATGTTTTTGAAGCCTTTATGAAAAAGGGTCTGGAAATATCAATGTCTAAAGTAATTGGTGATTTAACTAAACTCCCTTTTAGATTCCAAGTATTACTAGGTGCATCATATCTATTTTCTGAATTATTTCCATAAGTTAGAATCGGTAATGTACTGTAGGTTAAATTAATGTCAGTTGGAATATCGAAAAAACCGAATATAGAACTTATACCTGAAATATTATAGTATGAAAAAAAGAATACACGAATAGTATTAGTATCTGTAAATGATAATGAGGCCAATCTAATAACATTGGCTCTTGGAATATAATCTACAGAATTCAAAGGATTTATGAAATTAGTTATTTTAGATAAACGTTGTCCATTGTTATCCGAGTAAATTAAAAAACCACTATTTTCATTATATCCCGGGTCATATGCCGAAACAAATGCAAAGTTTTTACAAGCCGTCCCTGTTAAAAAATGACGATTTGTTTCCATTTCCCTAATAGCAACATATCCATTTAGAGAATTATCTGTCCAACTTTGCCCCCCGTTGCTCGTGAATGCTAAATTTAGAGTATAAGGATTAGAATTATTTGAAGGTGTCCCAATCGCAATTCCTTTTCCAGAATAATCACCAAACAACACCTGTTTTACTTCATAATTCGTTGTATTTGAAAGGGCAATCTGTTCATTAGTTAAATGGACCGGACCATTAATATCCAATACGTATTTATCTGTTCTATTTGTAACCGTATTTATTCCGATTGTAGAACGATTAATAACAGGTGCGTTTCCGGATACAACATTCAAAGACGGAACAAATAGTGTTGAAGAAGGGTCGGTCCATCCAATAATACCCATTGAACGTGTCTTGTCCATTGGGTATACTCCTCCTACTAAAGAAATGCCTTTTCCGGAAGTCGTTTCCAAATCCATAAATGTAACAGAACTTGAATCTGTAGCAATAAGACTTGTGGCTTTTCCTTTTTTTAAGGAATTGTCATTAAAACGTTCAGGCATGAAAACCCCATTTGATACATCATACACAATTAGTGTTTCATTTGTTGTAGAATGTCCCTGTCTAGACTGGTCATTTGAAACAACTAATCCAGAAAATATAGTGGTTGTCTTGTTTGTGTTTAAAACAAGTCCTTTATTTTTATCGTATTCTATTTTTGCACTCGGAGTTCCAAAGTCTGTAGAATTAACAATATTTAACGAACTATCATTAAAAAACTGAAAAGACGAACTGGTGTTGTTGGTTGTAGCTAATAATCCATAGTTTTGACTATTTTGTGCTAAAATATTGGTATTGGTTGCTTGGGATGAATAAATAGAAAATCCCTTAAAGTTATTTGAATAAATATCTAGTTCATATTGTGGAGTATTTTGATTAATCCCAATACCGTTTGTATTTCCATATATTTTTTGCCCTGTTTGAAAACCAATTTCTCTTTTTAAACTTAAGTTTCCTGATAAATTAACATTAATTAAATTTAAATCACTATTCAATGTAAATATCCCATTAATAAGAACGTCTTGAAAAGTGGCTGAACCTCTAACTTTTAAATTATGATCTGTAGTAATATTTCCAGAAACTATGGCATTACCAATTATATTGGCATTTCCACTCAAATCTAAATTTCCACCGACTTGGTTGTTATTTAGAATATAAACGTTTCCAGAAACATTTAAATTTTTGGAAATACCCAAAAAACCATCTATTAATAAAGAACCTGAAAATTTTTCTTTAATCAACACATTGTCAACAACAAGTGTATGTGCAGATATATTGTTTAAATAGGGTGAATTTTTTGTACCTCCGTACTGTCTCCACGTTTGTAAAGACATTATATATATTTATAGAAATTACCTGGGTTTAATCATTTATGTTTCTTACGCGTTTTACGACTTATTTTTATTCTATCAGAACCACCCTTATATATATAGGGTGTTTTCCTATATGGTAAATGTATCCTTTTTTCAACAGAAGTGTTAAACCGTACCCTTTTTATCTTGTTTTTATTCATTTTTACATTACAAAGACAAACTTTTTTCATTCTTCTATAACATTGTCAACTTTTACAAAAACCAACTGCTGTTGTTTTGCTTTAACATAGCGTTCATGATGTATTGTTTTTCTTCTTAAATTACATGATAAACATGCTATACACACATTGTTTGTATTATGGCCTAATGAGTTGTCAACTCTATCTAAACTCCACTGTTTTGGTTCTCTAACGTCTTCGTAAAAAAGGGATATAGGTTCTTTACAATAGAGACAAATCAAACCCGAATCTTTGAGTAATTCTAATAGGTCTTTTTTCTGAATAAATAAATTTGGCGAATATCGTTTTTTCTTGATGTCTTGACATTTGTATCCTGATAATTTTTGTTGAATTTGTTGAATGAATAGGTTTTCAATATCATCATCATCGAAACCCTGTTGAATAAAAAACAGTTGTTTTTCAAAAGGAATATGTGTCCATTTGGGCTGAGTCGTTATTTTTCTTTTTTTCTTTTCTTTTTTTTGAATCGTTTTTTGTTCTTTTGTTGATTGAGGAATAATACAGGTTCTAATATCGCATGAATCAAAAATCATTTATACATTCGTAAGAAAACAATATAAATAGTTTTAAATTTTTTTACTGAACAAGGGGAAAGTATGACATCTGTTTTAAAAAAAAAATATTATACTTTGCCTAATGAATTTACAAGGAGAAAACATGATTGTTATACAAATTTGTCTATAGTTCCAGACATTGGAATTCAAGAACGTATTGTTGCTTTGATAAAGGAGTGTCAATATGCTTTTTCTCTAAAAACGGTATATTGTTTTAAATCGAGTCATGGTGGATACATACCTGTTCAAATTGCCCCTGTATTTAAAAAAGTTATATTGAAGTGTACAGATGGGCCTCACTATGCCAATATCATGGCGAATATTCAGGAATATGCGATTTCCAATATATTGTTTCAAGATTATTCCACGCCGATAGACACAGAGAGTATGATTTATCTTAATGATTATGTAAAAAGGTTTTCTATATCAGGTGACAAACCACCTGTTGTATTGTCTGTACATTCCGAAAATCATTCCCTGATATTACCTTATTACAAGTATTCATACTCTATCTCACACACTCCTTGGAGAATATATATCGCTGAAGATAAACATGATGTGTTTTGTGAATATTTTTCCACTTTTTTAAATCGTGAAACATGTGTGTTGTCGTATGATAATTTGAACCATTTTTGTATGATTGTAAAGAATGCTGGAGAACAGTTGGAAGAAATGTTGAATGAAAACATGTGTCATTTTGACGAGTGGACAATTGTCGATACAGGGAGCACGGATGACACAATAGCCATTATTGAACGGGTTCTAGTTGGAAAGAAACGCGGAAAATTATATCATCGACCTTTTGTAAATTTTCGAGATACGAGAAACATCTGTCTGGACCTGGCTGTAAAACAGCATATTGTACCCTGTAAATATTTAACGATGTTGGATGATACATATGTTGTTTATGGAGATTTACGTAAATTTTTTATGGAAGTACGTGGGGACCAATTCGCTGATTCGTTCTCCATGTTTGTTAGAACGGATGATACAGTGTATACATCTAATCGTATTATAAGAGTAGATACAGGGTTAAGATATAAGTATAAAATACATGAGATTATAGATGATAATAAAAATATAAATGTCCTCATCCCCAAAGAAGATGTCAGTATTTTAGACCGCCGATTTTCCTATATGGAAGAGCGAAGTATGAAAAGAAAAAGGCAGGATTTGCAATGGTTGAAAGAGGAGATTGAGGATAATCCTCATGAACCTCGCCATTATTATTATTTGGGACAGACGTATTATGTAATGGGAGAGTATCATAACGCGTTTGATACATTTCAAAAGCGTGTTCAGTTTATAAACAATGGTTTTATTCAAGAACGTTTAGATGCGGCGTTTGAATCAGCACGTATTGCGAATTTTAAATTAAATTGGCCATGGGAAGAATGTTTAAAATTATATGAAAAGGCGTGGAGCATTGATGATTCAAGACCAGAGAGTTTGTATTTTATTGGTATTCATTATTATTTTGAAGAAAATTATTCCAAAGCGTATAAATATTTTAAACAGGCGTTTCAATTGGGGTTCCCTGTACATTGTCAACATAGTTTGAAACCTACGTTGTCATTTCATTTCTTGCCGATTTATTTGGCGAAAACGTGTTATTATATAAAAGATTGGAAACTTGGATTAGAATCGGCTCAATTTTTTTTACAGTATAACAAACAGGGTGATGATAGTTACGAAGAAATGGTTTGTTGGGTTCGTATCTTTAGTCATTTAGTTGAATATTCTGCTTCGTCTGATACTCCACCGTTTACATTATCCCAAAAAGGAATACCCGTGTTTTGCTTTTTGGCTGACGGTGGATTTGAAGAGTGGAGTGGGAAAAATATTCTTACCAAGGGTGTGGGTGGTTCAGAAACATATATTATTGAAATGGCTCGACATATTCAAAAGATGTATCATTTTCAAGTGGTTGTTTTTTGTAAATGTTCAGAACCGGATGTTTTTGAAGATGTTATATATCGTCCTATTAAAGAATGGTTTTCCTTTGTAAAAACAACATATGTTCATACATGTGTTATTAGTCGTTATACAGACTACATTCCAACGGCTAATTTGTCGTGTATTGAAAATATACATGTTGTATTACATGATTTGATTATTCCAGGAAGCGTAATCATTGATAATAAAAAAATGAAGAATATATTCTGTTTAACGCCATGGCATTGTCAATATGTAAAGGAGATTTTCCCTTCTTTATCCCACAAATTTCACCCTTTTTCATATGGAATAAATGCTGATGCATTTCCGATTAAAAATAATCCTGTTGTTCCTTATTCTTTTATATATTCATCTTTTCCCGACAGAGGTCTATTACCCCTGTTGAAAATGTGGTCACATATTATTGAGAAACAACCCAAGGCATCCCTTGATATTTTCTGTGATTTACAGGGTGAATGGGTTAATCGTGTTCAACCTGAACAAATGTCTCTTATACGAGGTTATTTGGATACTGCTCCGAAACATTTCAACATTCGAGTTCATGGTTGGACTGATAAACAGACTCTTTATCAATATTGGGCGAGAACCGATATATGGTTCTATCCTTGTATTTTTAAAGAGACGTTTTGTATGACTGCTCTGGAAGCGGCGGCTTCAAGAACATTAGCCATAACTAATGATTTGGCCGCTCTTCAAAATACAGTCGGTGATAGAGGGATTGTTATACCCGGTGATGCTTTTACTCCTGAATGGCAAAATGAAGCCTTAAAAATGCTGTTTCCTTATTTAAGTGATATGGATGAAACCGTATTGGCCAATAAAAACACCCTGTTGGATAAAAACGCTAAATGGGCTTCATCGATTCCTTGGTCATTTCAAGCTGAAACCCTGTGTAAACAATATGTTTTTTCAGAACCATATGAAAGGATGGGAATGTATAATTGGACAGATGAAACACCAACTCCTCAGGATAAAGAAATTTTCTTAAAAATAATTTATAATTTTTCATCGTCTCGTATGGTTCAAAGAACCCCGATAACTCTGTTGGAAATCGGGTGTTGGACTGGCATTTCTTTAATAAACCTGTTGCAAAATATGCCTTTATCGACAGCGTATGCTATAGATAGTTGGACGGATTATAATGAGTTAGACTCTGTTGTTAAAGTTGAACAAATGGGTGTTATGGAAGCATTTAAAAGGAATATATCTCGTGCTGGAATGGAACATCGCGTTAAAATTTGCAAAGGCGATTCATGTGATGTATTATTATGCTTAAATAAAGAAGGACAAACATTTGATTTTATCTATGTAGATGGAAGTCATTTACTATTGGAAACTTACATGGATTGTGTTTTAGCATGGACTTTATTAAATAAAGGTGGAATTATGGTGATTGATGATTACATGTTTGAATATAAAAACGAAATATCAAACATTAATAGACCAAAAGAAGCTGTTGACCATTTTTTAAAAAAGAAAATAGGAGAATACAATATTTTGAATATAGGTTACAGAGTATTTTTAGAAAAGATATAATTATTTGTTGATTTATACCATTTCGTGTAAATCAAAATTTAACGGTTCTTTTGAGTTTTTGCGCGTTTTCTAAAATTCGGATTGTAAATAATGGCTCTTAATAATTTGAGTTGTTTTTTCGCATTTTCCTTGGTTGTGCATTTAGAAAAAACACGTCTTCCTGTTTTATTATTTTTTTTCTTGACAGTATAACAGTTGGTTCCGCGAACCTTGCGCATTGTAAAAGGCATCCTGTTGAATTATTTATACATTATATTTTTATAAACAGTTAAAATATATAATGTCAATTGCAACATTAAAGAAAAAAACACAGGCTAAATATAATAACATGAGTGTTTCACAACCACAGTTTTCCCTAAATGGAACATTGAGAATTCAAGGATACATTGGCCAAACTTCGCTTTCTCGAAATCTTGTTCATACTCCCATGTTGGGAAATACAGCAAGGGGGTATGGTGGATTAAACGGGGCATATAAACAGGTGCCTATTATTACAGAATCCAGTATTTTTACAACAAACGACTCTAAAATAGTGAAACCAACTGTTGGAAATTTTGCAGGGGACATTGCTATTCAAAACCGTTTTTTGACTTGTAGAGAACGACCATGTTCTAATCCTGTTGTTAAAAATTTGGAATATTCATCATACGAATACATTTTAGAATTGAGAAAGAAATCATTAAGTTGTGAACCGAATAACAAGGGTGTAAAGCAACCCTGTTGTAAATTGTCAGACCCTGGATTACCAAAAAATATGTTTTCCAAGACGAAAACAAATACATTTACCAAAGTATTTACAAACTCGAATGGTTCAATAAAATACAATGGTAGTTATAAAGATTATTTAGCCCGTATCGACAATTCTTGTAATAGAAAAACCAAGCTAATTGTAAATAGCTATCGTGGTCCAATTTACTAACTCTGTTTTTTTTGTGTGTATGAACAACTGCTGTAGAATCCGTGTATTAGGGGAGGTCTTTATCAGGAATATTTGGATTATAACCGAAAGCTATAAAATCTTCTTTATACAGGGAGTAAATGGCTTTTTTCAATCTCTCATCCAAAATGCTGTCATAATTTAAATTGTAATTTTCCATATATTCCAACCATTCTTCACGAGAGAAATATTTTAATGACAATTGAGGTTCTTTTTCTGTTTTTTTTTCAAGAGAATAAGATTTTATAGAGTTTTCAAAACATCCAAGAGAACTAAAAAGGTTCATTTTTGGATGATATTTTTTCAAAAAGACTGTTAAATAATGGTTTAATCCAGTGTTGTCGTCTATTTTTAGTGTTTTAATTTGAGGTGAAATAGCTATTTTGGATTGTGGAGTGTAATGTTCAGAAATATATTTGCCCTCTTTTAAAAAAAGACACAAATCCAATAAATTGCTTTTTTTAAATATTTCATTAAATTTTACTAAACCATCTAAATGAATAAAAATGTCGTCTCTTTGTAACACGTGTTTGTCAATAAATGTTGATAAGAACCTGTAATATGGATTTCTAACAAAATGAATATAATCTATTCCTTCCAAATACATATTGTCGCGAAATTTTTCATGTGAATAATTTAACGACCTTAATTTTTGATGTTCTTTAATGGAAATATTATTAACTGAACAAAATGTTTTCATAATGGTAGTGCAACCACATTTCGGATGCCATATTATACCGTATTTTTTTTCTTTTTGAACAATTACATTCATATGGTAGAATTTATAGACTCTTTCTCCAATGGCGTATTTTTCATCAACTGTCAAGAAGTTATTATAATAATACTGAAATGAATACTGTTTTTGAGAAGGTATTAATGAAAAACAAACCCATCTGTTGGAAGGTTCTGTTGAAATATTGTCAACCGAAATCCCGTGTTTTAAAAAAGCTGAATGATTTTCGTGTCTATATTGAACAAAATCTGGTATTTCAAATGTAGTATTTGGGTCTTGGTCATGAACATGTACTTGAAATACACGACCAATAATACCTGTTTTCCAATTTGTAACAGATGGTTTTAGTAAAACGAATTGGTCTCTTTCATCAATGTACCATTCAAACAGAAAGTCTGTTGTATTTAATTCCAAACAATCTCTGTTTTTTTCATGTACAACAAGATAGCGTCCTTCTGGGTAATATTCATAAAATGAAGAGAGATTGGTTGGTTCAACAAGGATTGAAATGTCGAATCCAGCCTGTTGATGATGGTTAATCCATTTAATAAAAAGGTCTTTTTTATTATCAGATGAAGGATTCCAGTTTGCGATAATTTTTTTCATGCGTTTATATCACTTTGAACGAATGAAATATTTATACATTTATTTATCTGTTATTTTATCGAAATGAACTTTTCATAAAAACTGAATTTTCAGACTCTGTTGGTTCATCATCTTGAGATTTTGTGGAATTTTTATTTATTTTCATTTTTTCTTTATAGGTTTTCCATCCAATTGAACTTCCCATAAAAACCGATTTGTCGGTTTCTGTTGGTTCATCATGTTCAGTTATTTCGGGGAAAAGAGTTTTTATTTTTTTTTTAGGTTGTTGATTTTTGAGTGGGTTAAAATCTCGAACTCTACCTAAATAAACAAACCTGTTTTTACATTTGATTACATCTTGAACTTGTTTATCTTCATTTAATTCACGTATACGATTAGAAGTATTTATATTGACTTTTAATTTTTTAAACAGACTGTTGTTTTCTTGGATTATTCGAAGAGCTTCATTTGGTTCTTTTTTAATTGATTCCGATTGATTATTTTTTTGATTAGGGTCAAATATAAATTCTTCTCTTAAAATATTCAACAGTCGTGATTTGTCTGTAATGGATTCATCAACGAAAAAGTCTTGACAGAAGAATAGAGTAGTGTATTTCATTGCCACAGCGTTCAAGAGATTGTATGATGAAATAATTGTGTCTGAATAATATGAAAAAGCTAATTTTTCTGGATTATAAAACATTATAATAGAACTTGGATGATTTGGTAAAGGTTCTATTAGAATCCTTTGTTTCCAATACCCCTTTATTCTTTCCATCTCTTCCATAGAAATGTTTTTAAATCTTAATTCGTCATAGAAATAATAACTAATATTTTTTGAAGGACGAGAAAATGACAACATGTAGTTTTTCTGTTTTTCATGATATGAGTTTATTTTTTCTTGGTCAGTCTGTTCTTTTGTATTAGGTGTATTATAAATTAGTTTAATAGCCGAATAATATAAAAGTTTTTGAATCCTGCGACAGATTATCCAAAACCAAAAAAGGTAAAAATTTATAGAATATTTAAAAAACATTTTCTATAAATTTTCTGTTTGTTCTATTGTAAAATTATGTATTATACTTTTATATCACAATTTCCCATTCCCTGTTTCTGTATAAATCCTTGTAGGGAGATTTTTGATTTGCATTTTGCCTTTATTTCTTCTATTATATAAATTAACATTATCTTTAGATAAATCTTTATTTAAAGCCTGGAATACTGCATTTGTTAGGTCTTGTTTTGCATTTGTTAGTCCTTGTATAATAGAAATATTTTTTGGTTTAGTAGGTAAAGATATATTATTTTTCAAAGGTTTCAAAGGATTTAATACAGTAAAAGGTGGAGTATTTCCACCTCTTTTTCTTCGAGTAATTTTATTTCTTTTACTTTTCAAACTTTTTACACTCTTTTTTTGAACCATTTACATTATGGATATATTTATTTTTTTAAATATCAATAAAAAATATATAAATTTTACCCTGTAAAACTATAATACATCATGTTAAGACCTTGGATACCATTAGAAGAGTTAAATTGGGATTATTTGTCATCAAATCCTGGTGCTATAAATCTACTTAAATCTAATCCTAACAAAATTAATTGGAGTGAATTATCAAGGAACCCTAAAGCAATAGATTTATTGAGTAAAAATAAGGATAAAATAAACTGGAATAATTTATGCAGGAACGTTAATGGTATAAACTTGTTAAAAGAGAACCCGCGCAAAATAGATTGGATGATTTTATCATCCAATCCATCAGCGATAGAACTATTGAAAGCCAATCCAAGAAGAATCAACTGGCATAGTCTATGTAAAAACCCCAATGCTATTGACATGTTGGAACAAGAAGTAAATGAAAATTCCTATAAAAAGATTTCTATAAGTATGTTGGCAACAAACCCTAGAGCAATACACCTGTTGCTTAAAATTTATAAAAAAGAACCTCAAATTATTGATTATCATTGGACATATTTAGCTGTTAATCCAAATTCTATATTCCTGTTTTCTCAAGCACTTGATAAATATAAATACGACGATGAAAAAAAGTGTATTCTAAATAATCCATACATCTGGGGTTGTTTGTCAAGAAATCCGAATGCAATAGAACTATTGAAAGCGAATCCTGACAAAATTAATTGGAAAAAATTTTCAGAAAACCCCAAAGCAATAGACCTGTTGGAAAAGGAATTTTTTGGTATAAAAGACAAAACAAAAGGTTCAAATATTATATGTGATACACTCCGTTTTATTTACAATGGTGTTGAAGATGTTTTTTGTAATTTATTCTGTATAAGAAAAAAAGAATTATTAAAGAGGATTGATTTTGATAACTTGTCATTGAACCCTTCTATATTTGTTGATTATCCCGCAAACCGGATTGAGTATGAATTAATACAATATTCATTGCATCCACAACGAATTTCGAAAATTTTAGAATTGAGTGAGGAAGATGATTATGATATAGACTATTATATTTAGAACGATACAAATGTGTAATTATGCACAAAATTTTTCTCAAAGAATTAACAAATAAGTTTGCGGAAAAATAGATTATTAAGGTTCTCTCAATTGAGACACTCGAACCCATCCTTACGGATGGCTTGCTTCGCCTCGTTATTATAGAGAATATTAATAAATATATTCCCGCAGAACCGCCGAAGGCGGTTAATAAACAGAATGATAAACACCCTGTAGTAAACTTCAAAGGTTCTTAATGCAATGATTTTACAGTTTTGTTATTTGAAAGATTATGGATATATAATTATCATTTTGTTTTTCCTTTGCAAAGAATAAAACAAAATGATTGAAAACGACTGTTATAGAACCCCACTAAAAGCCTGTGGTAAATGGGTTAAACCATAACCGACTGTGTATAAGGTTCTATATTTTCACTGATGTATTATTACTATGTAATAATGTAACTCTTAAGTTTCGTAGTATTTTTTCTTTATAGGCAGAACTTTCACACCCTGTTACAAAGAGGCTATCTGTAGTAAAAGCTTTAAAAATGTCGATTGGATAATCTTTTGGAAACCCGTTTTGATTTAGAAAGGGTTCTAACTCCCTTGTGTTGTCAACCGGTGGGATTTCTTGATTTAACTTTTGTTTAATTGTTTTTAAAGTATTGTTTATTTTTTCATTGTTTAAAGAATCGAAAACATCCGGATGAATATTTTTCGCAAATTGAACCATGTTTGGTCGTGATTCCCAAAAGGCTGATTTTTTGTTTGGTTCTTGTTCATGTTCATTGACTAAAACACTTGTAGCGATTTGGTCAGTTTTAGAAAAATACTGAAATAAAATCAAAATGTCTTGACATTCCCTAATTAAAATTTCGAGTTTTTCCCTGGTTGTTTTTTCCCTGTTGTTAAACACCCAATCTATAAAGTTTATAATAAAATCACTTATTTCTTTTAGTTTAAAAATTTTGATAGAACTAAAGGCTGTTGTTGAAACAGGCTGTTTTTGCATTTCTTCTTGTTTTTTTTTATCGACAATCAAAAACATTTTTATAAAATATCCTAATTCATAACCTGTTTTTGTTTCGGAATCGATTATTTTAATATTCTCCTGTATGTATTTTTGATTATTTTCCTGTATGATTCCTAAGATAGGAAACCAAGTATTTCCAATTTTGTTCTCTCTACCTGTTGAAAGACCACTTGAACGATAGTATAATAGTTTTCCTCCCCAAATTTTGTCATGGTATGGAATTACAAGTATAGGGCGAAATAGAACGTGATTATGTCCATATACTTCTACAGAAATAAAGTGGGGATAAGATTGAATATGCGTATTTATTCACGAATAATGAACAAATAATACAAAGTCAGCAGTGTATTTGTTGGTTAAGGTAAAAGTTTCACGAATTTCACCTTTTTTATCCAATAATACATACGCAATCTGGCAGATGAATCATTTATACACTGTAAAAATAAATCATTATGGTTATTATTAACGCATGGTTGTATAATAGAACCTTGATTTCCTGTATTTTATTTGGACTTTTCAGAATGTATACAGAGAATATTATAAACCACCTGTTGTAACTGTTGATTTATACGTTTGCGGAAAAATAGATTATTAAGGTTCTCTCAATTGGGACACTCGAACCCATCCTTACGGATGGCTTGCTTCGCCTCGTTAGTATAGAGAATATTAATAAATATATTCCCGCAGAACCGCCGAAGGCGGTTAATAAACAGAATAATAAACACCCTGTAGCAAACTTCAAAGGTTCTTGATGCAATGATTTTTACAGTTTTGTTATTTGGTTAGTATTATGTAAGAATAAATAGTAATTATTATTTTGATTCTTTGGAAGTAGAAACAAAATAATTGAAAACGATTGTTATAGAACCGAAAGAGGCATCTCCGGAAACTTTTTTACTTGTTTAAGGTTCATCTTCGTTATTGGGTTTTGCCTTACATGCCCGTTTATGGGCTGATAAAGAGGAGGAGTTTTTAGCGAAAAACCCGCAATTGTCGCAAAGTATTTTACCTGTTGAGAACGCGTACTTTGATGACAAGTATCTTTCAAGAGAAGGCAATTGTGTTTCCTCGATTTGTTTAATCATTTTTGAGGTGAAATCTTTTACACTTTTAATTTGTGATAATTTATGTACAATATACTCTTGGTATTCTCCATTTATGTCGTCTAAAAGGTCCTTGTCGATATTGTACCCTGTAAGACCACTTTTTAATGTGACTTCGTCAATTCTTTCTTTAAAATTATCAATAATATCAATTGCTATTTTTACCTTGTCTGCATCGTTATTAACTTCGTGGACATAAACAAGAACGTTTCCTTCATTCATATTAATTTCGAAATTCTCCTTGTTTGAAATTCCATAGTTTTGTGAAAGAAAAAGACCGCAACATTTTTTAGTTTCAACGTCTCTTATAAATTTTTTAACCTCCTCCTGTGGAACATTTTTCCCCCAATTTTTGTTCTCAATTAATATTGTGGGTTTATTTTTTCGTTTTAGGATAATATCCCCCGTTTCTTTTTCATCACCCACCATTTCGATTTGTGCAGAAGGAAACAGTTTTTGTAGTATATTGAATAGAATATTTTCCGAAATTTTTCCTTTTAAGGAAGAATTCTCCATTTTTCTCAAAACATCAGCCACATTTTTACCCAATAAATCTTGAGAGGTTTTGTTTAATGTTGAAATATCCTTTATTTCTAAAATATTCTTCTCGGTATTTGTTCTAATGTCTTTAATGGTTGTGTCGAGCCTTTTTTCTGTTGCTGTTAAATTTGAGTTTATAATGGTTTGAGAATTAACAATAGTATTATTTAATTTAGTGTCGAGGCTTTTTATAAACTCATTTAAAGTGTTTTCGTTAATTGTAGATTTTACTAATTTATTTGTTTCTTCGGTTAGAGATGTATTAAATTGTGTAATTTGCGCTTGGACTTCTTTTACCAACTGCATATTGTTCTTTGGAATTAAATCATTTATTAGAACCGACGTTTTGTTATAAAGTGCATCATTACAGTTTGCTATTAAAGGTGTAATTTTTTCTGCAGTATTATTGGATAAAATCATTTTAATGTCTTCAATGTATTCTTTTTTGAAGTCGGTCTGTAGTTTATGAAAATTGTCTGTCATCTGGTTCTGTAGTTTTATAATGTTTGTGAGTATTTGTGTAGCCATACCGTTGTTCAATGATGAATTTAGGTCTTTTGAAAGTGATTTTAAAATTTCCATAAAAGTTATGCAGTTTGCTTCGAAATTTAAACTTGGGTTTTCTTTGTAAAAGCTGATAACAGATTGGTTCTTGCAAACGAGTTTTTCCATTTTATTTTTTTATGAACATCAATTATAATTTTTATATTAGATTGAATCAAAAAATTGACAAAAATTTGAATCAAAAAAAATTGAATCAAAAAATTAACAAA
>Ga0209188_1001802_pt1 | contig 16600 bp, 22 predicted proteins | sample C_130625_EF_Meta_FD_187307 | JGI IMG/M metagenome (GOLD analysis project Ga0209188, IMG submission 187307) | Freshwater microbial communities from Lake Croche, Canada to study carbon cycling - C_130625_EF_MetaG (SPAdes) (version 2) | ecosystem: Environmental > Aquatic > Freshwater > Lake...
AATGATACATACTTAGACACAAGTATGTCTTTAACCAAGGAGAATTATTATGAAATGGTCTACACCACAAGCAAGCGATATGCGTTTCGGTTTTGAAATCACAATGTACATTGCAAATCGTTAATTCGATCTAGCATAAAAAAGCCCTCTAAGAGGGCTTTTTGTTGACTGTAATTTCTTATCAGTTGTTTGTATCTTCTAGATACTGGCCCACAGCAGCCTGTCTCCAACCGCTTGGATTATTTGGTAAATCTTGCGGGGTACCCTGACCATGTAAAGGAAGTGTAATTGGTTTTGTAGCGGGTGTAGGCGGTTTAACAGGTTTATCAGTTACCTGATATGTTTTGCACTGGCACCATTTAAACTCTTTAAGACCTGCTTTCTTGGCCATTGCATAGGCTTGTTTAAAAGTTGGAGCATGTTCAATTTGCTGAAGAATATCAGTTGATTGTTGTCCGGGACCAGCTGTAGTAGTACCTTGGGCAGTTGTAGCAACTTGTGATACTTCGTCAGCCTCTGCTTCATTGACTTCTTGACTCATATCCGGAAATTGAGCCATGATAGCTGAGCCGTCTAACCGACCAAGACTTGCTGGGTAAATGGTCATAAATGGCGGGTGCTTGAATGTACTTTTAGCCAGCGCATGTCTAATTATTTCTTGTGCTCGACTATGACTTACAGGTCTTGTTCGTTGTACAGTTGCTTGCCCTGAACGGTCATGATGCACTATGCAGGCAATGTACTCTTGGGCATTTTCTTGATCATCTGCTTCTTGTATTGATTCTAATTTATTAACTAATGCTCTATATTGTTCTGCCGCTGTGGTCATGCTAGTTCCTATCAAATATTAACAGTATTTATGCCCAACGCAGGAGAAATAAGGTCTTATTTCGTTCTTGTTTAAAGGCCACACAAGCTTCAAAGCAAGTCTGATGATCATGTTGGCTATAGGCCCATTCAGCCCAATGCGGTCCGCAAAATCTATTCAACCATAGATCAAGAGTTTCAATTGATTCTACCCAGTTAAACTGTTCTCCGCAGATTGGAAGTGGGGCAAGGGCTCTGTATTCGAACTCGTGATATTCAGGTAGATAAAACGCCACTCGCATAATATATTTAATTGATTATAAATATTTTATGTCCAACACTGCCTATAACAAACTGCCCACTGTAGAAGTTCTTTACGATCAATTTTCTAACGAAACTTATGTGCCTAGAGTATATGGCACAACCTGTAGGACATTTACTCCTAATCTAGTCAAGACGCCGCCTCCCACTGAATATAAAGAAACTACACCCACTATAACTAGCGAGTTTAAACTAGATCCCCTATTCTTAGTAAGAACTTAAAGTCAAAAAAAAGTCCACATAAAGTGGACTTTTTGTTTGTAGTAACACTATTATAGTGGAACTTCTTCCCACAATAAACGTCCTGTATAAGAGAACGATGTTGAAGCGGCTGTGTTGTAAAGTGCTAGTACGCCACCTGGTGGAACAATTAATTGTCCGTCAAAGTTTTGTACAGCTAGTAACGGTGCGTTTAATGCTGTGTTAGCAATAGTACCATATGTTACGTTACCACCACTGTTAAAGTCACTTACTTCAAGAGCAGTGAACGTGTTGGTTAAACCAGTTAGTGCAGTACCACCTGCATAACCTTTAGCTTGTGAACCAGCTTGAGTTAGTGTCTTGCTGTTGTAAGGTGTTAAGCCAGTAGAAATGTTAGCATTACCTGTACTTACATACCAAATTAAAGCACCAAATGGAGCTGGAGTAGAAACGGTGTTAGCAATCGGAGCAAGTTGCGCTTGTGTAATAACAAGGTTAACTGACGATGATTGTGGGTTGTAAACACCTATCATTGGCTGTGCGGCAGCGGCTGTAGCTAATGTTGCGCTACCACCGTTAGTTGTACCGTGGTTAGCAACACCTGCTACAACAGTTGTAGTGCCTGTTCTAAAAAAGTTACCACGATAAGCCTGCTCATAAAAACGGCCGTGTAGTTCTGTAACGATCAAATCGCCTAGTTGACCTTGGCGTATTGCTGGGGTAGCGCCAGGTTGATTTGAACCTGCTGGTGCGCCTACTTGTCCTTGAATTAACATATAAAATCTCCTTGATTAATTATGCGGATAGATGCCAAAGGTCTGCATATCATCTCTTAGCCTGTCTACCTCATCTGTACTAATATTTAGTCCTGTTGCCAAAATATAGTTCATAACCCGCAATTCTGCAAGCATTTGATTAGATGTTTCTTGAATTTGTTGTAATTGCCCGCCATTTTCTAGTGAGCTATTTATTGACAAATCAGTTGGTACTACATCATAATATACATTTAAAACATCTGTACCTGCATGTGTACTTGTATTAAAATCAACGTCGATAACATTACTATTTACTGGATGCGGAGTTGCTCCATAACCAGGTACACCTGCTAGATAAATTGGTGTATTACGGGTAACGTTAATTACAGCATATAATTTTCTAACGTTAAAATTTGGTACGTTTGTAAAGTCTAATAGGCCACTAGAGGGCGTAAAACTTACTTGGTTCGTTATCAGTTGCTTTGCCATGAATTATCCTTATAACGCTAATGCGTATAATAGCATTGTAGTGTTTACAGGTTGTCCGTTTTGAGTAATAGTGCCAGCAGTAATATTACCGCTTGTTGTCAAATTTCCTGCAATATTTAAATTTCCGCCTACTCCGACTCCGCCTGCTACAGTTAACGCACCTTGAGCTGAGTTTGTTGATGCAGTACTAGAGCTAATTGTTATATTTTGAAGCGTATCGATGCTTATAGCAGTTGTGCTATTAGTTTGTAGTTGTAGTGCGTTCTGCGCATCTGATGCATAAACTAACCCAACTGATGATGCATTTAAATATGACATTTACAATTCCTTTGTTTACTTATTTAGCTTTTTAATTTAGAATACTATATGCCGAGACCCGCTAGGCAATGTTACTTGAACTCCGGGCAACATACGAATTGGCCCAACACTTGTTCCCGAAGATCCTGCTGGCACAATAATTGTTGTAGCCATAGTATTACTATTAATATACATACCGCTACTTGCCTGTACATTTCCTGCACTAACTGTGTTAGTAACAGTTAAATTACTTAGGGTACCAATATTAGTAATAAGCGGTTGATTAGCAGTTTGAATAGATCCGTAGAATTTAGCATCGGTACCGTCAGTGCCATTGTCAAGTACAGTTACTAGACCATCATTTGATATTACATCGCCTTTGATATTTCCGGTTATATTTCCAAGAAAACTAGACTGTATTGGTTTGTTACTTACTAGTTTATCACCGTTATATGAGTAGGTAAGCGTAACATTAGCACCATCAATAGTAATACCAGCGCCATCAGCTGCCGACGCGCCAGCGGCACCTTTTGCTATAGTAATATTAAGATCACTAATTTCTAAATCTGTAGAACTAATAGAAGTTCTTGTACCAGTTACTGTTAAGTTTCCAGTGATAACAAGATTACCAGTTTGTACAATATTACCAGTTACATTAACTACATCGCCGGATCCATTAACCGTCAATGATGTCAAAGTACCTAATGATGTTAAACTAGATGAAACAATAGTGCTGTTTAATGAACCGCCTGATAATGTACCAGCTTCTGCTGGAATAGTGATATCACTACTACCATCAAATGGTACATTGTTTATGTTCACTGAGGTAGCTAATTTTGTAGTTGTTGCGGAATTCCCGCCAATATTAACACCAGTTAGTGTTTGTGTTGCACTAGTTCTATTAAGAGGAAACGGAGTTGTTCCAATGTAAATACTTGAGGTGCTATATATTCCGTTAGTAACAGTAGCGGCGTTGCCATTTATAGAACCTTGGATAGTATTAGTAACTCTTAAATTAGTTAAAGTACCTACTGTGGTTAGACTACTGTTGATAATATTTGCAGGTAAGGTAGTTCCAGATAGTCCGCTAGCTGATGCTGTTATCGTGATATCTGCTGTACCGTCAAATAGTACGCCGTTAATTGCTCTTGGAGTTTCTAATCTAGGAGCGGCATTAGCAAAATATTGTAAATCATTCCATGCAGTTGCCCCATCACCAAATTTAAGTTTATTAGTGGTGATATTAAGGCCAGGTTCGCCCAACGCTAGTACCGGATTTTGTGCTTGCCAATTTCCGTTAGTATCGCGACGTACTTTAATTTGTGCTAGCTGAGTAGTTGTAGCCATTGCATATTCCTTGTATAATGTATTTATATGGTTTTACAAGGATTACTAACGCAGAATTTACTTTTTATAATATTGATAGTTAACAGATGTTGAATTTTCTCTATGTACACTAGCACCATTTTTTAAGTGAAATCTACGGGCCATAGTAGTTTGCGGGCTTAGTGTAACAATGTTTTTAACATCTTTAAATTCGCTAATAATCCAATCAGCCGCTTGTTTGATTAGTTCAGCCCCTGCACCGGGACTATAACTCCAGATTGTATAAAATACTGCCACATCTTGAGTTTTAGCTAGTTTAATCAAATCATCTTCATCTTCAGGGATATCTGCTAACCATTGTAAACAAGTTGCGGCTAGAACTTCTTCTCCCGCTTTTAACAATAAGATTTCAGCAGCCGAATTAATACGCTGTTCAAGAGGAATATGCGGGCGCACAGGATCGTCTTTAACTACAGAAGTTAATGGATCAGATATATCTCGAATGTGATGTAGTTTCATGATAAGCAGTAGTAATATACGTACTTATCATTTTACATTAAAAATATAATAAAATCGGTTAGACTTCGTCCATTGGCAAATTATTAATAAGGTCTCGTAATTTGCTTGATCCTACTACTGCATTAATTTTAGGTGCAGGTGCGCCTGCTGTTGGATCATCAGTGATCGTTTGTCGTTGTTTAATAGAATTTAGCAAACTAGTACCTGCGCTTTGAGCGACACTACCATATCCATCTTGCTCATCTAAATCACTAATACGTAGAGTGTCAATATTAAATTCTAAGTCAATCTTCATACCAACTCCACTACTAGAACGTGTCTTCATCAGCTGAATTTGGTAACGACCACGTTCACGCATAGCACGACTAGTAAAGATACCAAACACGTTATCAGCTGTCTGAATCTTACTAAGTCCACCTGAAATATGACTGTGATCAAACTCAACTTCTTCAACAGCACCACGATTCAACTGTGCCGCAGTAACAAACACACAGTTCTTTTCTACCGCTAGATTACGCAGTTCTTCTGACACATATTTGTCTTTGACAAACAAGTTTTCAGCACTAATCTTCTTGCTTAAAGGCATTAGCAAGTCCATATAGTCTACTAATAGTACGTCAACTTTATGTCCCATTTTAACTTCATATTCTTTTAAGTATGCACGAATGTCGTTGGCAGTTTTTCCACTTGGCATATATTTTACCTGTAAATTACCAGATTTTTTGCCGATCATTTTAACTTTCATTTCAACATCATCGATGCTCTTAAAAATGTCTCTTGTAGGAATTCCTGTCACCATTGCATCAATACGCATACTTACAAGTTCTTCACTCAACTCAAGTGTTAGGTATAGAACATTAAGACCAGCAAGAGCATAATTAACTCCAAGATTAGCAAGGAACAAACTCTTACCAGCACCGGAGCCGCCTGCCCAGATGTTAAGTTCTCCGCGATTAAATCCGCCAAATAATTTGTCATCTATAGCCTTCCAGCCTGTTGAAATTTGTCCATTTTTATCTTTGATCCTCATAAGCCGGGCTCTGGGATCATCAAAATAATCAGTACCCATATCCTTCTGTAGGCCAACTTGGACTGCTTTTTTAATCTTATCTTCTACTGGACCGTATTCGCCTTTTTCCAACAAGTCTGCACTTTCAAGGATTGCTCGCTCTAATCCCTTGTGTCTAATAAATGTTTCAAACTCAGTTAGTAACCAGTCATAGTCATTTTCTTTTACACCTTCTAACTGTTTAAAATTAGAGTCAGTCGCCGCATTAATAATGTCTAATGTAGGCATACTGCTATATTGCTCTACATATTTTGTTAAAAACTCCGCACTAGTTTGTAGTTTGCGGTCAAATAATGATGCATCAAAAATGCTTTGGCATCTGACAAAACTTTCAGCATCACTTAGCATCATTTCAATGTATAACTTCTGTATATCGTATCCGTAATTTGTATTTTGTGTCATAATATATTATACTACTTAATTAAAAACTTTAATACCGTAATGGCGTTGAAAACTTTTTGCATCTGCATGATCATTTACCATTGGTTTGCCTTTGATATTTAAACTAGTATTGAGTAACATAGGACATCCGGTTTGAGCATACCACAATTCTAAGAGCTTTCTGAAAGGGCTTCCATCGTTTGGAACAGTTTGAACACGTGAAGTTCCGTCACGATGAACGATGGCAGGATATAGCTGAGGATGCCGGCAACGAGCGATGACTTGCATATACCTACTATTATCCCAACCCCTAGGCATATCAAAATACATATCAGTAAGCTCTTCGAGTATTGCCGGAGCAAAGGGTCTAAATTCTTGTCGTTGTTTGATTGCATTTACTTTATCCTTTATATCATCACCACGTGGGTCAGCAAGTAAACTACGGTTGCCTAATGCTCTAGGTCCAAACTCTGCACGACCTCGAGCTAGTCCGCAAATTTTATTTTGTGTAATATATTCTACAATTTCTTCATTAGTTGCACGATATCCCATATCGTAACCTAAGAAATTATTGGACCAGTCTGTATAGTCTTTCCAATGTGGGTTATGAGCTAATACAGCACCAACAGCACTACCTGCGTCTCCTGGATTAGGATATATCCAAGTTTTCTCAAAGAAATTACCAGTGAGTCTATTAGCTAAACAGTTCAGTGCGCAACCTCCCATGAGTACTAAATTTTTACTCTTAGATAATTTTTGAGCTAATTCTAAAGCATTAGAAAATAACTGTTCGTACATTAATTGTGTGCTTGCGGCTATTTCAAAACTATCTTTAACAGTTAAATCTAATCTCCAATCTGTACAACCTCGATGTAGATTCTTTTTAAATGTAAATTTATTAGGGTCTTTAATAAAATCAGTATGCATGGCATGCAGATAATTTTTATGAAGTCCATATGCGCTCATACCCATTGTAATATATTCATCTTCGTTAGGTTTTAAACCAATGCGTTGTGTCATTGCGCTATAAAATAATCCAATACTATGTGGATAACTTTGACTCCATAACTTCTTAAGTTTGTTGCCTGATCCTTGCCATATAGTCATGGTTTCAAACTCGCCAATTGCATCTATAATTAACACACATGCATCATCAAAACCGCTAGTGTAATATCCTGCTGCCGCATGACTCAAATGATGACTAGTATATGTAATAGGACTGTCAACTTCATATCTAGCCATGTAGATTTCAATATTGTTGTCGCGATGTTTCCATCCTTGACCGGCAATCAGTTGCCGTAGCGTTTTTTTAAACGGCTGTTCGTACCAGTAAACTCGTCCAGGATATCCAAATCTTTTAGCATCAGCAATTAATGATTTGCATAGATCTCTGTCGTTTTTTTCTCCACTATATCGTTCACTATGACTGGCAAATACAAGTTTTTCGTCAGCAAATACTGCCACTGCCGCATCGTGGCTATTAGCCGATACACCCCAACTAATCATTTGTATATAAACGGATCTCTCTTCCGTAATTCTTCTAATCGAAGTTTTAATTCCTTACGACTTTTCCAGCGAGTATACGGGAGTAAAATAAATTCAATTAACTTTTTTATCATGCATTTTCCTTAAACCATTTCTTTGCTTTTAATTGTATTTTAAGACTATTTGATTCTTTAGCTTGCACAATCAAATATAATGTTGCTAACTTACCTAGCTTAACTACGGCATCATTTATATCTTTAACGCCATCTGGCCAATTAGGCATGCTAATTGACCATCCGTATTCTATTGCTTGCTCTACAGTTCGCGGACCTTCGTGGTCCCTATCAGGTACTAGTATAATCTCTTTGCCCAACTGCTTTAATAACCAGTTCTGACTATCTTTAATCTCTGCACCTAGTAACGCACATCCGTCAATACTTATCGCATCAAACGGGCCTTCGCTAACAATTACGAAATCTCTATCATCTTGTTGAGTGTCTAGGTTAAACACATATCCTGGCTGTTGCTCTGACAAATATTTAGGTTTAGCATCATTAACAGCGCGGGCAGTCCAACCTACAATTTCATTTTTATAAATGAACGGAATTATTAGTCTATTACTAAATCCAACTTTTGGAGTCCAATAAAAAGAATAATCTTCAGGATATATCTTCCTGTCTATCATGTATTCTAAAATGGATACAAGTTTTTCAGGAGGATTAGTTAATAGTGTATCTAAAGGTTCGCTATCTAACGGCAATGCACGAACATCAAACTTAGGGATTATACTACGAACTTCTGTAGTATTGTTGTCGTCTAACCTAAGTGCTTCGAGTCTCAGTTGAGCAATAGCATCATCCGGAATATTTAAATCCCGCATGAATTTATTCATTTTTTGACTAATATGTCTACCAGGTTGCCAACTGCATTTGAATCCGCAATTGAAACAGTGATAGCTAACTGCATCTCCGCCATTGACAATAAATCCACCACGCTGTCTTTTGTCATCGCAACATGGCGCATTGAAACTTATCCAACCGCTTGGAGTGTGTTTACGCTTACCTGGCAAATATTGTAGTAATGTATCGGCTATGAGACTCATAGCATATTATACTAGGATACTGTTATAGATGCAACTTTTCCGGGCCCAAGATTAGTATAATATGAACGATATGTACCGTCTGGCCATTTCCAAGTTACTCGAAAATAGTTGTAAGTTCCAACCGTAATTGGTGCAAACGCATAAGATCCAGTGTAGGCTGTAGAAAATGTATGACTTTGTATTTGAGTAGCATTTAAGAATGAGTTAACACTGATAGTCATATCAGTTGTTCCTTCAATGTAAATGGTTCCAATAAACCCATCAACTACATTTGCTGTAAATGTTAGTGTTGATGTAGGAATTGCTTCATAAAATTTTGCGGCTATAGCAGAGCTTCTATGCATTACGTTGCCCATTAAATCAATTTCACCAACAAATGTATCAAATACACGAGGATCTCTTGTCTCGCTAGTTACGTTACTTACTAGTTCTAATGTTCCAACTGCTCCAAATTTAGTATCTGAATAAAGAGGAATAGTTGCACCATTCTTAACAGCAGTAACACTATATTTTAAAAATTGTGGATCTAAGCCTGCAATATCCGCTGACTGGATAGTAACTGTACCGATACCTTTAATTGGCTCAGATGTGCTAGATAATGTTAAGCCTGGGTGCGCAGTCACTGTTTGAATAGCAAATGATACAGTTAGTGTTGTTGTTGCAGAATCAATGTCTTTTGATACACTAGAAATAATCACTGCACCGCTTATTCCACTAGATACTGTTAGTGAGCTGTTTGCTACAAAAGTTCCGGTAATATTAGCAGTTGGTATAGTAATAGTAGTAGAAATGGCTTGGCCTGAGGTCGCCACGATTGTTGCCCCTGTAGCACTAGCAGTTGTTGTTGCCAGCGGGCTAATTGTATAAGGGCTGTTAGGTAAGCTATTCCCGCCTGCGTCCATAACATTTAATTTGATACTAGTAACTACTGGAGTAATGGCTATATCTAATCTTTTTTGATCGGCATTTTTAATATCAAATTCTATGACATTATCTACGCCTTTATATATTTTTAAATTTCGTTGATACACGTTGGTATACTCCACATTGAATCCTGCCAAATCAGCAAGCAGAGTGATTCGGTTAGGATATAAATAACTTGAGATTTTTTGCATACTTGGCAAAATCCTTTTAAGTATTTATGGCAAAACTAAGAGACAGTATTGAACAAAATTTACCGTTTATCAGCGTATTAAACTACGGCGATGATGAATTTGTAGGCATTATTATAAATCAGGATCAGTTTGTTACTAGTTTCTATGATCTTAATGCTATTAAAACTCCAGAAGAAAAAACAGTCTTTTTAGATATTGGTGAAACTTGGTGGTGGGAGTCAAACCGCCAATTTCCTATTAATATTTTTTGCAGAGAACAAATTCTTCCGTTTGCATACGCTATTAAAACTTTTAATAGTAAAGATACCCGTGTAATTCTTGGACCAGTTGTTAATTTAATGAACTTAACTATGAAGCGTGTAAAACGAAAATCAGTGCAACTAGTACGTAAGGCACGTTAACTAAATCCGTAACTAACACCTTCGCAGATTAAATTCATCTGCACAACGATTACGTGTGCATAGGCGATAGCATGTGCCTTCTTAAAATAGTAATCATTATTTTCTGGTTTTACCCAAACTTCTGACATTACAGTTGGCCAATCTTTTCCAATTAAGTAACGCTTTGCAGGACGAATCATTGCTAGTACTGCTGCCAGCTGTTCGATCGACTCTGGTTTCATTTCTCTAAGAATAGCACCATGTCCGTTTACGTGGAACAACAAATTACTAAAATCATCTTGTAGTAGTAAATCCCATAAGGGTTCTGTTTCTAATAATTGTGTTAAATGTGCTTTATCTTTAACACCATCGTAGACACTAACATTTAAGAAATCAATCTTAAAATAACCCCTGTCTTCTGCTGTCTTGTAGTCTAACGTACTCATTCCAGTTATTGGATTGTACGGGATAGAAGTACAATATACTCCAGTATTGTGCTTTTTAAAAGTGCCATCTAAACTAGCATCAATGTGCTTGATAACATCTAATGCCCGTAGCCTGTCAGCAAAATCTAAATCAATATCTGGCATTATAAATTACCTTCTTTAACTACTTGTTTGACTAGTTCTACATCAGCAGGCAACTTTTTAAATTTGTTAAACCAAAATGGTATATCCATGATTACATTGATGGCTGACAATTGTTCGTCATTTAATTTCTTCAACATATCTTTGCCAGATGGACAATTTAATATTAACCACGGGCTTATTTTCCCATCTTTAATATCATATGTTGCACGACTTAGACTAACATATAAAAAATAATGATTCCAAACTGATTTGTTATCATCTGCCCAAGACATCATATGTGTAACGCTACGCTGTAGAGCAGTTTCTACTGATTCTGTTTTTACAAGGTCAACAACGTAGCGGTCATATAAGTCGTCCCTACACCAGTGGTCGAGTTTAACTCCGGAAGTAACGACAAAATTAATAAACCTATCAGGATAAAGAGGATTGACATTACTAACAAAGCTACCAAATTTAACAAAAGCATTATAGTAAGGGCTACGTGCAAAATCTTCATAAGTTTTGTCCTGTTTTGAATTTTGAGTTGTTTTATAAAATCTATTATAAGTATCGTAACCTAATACAACATGTTTTTCTGTCTTTGCTAATGCTCTACGTTTTTGTTCGCAAATATGTACAGCCAGCGTATTTTCTTTCATGAACCCGCTACTACAATATTGACATACATATGGCTTTGCCGTTAAGTTCATCATTTTAATTCTTTAGCAATAGTAGGTTCATCCATTCCGTGTTTTCTAGCAAGTTCTTTAATATCTTTGTCAGTTGAGATTGTTGCTAGTAATTCTATTTCATCCATTTTTTTATCTGGATAGATTTTAGAAAGAAATTTAGTTTTTTTGTTACTGGTTGCATCTTTTTTCTTATTGCCCAACCATTGATGAAAGAATACCTTATTTCCGTCATAACTACACATACACAATAACATCCAAAGTAATTTAGGATGTTTTTGTAGAGTATTCCAATGCTTGTTAAAATATTCGTTTACGGTTAAGACAAAATGTTCTTGTACTTCTCTGTTTTGTCCTTGTACATTACTAACATATCTATTAAGGATAAACAATTCGCTCTTAAGGCTTTTTTGTTGTTCAGCATCCATAGCATCCCACAGCTCTCGAACATTTTGATCTACGGCGGCAAGTTTTTCTTTTAGTTCAATCTTTTCACTCATTGTGGTTTGTCTTTACTTAAACGATATATCATTATAGCACGATCCAAGGCCTTTTGTAAAGCTGGATTGGTTTGCGCTTCTCGCCGGATTGCACCCCAAAGTTTGTCATCACGAATATGCTGAATTAACGGCCGTCCATCACTAGTACGAGGATCTGGCGTGTTATCCATTTCGTATCGATAACCTATTAGTTTTCTTGATTGGATAGGGGCGCCTACTTCACGTGCGTAAATTTCGTCGCCATTGCGTTCGTAAATATATTCTGCGCCCGGTGTAAGACTGCCCATTTTATAATATCTTATCTAACTGAATAATTTCGCTCTGGCGACCAATCTCTTTAACAAAGTATACACAATCTGGTTTGTGTCCCATTCTTGTAGGAGTCGCTAGTAGTTGTCCGTTTTTCATTTTTGGAAAATACCATTTAACATCATTATAAAAATTTACAATTTCAATCTTTTTAAATTCAACTCTAAAACTACTTAACGGGTTAAACACTAAAGCTTCAAACCCTCGGTCATTCAAGCTGGTCAATGGTAATATTTCAATATCACACCCGCTCTGACTATCACCTACTGCGATCGACCAATCTATAGGCATAGTCACTTCATCATTCCCAATTCTTAGTACCATTGCTGGCGCATTAAAACTTTCTAAGAATATTAATGGCATAAAAAAGAAATCAGGCTCTTTTGCGTCACTATTATCTAATACTGCGAATCTAGTGTTTTCATCTACCTCATCTGGTAAATTGTTTAATGAAAATGTTGTATTTTCTAATGTTAATATCTGCATAGTTCCTTATTTTTGCCAGTCGATCTTTTCAATGGTGAAAGGATACTTAGCTTCCTTGTAAAATTTCTTTCTTTCTGTAAGATGTCGTTTGGCATACTTACATGTGGACGTAATGTCCCAGATTTGGACAAAGTCTTTGTCTTCGGCTTTTCGAATACCGCGTCCAATTGATTGTATAACGCGGACAAAGCTCTTTCCGGGTTCCAGAAGAACCATATTAAAAATCCTAGGGATATTAATACCAACAGCGGCCACACCGTAAGTTGCCACAATAATCTTGTCATCACTAGTTGCCACTTCACGATATTCTTCCTTACGTTTGGTTGATTTTACTGCTCCGCTAATAAAAACAGCGTCTTCTAATTCATTTACTATAAACTTACCCGAATCAATTCTATTAACTAGAACTAGTGTATTGCCAGATTCTGATATTTTTTTAATTAATTTACTAATGTAAATCATTCTATCATCGTCAGTGACTAGATATTTTAATTCTTCAGCATATGATTTAAATTCAGTAACATCTAACATTTGTACAACATTTACATGGCATGTAGATAGTACCCCAAGGTCTTGTAGCTCGTATGCTTTAATTCCGCCAATGACTGGTCCAATGCTGGCAAATATACTTTCACTTTCGAATTTTTCTTTAGGAATAGTTCCTGTTAATCCCCAGCGAATTGCGGCATTGCATAAGTTTTGTGTAAGTAAGTTTTTCAATACTTCCGCTTTGGCCATATGTACCTCATCAACAATAACAGTCTTAACTCCGTCAAGAAATTCAGCTAATGTTACTATGTCCTGTTCGTGATTTTTACTTTTCTTATCTAATATATTCAAACTTTGCCAAGTGCAGATAGTATGCGTCTTATTAAGATCTTTACGGTCACCGTAGTAAACACCTACATCCAACCCGACATTAATAAAGTCTTCTTCTGTTTGTTCTACTAGACTTTTATTAGGAACAATTGTAATTGTTCTTCCGATCTTTTCAGCAACATGACTTAGAGTAGCTGTAGTAATAGTTTTGCCTGCGCCTGTTGCAATTTCTTGTAATGCTTGTGGAGTAGTTAAAAATTTATTAATTGCATCAACTTGATAATCTCGAAGCATAATAGGTTGACCTTCTTGAGGATGTCCTTTAGGCCATACCTTACCTAAATTTGCCCAATAAGATTCAGTTACTGGTTCAAATGATAAGTTACTTGATACCCGTAGGTCTTCAACATCATCAATGCTGATACCTAAGTTAGTAAGTATATCTAGAATCTTTTCTAATTGGCTTAGATAGCCAGTGCCACCTAATCCAAACAATGTTACCATTCCATCCCAGCGTCCTAACTTATATGCAGGATGATATCGAGCATATGGAATTTCATATTTAAATGAGTTAGTTAACTTTTTTCGAGCCTCTAATGAAAGGCCTTCAAATTTAATATTAACTTCGTCTTTTATTACTAGCTTTACCGCCATAGTGCCCCTGTATCAAAAATAGAATCTTTATCTGAATAACTAATAATTAGGTCACAGCAATTTATATAAACGCTGGTTTTTCCAGCACGAAGATTTGATCCTAGATATACCACACTCATAGGTTTCCAAGAAGTTTTTAAAAAGAATTTTGGAATCTTCCCCATTTCAACCCCAACTATTTGTGTAGTATTATCTAACATCTTATTATAAGATTTTTCAGCAATTATTGCATTGAATTTTTTTCCGTCTGCACTATTTGATAGTCTAAAATAGATGCCAACATTGTTTTCAATATTAAATTTTTCAAATATTTTAGTCAGTGTTTCAAGATTTTTTATATTAGTTAGATCATTATTAATCTCAAACACTACCATAGCAGGCAATCTTTTTAGATCCAATAGGCTTTTAAAAACATCTTCCAATGCATGTAGATTTGAATCAACCCATACCTTAGGTTTTGATCTTGAAGCAATAATTTCAGTCAATGTTGTTGGACTATTTTCACGGGGTTCGTGGCGGTATTGATATCTTACACTTCTATCTTCAATAATATTTTTATCAATTGCTGTAGTAAGGCCTAGATCATCAGTAATATGTTTTTGAAAGTTTGTGTTGACTATATTAGTCAATAGAAACTGATTTTTAAAGTCAGGTTCTTTCCATGATTTTATTGTATTGTAATGATTTTTTAACTCTTCATCAATATGAAATCCTAATGGGCGTAACCTGTCAATCAGCATAACAATATTTTTTTCAGTTAAGTCTAACCAATAAATTCTACCATCTTTTATACAATTTACATCTTCAGTTTTCTTTGAAAGTTCAGTTATTATTTTTCTGATTTGAGACGAAAATGTCATTTCTATAACTATGACAGGTTCCGGATCAGCTTTATGAAAAATGTATAAATTTCTAATTTGATCAATTTTACGGAATGGCTTTGACCAGCTAGGTGCGGACAATGCTTCATTGATTTCCAACGATAAGTCTGGTAATTTTTCTGTATTTTCTTGTAAAATTTTTACTAATAGGTGAGATTGATTTTCAGTAATAAACTGCGGCATCAAAATTGTTTTAGATAGGTTATTTAAAACCTTCATGTCTTTTGAACTAACGGATGCTTCTATATATTCTAAATTATTTTTTAGAAATTTTAACAGTAATGTGTCAATTGTTATCATATTATGTATGTTACACTATTATTATAAAAAAGTCAATAGTTTAGACAAAAAAAATAGGCCTCAATATTATTTAAGGCCTATAGTCTACCTTTTGGGTAAATGAATTATAAACTTGCGTCTTCCATGCCAGCAACACGTAGTTTAACAATGTTTGTAATTTGCCACTGTTTTTGATCTAGTGCTTTTGTAACACCTAACCACTTGTTACGTAGTAAGGCAAATTCGTTGATAATTTTTTCAAAGTCAACAACATCATCTTCGCCTTCTACAAACTTTTCACAGTCTCTAGAACTCAAAGCTCGTTGATAATTTTCAAGATATTTACGAAAATGTTGACTTTTTAAACGGCGAAGTTCAATGTTAAGATATTCTAATATTGCTTCAATTTCTTGTAGTTGGCCAAATCGTTGTTCAACAATACCAGGCATCGCTGCCGCGGCACGTTCAACATTTCCGGTTATTTTACACTCAGCTGCCGCGGCAATTAATTCATTAGTATAATACTCTGCCGCATCGGGAATGTTAGAAATGTCTTTAGAAACATCAGAATACCAACCCATTAAAACTCCAATTCACCGTAGTCTTCGTCTTCGTCTTCAATACTATCTTCGTCGTCATTGAGGTAATAACCAATGGCTTGATCAAGAATATCATCTACTCCAGTAGCCGCTTGTAGAACTTTATCTGGCACACCGAAGTCTGCCAACATATCTATGTAACGTTCAGCTACGGTTTCTAATTGTTTCTTATCAATGTATTCAACAAAGTTTAACCAAATATCACCAACTTGTGTTTCATTCAACATCTTCTTTTATCTCCTCAGGAATGGATTGTTGTTTGATATGAAAATTCTTCATTATCATATCTAATTTATCATCTTTCCATTCTTTTCGGTAGAATTTGAATTCCTCACCAGTAGTAGGATCAACATATTTTAATCTGTTGCCTTCTTGCTTTAGTATGCCTGCTTTCTCGCACATATCTACCATACCGCTATAAGGGTTCATACCAGTTTCGTATGGAATCTTAATCTGTACAGTTTCAAAAGGCTTAGAGTAACGAGTTTTCATAATCTTACATGATGCACGAATACCCATAACGTCTGCTACTTTATTGCCATCCTCATCCTCTTTGAGTTTGAGTTTT
>Ga0209188_1001808_pt1 | contig 16578 bp, 25 predicted proteins | sample C_130625_EF_Meta_FD_187307 | JGI IMG/M metagenome (GOLD analysis project Ga0209188, IMG submission 187307) | Freshwater microbial communities from Lake Croche, Canada to study carbon cycling - C_130625_EF_MetaG (SPAdes) (version 2) | ecosystem: Environmental > Aquatic > Freshwater > Lake...
CGCCTGTGGCTTTTTGGATTTCCCTAGCAATGTCATTACAAAGTTCCTCCTGGAGAGTACCTCGACGGGCACACCACTGAGCGATCCTTGTATACTTGCTAAGTCCGATGAGTTTCTCGGCCGCAATAATACCAATATAAGCAACGCCAGTAACGGGTTGGTGATGATGGCTACACATACTGCGAAGCTCGCTACGGACAACCAGCATACCTTCGTAACGGTCCTCTGAATCATTTGGGAACGCTGTAGCGTCTGGGGCTGGTTCGTATCTTCCACTCATTACCTCATTAAAATACATTTTAGCAAGACGTCTTGCTGTACCTTTGCTGTTAGGATCGTTTTCTCGATCAATTAACAAGCAGTCTAACACTTTTTCAAATGCTAGGGTTGTTTCGTCGATTAAGTCTTCTTTCATTTTATCATCAATGTATTCACTGATGTTATCTCCAGCCCAAAATCTTTTACCATTACGTTTCATTACAAAACCCAAATAGTTATGTGCTGTGCCTTCTTGATAGCCACTGTCGCCATACATGGCGTCAAGTGCAGTTTCTTGTTTGTTTACGGATTCAGTCATTATTACTCCTATGTTAGTATTATATAGGTTTATTTAGGTTTTTGCAAGTTATTTTCTGCTCGAACTTGTCTACATGCTTCTCGCATAGCAGGAGTAAAGTCTGGACTTATTTCACTCCAAGTACAATCAATTCTAATAACATCGCCTTTCTTTGGAAGCGATAAAAATATAATTGGTATTGTTATAAAAAATGCAATAACAACAACAGCTATTTCTATAATTTCTCGCTTAGTAAAATTCGACATAAGTCTGCATCCTTTTCGTTATTGAATTTGAAAGTCATATAATCTTCGTGCGGAGTGTAAACAAACCTATCTCCAGGCAATCCAAATACTTCTAGTACCATTGCACAACATTCGTTCCACCAAGGAACACTTTGATTATCCCATGATACCTTAACAGTATGTTCTGTCATTTACGATAGTTTCCTCGTTCTGGAATAACATGGCGAACTCCGCCCCGGGGATCTTCCATATCTCCTTTGCGTCTTGGAATCATATGGACATGTGGATACATTACTGTTTGACCAGCCGCTTCTCCGACGTTTTGCCCAACGTTAAAGCCATCCCATTTTTCTGAGTCAACTCCGTCATAGCCAAATTTGTATGCGGCTTCGAAGCAGTCGTATAAGTTTTCAGGTTTTTTGTAGGTAGGCACAAATAACAAATGCCCTTCGGTAACTGGATATGCATCTTTAAACACCCAAAAAGTTTTTGTTCTATATTCGATTTCGGTCCACGGAGCAAGACGCTCACTGAGTGCCTGTTCCAGCTCTGTTAGCACGTTCGGCCTCTTTTATTTCGTCTTTTAAATAATCAATGTAATCAGATAGGAACATAATTTTACGTTCACTACCTGGTTCACCGCGTAGTTTTTCGATATCTAATTTGATACCTTCAATTTTTACGTTAAGTTCTTGTACTGTTAAACTCATTTTTTTATCCTAGTAGCAATGCTTCCACCAAATAAAATACCAAATGCCGCCCAAGTTTCCCATGTTAACGGAATATGCAACACTGGGAATAATGTGTTCAATGCCCAAATACCTAAAATAGGCCCAAGCGCAATAACTATTACAATTAATGTAATGCCAAGTATAAGTTTAATTAATGCAGATGTCATTTCCAAAACTCCTCCCAAGGATAAACTAGCCAGCAATCTTCTTCTGCTTTGTTAACTTCCCAGTAGGTATAGTCAACATCTTCTTTACTGGCAAGATTATTAGTTAATGTGGCAAATCGAACATTTTGTCCCCATGTGTTTTGCCACTGTGTTTCGCCTGGCAAACAACTTGATTGCCAGTCCTGCTTGATCCAAGCAATAGTAGATCCTTGATCATTGATATCATCCACAACCAGAATGTTTCGTCCATTGTATGCATCTTCACTCATACCACAGTCACTAACTTTGATCCCGCCATCTCTGAGGCTGACCATAAGTGTAGCCATGGGAATGTCTAAATACTGACTAATCAAATTAGCAGGAACAAGACCACCACGACTAATACCGACAATATAATCAGGATACCATTTATCCTGGACCATTTGACGAGAGAGATCTAAGCAAGCACCTTCTACTTGTTGCCAAGTATAGTAGATCTTTTTCATGCTGTCAATGCTGAAGCTAAAGTTGTCATTTCTTCTTTAGTCATAAAAAAGTTATATGTAGCAGTATCAGTGACTTCACCGTCTTTCAAACTTTGCTGTTCCATATCAACACTGAACAAGCCTTTAGGGCTTAGTACTTCGTGTTTCTTTAATACAAGCCGAAAGTTTTCGTGTGCTTTAATAACTGTTTCAGTATATGTACCTTTAACTGATTCATGTAAATTTTCAACCAACATCTTCATCTCCTTTAATTGCTTCAAATGTTCTGTACTTACCCAATGCCTGAATGTATTCGTCATACAGTTTCTTTAACTTTGGATGCTTACGTTCTAGTATAACATCTCTTTCTGGAATTTGCAAGACTTTTTCAATTGTGTTTAACCGTTCTTCTAAATCACGCCCGTTGATAACCATGTTACCTTTGACTTCTATTGTAGGCGGATTGGTTTGATTAATCCGCATCGCTTCGTTTGGAATACTACTAGTACCAGTAGTCCAAACAGTACTAGTGCCAGTTGATGTTAAATAGGCACTGTTTGGTATAGCAGTTGTGCCAGTTGTATAAACCTGTCCGCTTAACTGTGGAGGTACTGCGCCGTATCCTGCGGCGCTTGTTCCGTTTGATTGTGTTGTTTTAAAGTACGCCATTCTTTCTATTAGCCAGATAATTATCGTTGTGAATCCATTGATTCTTAACTAAGAATCCCCATTCACGACGTTGCGGTCCTGGCATGAACAATGTCCAAGCAGTAACACCTTCTTTTAATTCGATACGATGATAGCTATTAGGGCTACAGATACGGAAATGCCCAGGCCCACGCCATTTACGTATTTCACAGTTCAATGTGCCATCTTCATTAAATTGGGGAATCCATTCGTAATAGCCGCCTGCCAAAATCAAAGTGGCATACGGCCATGGATGATCATGCACATCGTCTGGATCACCTTTTAAAAATTTGTGTAAAAATACATTGAACGGAAATGTCTTACGATCTTTTAAAAAGATGTAGTAGCGTTCCAAGTATGGTTCGTTGTCAACACGATCCATAATAATGCGTTTGCGATCATGTCGCTCTAACCAGTTAAGGCTTAGGTCTTTTATCTTCCGGAGTATCATAATCGTCTTTTATTAGATAGTAAGTTGTTTTAAATTTTTCAAATGCTATTTTAAAGCCGGGGTATTGTTCACACATTTTTTGTATACGATCAAAAGCTGGTAATGAATCAACAAATTCTTCGGGGGTTTTCCAAATAAAATTTGAACCAGCACTGCTCGATATTGTCGATCCGCCACTGATAGCGCCAATCGATATAGTGCCACTACTACCACCAATACCAGCGCCAGTATAAAAGTAACTAGATCCAGTACCACTGCTGATAGTAATATTACCGAGCCCGCCACTAGCCGCACTGACATTTGCCATTGTGCTAGTATCGATAGTATACACATCCTGTGCTGTAATACCAATTGTACCTGACATACAATCGCTATTTGATATTGTTAAGTAATCCTGTTGCACTGAAGAATCGTTCATGTAAATCCTTTGCTTGTTTGCGAATTTGTGGAATTCGGCTAGCGTAATGATCCATGTGTTGCATAATTGCAAAACATAAATTAGGACGATGTTCTTGGTATGCTTCGAAACTCTCGGTCCATACACTAGGGTATTTGAATGTATCGTAATACATTTCAGTATAACTTAAACGATCCGGTACTAATGGTATAGCATCAACTACCGCACCTTCATAGCAACTAATGCCTAAAGTTTCTTGTAAGTTAGCACTGAACACCATCTTCGCTTCGCCTAACAAGTTATGATATTCATTTTTTGTTAGCTGTTGATCCTGACACACTACAAATTCATACTGCGGTAAGTGTGTAGCTAAGTCTCGAAAAATCTCAACTTGCTTCTCAGGTGCGATGCGATGCGGGAAAAGAATAAGGTCACGCTTGGGCATATTCTTGTACATGGTCAATGTATCGTCCATATACTCCATAGGCCAGCCGGTACGCACATATTTGCCATCTTCAAGCATGTCTGCTTTGTCTTCTGCCTCCCAAGGATTCTCAACCATTCCATCATTTAATAAATTATGATGAAACATATCAATATGGAAAGTAGTAGCAAAATAGTTATGATCAAATGCCGCAAAGAAACTTTTTTCTGCGTGACGTACCCAAGGCTTGTTGCCTACAAGACGTCCCAGGAAGTCTTGGGGATCATAACTACCAGCATGCCATAAACCGTGTGTTGTTACTGGTATGTTCAGTAACTCACTCATATACTTTAAGTTTATAATGCCCGGATGCCAAGCGTCAGTAAAAATAAAGTGGTCGCCGGGATGAACGGATCCGTTGCAAAATAAACGGCCCATTTGTTCAACTTGGCTAGACTTGTATATATTGGTGCCACCAAAATTAAGAAAAGCACCAGGAGTAGTGGCTGTAGGAATATCCGTAGGGCCAGAGATAATTTGAACATTGTGTCCTGCCTTTCGTAAGAGATTAGGCACATGGCGTTTCCATTCGCCAGTGTACCTAGTCTCAACAGCTTCTAGATCAATTAGAAATACGTTCATTGTTGTAAGGGCGTGGATTCTTACCTAGGTAAGATTTACGTTCGCCTGTGAACGGCTTTTTAGGACGACGACTCTTGTCGAAGTTGCGCCACTGCCAGCTTTCTCTGTTATAGAGATGGCCTTCGTTAAACTCACAAAGTTCCATACGGCACCAGTTATGGAATGCCTCCAGATCTTCAAACAGTTTTACAACGTCCGGACGATTTTCAAAATAAGCGTAGTCCTTGTAATTCTTAGCCATAATATAGCTTTCCTTTTTCTTTTAATACTTAATAAACGAACCATTTTCTCCGTCTTCGGAGACCTCAATCCAAACCTCTCGGCCTGGATACTTTTGTGAGATTTGAGCGTATAAATCATCGCTCATCATCTCGCAACTTTTATGATCTAGCGACAATACACCTTGTTCGCTAGAATACAACCGTTCAAGCCACCGCTTGAACTGAATGAATTCCACATCTCTGTCGTTATGAGTAACTCCGAGCCATACACGAAAGTGAAAAATATGGCGATGAGGAGTGCTAAGAAACGAAACGTCATAATAATCTCCTGTTGCTAGGTTAGGATCTGTTGCGGCGGCTGGGTAGCAGTGAATGCCTTCTTTACGAAATGTAACCCAGATCATTTTGTTAGGGCGAATGTCTTGTTTGATATTCATGTTGGTGTATCTTGTGTGTACTGATCCCAATGAGTATACTTGTCTTTACTCATCAAGCTCTGTAGGTGATGTGTCCACACGCCTGGATTTGTAGCACCCCAAGTTCGGTCATCCAGTTTAAGTGTGGCGTTATAGTTGAGTTGATTAATGTAAGGTAGCTTAACACTAATCATAGGGACAAAGCGAGGATATTCGTTATAGGCAGACTCTAATACGCCTTCGATGTGTTCGACACCAAAGTCTAGTGACACCCAATAGCCTGCTTTTAGACAGCCTATAATAACTTCATCCCACGCTTTATATTCTTCGTGACTGATTGATTTAGGATTAAAACTTTGGCTAGTACCAAAGTAAATGTGTCGAATGCGTTTAGACTCATCCAAGTATGCTTGAGTATCGTTTGCCTTACGCAAGATTTCTTCTAGTGGAGGAGTACCGACAACAAACAATGTAAACATACCATAACAAATAGTATGCTCAACTTCGTAACCTGTAAAGTAGACAATGTCTTGCCTTTCTTCAGTGTTTAATCCCATTTAATGTAACCTCTGCTGTAACCACTCGGACGATTAACGCCGTCCGCAAACGCTTGCTGCCATTCAGTGTTACGATTGTAACACTTTGTCCAAAAAGAATCAACCTCTAGATAGCCTTTTTCAATCCAATACTTTGCCATATGCATACAATCAATAAATTTTGGATTGCGTGGACTTGGTTTGACTGTAGTAACAGCTTTCCAAAGTTGAGCCTGCGCTTCCTGCTTGCTAACAGCTTTGCCCACTCCATCTACAATCACTGCATTATTATTTAGGTTAATCTGTGTACCTAGTTCATAATTTCCACTAAGGTCGACCACAACATCATAATTTTCAATAGTACTAGCCCAGAGTTTATCTCCCCACAGTTCTCGATTGCTATGTCCTAGTACATCTACATGGAAGATATAACCATTTAGACGCATTGTATGATAAGCAACCCACGCAAGAAAACCGCTACCAATAATAAGCATACGATTGTCTTCGTGCCTGCCTTGACGGTCTTGCAAATATTCTTTAGCTTGTTCAATAAGATTGATACCGCAAGCAACTGGCTCTAAAATATAACGAGGATGAGCTTCGGGGATTTTTACATATTCACCCTTGCGTACAGTATATTGATCAGCATAGGCTGGCTCACCGCGTGTAGCAACATAGTCTCCAGTTTTTACATCAGTACAAGCCGCACCAACCGACATAACTTGTCCAATACCTTCATGACCTTGCATGTGTAGGGGTAACGGACCAAAGTCGCCCATCATCATATCAATGTCGCTACGACAAACACCAGTCATCACAGCTCGAACATATATGTTATCTTGTCCCCAAGCTGGAATCTCGTACTCAACTTCCTCAAAGTAGCCCTTGCCCTCTGTTTGTAAACATCTTACTTTCATAGATACTCTATCCTTTCGTGTATCCAAGTATCAATATCGAACTGATTAAGCCAGAATTGATAATCATCTACTCGTTCGACTGCTTCTTTAATCATATTTAGGTATGCTTCTTCCGGACACCAACCTAATTCAAATCGTTCTACACTATTATCCTGCATAGTAAATTCAATAGCACTATTGTCGTGAGTCATACTGCGCCAGTTTGCTACACAATTCCACTTATTAGTGAATCGAATATTACATTGGTCGTCAACATCATAAGTTCCGTTAGGATTTACTGTACCATACTCGGTACTATCGATATCTTCTAATAGCCAAGACTGTATAGACGATTTTCCGTTTACAGCATCTCTGCGCCAATCTGAGTTCATTGCTACGTATAGGCTTAGTAAATGTGGCATTAAGTCTCTACTAACACCACCAAATGCCAGTTTGCGTGTAGTAAACCAACTACCCGGGCTAGGAATACAATTCTTACGTGTCCATTCAATGTTTACTGCCTTGGCCTTACTGGCTAACGCTTTTAAATCAGCTATATTACTACGCCACATATTGTTCTTAACCATCATGAAGCGTGTCTTTGGAAAATCAGTGATTAACTTAATCCATGCATTACTATTAATGACACCAGGCTTTTCAATAAAGACGATTTTAGTTACTGGAGCAAGTTTACGGGCAATTTCTTCGTGTGTAAAGTTGGGAGTACAAATATGTGCGGTATCGAACATGCGGCATTCTTCGATAGCCGCATCTACATTAATAAAATCTGCACCTTTGCTAGAGTCTTGGTCTACAGTAATGATACCGTGGCCAAGTTTATCTAGCACAGTAGCATACAGATTACCGATACCCATGCCTACAATAAGACTAGTTTTCATCTTTTTCTGCCTTTGATTGTTCGTATTGCTTGAACATACGGGTTACATCTTCCATACGTTTGGCAAACACTTCGGGTGCAAGACGACTAGCAAGATCCATATCATACTCACTAGGGTAGTGACGCAAACATGCTCTTGCTTCATCTTTAACGGCTTTGGGAACTCGAGGAGTAGTCAAGATTCTAAGTAAAAACCTTTGAGTTTGAACAACTGCTCGATATCTTTCATCAGGTAATGTCATGTACACTAGCCTCTAATGCATCTAGTTTATCAATCGACTCTTCATCAAAGTCGGACTCTTCATCTGATTGTACACTATCTGCATCTACTTCGTCAAATAAAACGGAGAATTGAGTGCTTGCATTGACAGTCTTTTTACCTGTAGCACCGCGTGTTCCAGGAATAGCTTGCCAAAATTTATCAAAGCTATCAATAATAGCTTCAGCGGTAGCTCGATCATCGGTACTAAAGATAGCATCTACAATGTCTTTAAAGTAAACTCTTTCAAATTTTTCTTGAACTAGCATTGCTGGGCAAAGACCAGCATCGTACTGACGATTAGCTTCTTGTACACTATTCAGATGTAACCAAACATTATGGCCCATCATAATAGCATAAGTAAAACTATCCCAACTTGTCTTTCCTACTTTTCCAATCTTATTTAGGTCATTAGGTCCGTAGATACAAATATCTTTTACCTCAACACCGTCCATTAATGGACTCGTAGTAAACGATGAAAAATGTTTATCTTGCACTACTACATCTTGGAACAGTCGTATATCTTGGCTATACTTTTTATTATCTAAGCTAGGCAACATTCGATACAACCATTTTTCACGATCTTTAATTTCTGTTTGAACATATATCTGTCCATTGGCAGTTGCTAAAAACGGACTTGCACAGTCAAAGCTGATTGTAAACTTAGGATTATGATACTTACGAATAGCACGTTGTATATCTGTTAGTAGCAATGCCCATTCTAATTTACTAGTGCCCAAAAAGTGCATCCAGTCTTGGTGACCCTCTTCTAGCAATCCATCGAACTTTAAAGCAACAAGTCTGCGTAGGACTAAGTCTACGTCACACATATTTTGTCCGCCCATAGCCCAACCATTAAATGGTCGTTCGTATTTGGTTGGATCGCAAAAGTCTTTCATCTGCTGATACCAATCTTCTGCTTGTGCATGGTTTTCACCTTGCAATACGTTTAAGAACTTACACGCACCTGTTCGATGTTTGATCCAGTATTCATTGTTGTATTTTGTAGCACTAACCGCCTGTTCGTAACTGGCAATGCCGCTATTCTTAGCACCAACAGGACTACGACTTACCCACGCTGGAATATCAAGTACCATACCGTAATCCATCAAAGTATCCATCCAGGTAAGAACTTGACTACGCTTTTTTTGTGCCGCATCTAATTTAGCTTGATATAACTTAACGTGATCAATCTTAGTATACTTAGGATTGCCGTTCTTATCTGTCTTAGGATGACCTGTTGGGTGTACTTGTGGTACTAGTTCAATTCCTTTAGCAACAGCTTCAGCCATGCGTTGTGCCACTACTGGCCCATTAGGATCGTTCCATTCACCTTCCCATACACCTTTACCAATCTGGAAACCTCCAGAGTCACCTAACACCCAACTAGTTGAGCGATCTCTATTGCGGAACATGTCTTCGCTTGGATCGGGTTTAGTCAAATCTAAGTTAGCATGACCAGCAGAGTATAAGCAATGATCAAAGTAAAATGCCGCATTTGGATTTAAATAGTTCATTGCTTCAATACCCATAGGGCCAAAACTCTTGGGAATACGTGCAGGATCTACATAGTTACTATAACGTTGTTTGCCTATGTATGTGCTATAAAATCCTGAAGTTGCCGGCAGGAAGTATGCATAATCGTTTTGATGTGCTGTTAAGTTTTTATTCAATTCGTCCCCACTTAATTTTTAACCATGCTCTTTCCATAGCATAATGTACCGCAGTTAAGATGACATGTATAATTACAGCATCGCTTAATCCAGTCCATATAGCTGTGATTAACAGTGCTACTATTCTATAAGACAGTGCTCTAACTACTGTGCGTTTATGAAGTTCGGTCATTATTTGCTCTGCGCTGGTAGAATGTATTCGTATACAGCAAGTCCGCTGTCAACTGTAATACTTAATGCGCCTGCATCTGCAATACGAATTTTTTTATCGCCAGCTAGATTTAAGATACTTTGTACTTGAGCAACAGGCCATGACCAAACTTGTTTTAACTTGCCATCGATGCCTGCTTGGAATACAAATGATCCTGCGTGTGTACTTGCATCACCAAAGCTGAATACCAAACTACCATTGTCCAGACTTACTTGGAATACTGGTTCTTCAGTATGTGCCGCCGCTTGGAATTTTAATTTTTGTATGCTAGACACAGTTGGCTCGAACTCGATGTCCCACTTAGCACCTTTGAACTTAACTGATTTTAAACGTTCATTGATAATTTCACTGTTCATGAAACGATAATCGTTTTCAAAGTCGCCTGTGTTATTAGCAAAGTGTAAACCTGTTACAATAGTTTCGCCATTGCGTTCTTGTTTAACTACATTGATGCTTGCACCCTCTTTATACTCTGGGCACTTCAAGTGGATATCTAACTTGTTTAAGTTAGGCATACCGAATGTACCTTCTAAGTCGTCAACTGGATTGTGTGTCTTAGCATTAAGAATAACGCTACGATCTTCAGCCATTGATTCAATTGCTGTTTCTTTTTCAGTCGATGAGATTTTAATTAACGGCAAAAATCCCAGGGTGTGTGTATGTGATACTAGATCTTGTAAAAAGTCTTTCATGTTATGATTCTCCATATGTTATGATTATACTTAGGTTTTCTGACAATGTCAAGGATTTTTCCTTACCTTTTTGTTATACTTTATCGCGGATTCGACCAAAGTATGTGATTGATTCATTCGATCTGTGTAGTGCATATATGCGCTGGTGTCTTTGGGAAAACACGCACCACCAAATCCACGACTACCATCTGTACCTGGAACCATAGTATGGCTCCGACCAATTCGGTCATCGTGTGTTAGTACTTGGCGCACTAGTTCAAAGTCTGCACCATTTTGTTGGCATACATCGTAAAGTTGATTAAAGAACGCAACCTTTACACTTAAAAAACAGTTGGCAGCGTATTTGATCATACTAGCTTCTGTAATACTTGTATTAAACACAAGTTTACAATTGGGTAACGCTTCTTGGAACATTGTTTGCCAAACACCTTCCGGATCGTCACCGCCAATGACCATATATTTTTGATCAAGGAAGTCTTTGTTAGCTGTTGCCGCACGTAAAAATTCTGGACTGTAACAAATACTATGTTTAGGATATTTTTTTAATATCTTTTCTAAATAGTCCGGTGGCACAGTTGATTTAATCAGTACTGGAATGTGTAATGGTGTTTCGTCAAGTACACTAATGATTTGACTAATATCGCAATCACCTAACTGATTACTAGGAGTACCTACGCACACTATGACGCCCTCTGCATAGGGGAAATCTTTAATGCATTGTTCTCCAATTTTAGGATCAACAATGTGAACTATGTTTCGGCCTTCTATGGCATTAGCCACTGCCTTACCTACAAACCCGTATCCTGCAATTATTATATTCATATTAGAACTCAAATAAACTGTTAAATGTATTTTTTTCTTCTGTACTTGCTACATCCCATTTAAGTACACCAATCAAATTGTCTAGCTTTTTATCAATAATAGTAGCTTCCATCTCTGAGTGATCGAATGGCAAGTCTTTGAACCATTGTGGCAAACGCAATTCATCGACTGGATAAGCAACACTAGTAAAGCCTAGTGGGTTTTGTTTTAGTTTACAAACAATAACCTTAGCACCGTCTGTGATATTCATTGAATATTTGTCGTTAAACATTCGTTTGAGCGTATTCCAGTTGATACTAGCACGTACATGTCCGGGCATATTAGCCTTACCTGCTTTGGCTTCTTTAGCTTGATAGTCTGTAATGTTGTTAGCACGTTTTGGACTACCCTTCTCCCAACCTGGTCGACCTTTAAATCTAGTACGGAACTCACTAATGTGATCCAGAACTTCTTGTTCAGGCTTACCCATTAGAACCATTTCAAGTACATCACTTAAAAAGTTTTGAATAAATTCCGGAGTATCACTACGTTTAAGATCCAACCCCATGGCCTTAATCTTGCCAGCTTTCCCATCTACGTCTGCTCGCTTGCCTTCTTTGTCATAGTACAATACAGCATAACGCTTTTTAGTAATGAACAAACTTTTACTGCCAACAATTTCACGCCCTGCTTTGATAACTTCACCACGCGATTTCGGACAGTGAAAGTAATCTAACATGAACTGAGGGAATGTAGTATTAACTTCTTCGCCAATTTGGTCGTATAGTTGTACCACACTTTCTTTAGTCCACGGAATAAGACCTCGATCGATATCTTTCTGCAACGTCTTGTACGCACTGAAGTAACACGAGTCTGTATCTCCGTAGATAACAGCCTTGCCTATGTGATCATACTCTCCGGTAATGATCTCATTTACCTTACTTGCCATGTGCTTGGCAATTTGTCTACCTACTAGTGTAGTACTTTGTCCAATCCGCTTATCGAAAAAGCGACAACCGCTGTTAAGAATAGCTCCATACAAACTATTAAGGTTAATTTTTTTAACGAGCTGTCGTTTGTCCCAGTATTCTTCTTCAACTTTATTTCCTGCCTTGATAGCATCCTTTAGCTTGGCCTGCATCTCTTTACGCTCGGCATACCAACGCTTTAGCAGTCCTGGGATAATACCTTCTTTTTCGTAAGTAAAAATAGTGCCGTTACTTGACAGCATCCAGGGTTGATTGCTTTCGTAGATCAATCTATATACTTCGGCGGCACTAAGCACATCAGTGTCTCCGTTCTCCCAGTCAATTGTAATGTCAGTACCAATCTCTTGTGCCATTACTGATTCATATTCATCTGCACCGAACTTACCTTCCCATGCCGCCGCAAACGATTTACCCTTGGCCATCTGTGTTTCAATAAATTCTTCTGTTTTAGTTTGACGTAACTGACCAATAATAGTTTCTGGACCCATGTTAAGCGCACGAATGGCACTTGGATATAGACTGTTAATGTCTAATGAGCCGACCCAGTCTTGAATACCTTCTTTTGGATGTGCAACATACGCACCAGCGGCCGCAGTATTTTCATCTCTGTCATCTTTCTTAGTACGATTAGGTACTTGAAATCCTCTGCGATGTGCTTCATTAATAATGGCCTGCTCTGTTACGGCTACAGCACCCATAGTAGTCTGTAGTAGTACAGTATTTTCATGTGCCAACGTATTGGCTAGATCCATGAACTTTAGCTTTTTGTCTAAATCGTCAAGTAGTTTACAGTCGTTAATGTTATATTCAACAAATGTTCTAAAATCATTGTTATATAATTGATCTAATGTGCCTTCGTATTGTGTTTTACGCTGGCCCAGCTCATATTCTGCAATAGCATCTAGTCTATATGTATGGCGTTCTTCATATGTATACTTGCGATACAGTTCGAGATAGTCTAAGTGTACACGACCGATATAGTCATACGTTGTACTAGTGCGACCGAACTTTTCATATTCGCGTTTCTTTGGTAATTGATCAAACAAACAGAAACGTCTTGTATCTTCTTTACTCAATGCCTTAATAACACGATTAGTTGTGTACGGAATATCAAAACCTTCCGAGTTCCAACCACTAATAACGTCTGCATCTTGTATAAGATCCAGGAACATGTTCAACAAATCTGCTTCGTTATCAAACAAATATGTATTAGGAAAGTCTTTAACCATTTCCTTGGCATCTGCCATCTTAAGACCTTTGGGCGGAATAGCTAAACACACCATAGTCTCTAACCATTGTAGGTAGACAGCAATCGCAGTAATAGGCATGAATGCATCATCGGGACTTGCATAGCCACGTTCTGGATCAAAGTCTACCTCAATATCGAAAAATGCAGTATGCAGTTTAGGAGGATCTTGATTGAGATAATGTTCACTTAGTGTAACAAAGATAGGGTTAATATCCGACTCGAATACTTCCTTGCCACTGTTAATAGCTTGTTCTTTGCGTAGTTCTTTTGTGTTTTTGCAGACAATACGTGTTAACGCATCTCCGTAAATTGATTGAAATTTGCCGCGTGGGTCTTTGACGTAAAACGTGTGTTTGACAGGTATGTCACGAAACTCACGTTCACCTTTCTTGTTGCGTTCGACCACTTTAATGATGTCATTCTCGCGGTCAAACCATGCATCTACATAGCTCATACTTACTCTCCGATGTCACTTTAGGCTGACAAATACCTTCATGCGGTTTATTGGCCCGCCGACCTTTCTATATACTACTTATTAGATACGTTTAGTAATATCTAAAATAGCTTCAATCTCTTCCCAATCTTCGTTATGACTAGACCAGTTGCCTTTGTGTGCAATTTTAATAGCCTTGTTAATAACTGACGGTTTGATTTGTAATTCTTCTGCAACTGCCTTAACTGTCTCTTTCAAGCCTTCTGTTAGATCCTCTACTTCACGAAGTACTGTACTGCCTTCGCTAATCAATCTTTCTAGTTTTGCCTTTTCTTCTGGTCCATAAGAACGTCCTGACATCGATATCTCCTAGTAATACACAATTATATATTACTTATTATCGCATGTCAAGGCTTTTTTTGACCTACAGTTTGTTTTAACCACTCTTCATCGTCTTTTGCACCGGTAGCTGTACGATATGTGTCTATGCCAAAATTAATACCCATGGTTGCCAGAGTTTGTATCAGTGCTTGTTTGCCAATAGTACCCCATTGCGAAATATTTAATCGGGCAATTGCCGAAGAATCCATTTTGGCAATACGTTTAATACCAACTATGAAATCTTTTATGTTTGGCAACAATCCTTTGACAGTTAATATTTTGAATATTTTATTAATCAACTCTGCACGTTGAGCCACTTTGGTTGCAATAGCTGTGCCTGCTATTCCAAGACTGACTCCTCCGGTCGGCAAAGCACCTCCAATACCGGCCGCAATATCCACTGCTAAGAATCCCATATCCAAATATAAGTCTCCGTAACTGTATATATCGGCAGAAATGCCGGGTATAACGGGATCAGTAGTCTTAGGCCAGCTGAAATCTTCATTCAATGAAGTTGAAAATTCTTGGTACCTCATTTAGAATCCTTTCTTAACTACTGAGCATTTAGGAACTGTTTTGCCATCCTTAGTTTGTACACCTGTTTGGGTTTGTCCCGCACGACAAGTACTTGTCTTAGCCTTTGGTTTAATAGCCTTTGGTTTAGCCGGTTTAATTGTAGGAGTAACTGCTTCACCGATATTTTTATCTATACCACGACTAGCAACTCCGCCCTTACGGCGTTTTGCGGCAAGTTGTTCAAGACCATGACGGATCTGCTCTAAGTTTTGTTCTAAACCCATAAACATTCCGCCTTTGGATTTCTTACAAATTTCTTCCCATGCCAATAAATCATCACGTTCGGCTAATTGTGCTAGTTCTTTTAACTGCGCACGGGCTGACATAATGCGTCCTTTTAAGGTCATTGCATTGGCTTTTTGGTGTCCGTGAATTGTTGGGTTATTTGGTTCACTAGGATCCATGGCAATAGGGGCTTCTGCTACTGCACTTTGTATACCTGGACTACCAGGTCCTGGCTTAAACCCTAAACTATGCGTACCCGGTACTTCGTTTTCATTAGTTGGTACACAGTTAGGAACAGTACGTCCGCCTTTCTTCTTTGTACCCACAGGCTTGTAACCTTTCCAGCATGGATTGTCTGTCTTAAGACTTTCGTCTGCTTGACGTTCTTTCTTTTTAGAAATAGCAATAGCGGCCTGTTGTGCTGGATTAGCGGCTTCTTTCATCAAGACACGTTCGGCAATAACACTAGCATACTGATTAATCAGCTGACGTTTTTGTGCTTGTTCTTCTGCTACAGCTTCATTCACTTCTGCTTCTACTTTGTGAAAATATTTGCCAAATGTACTAGTACGTCCTACTGGCCGTGCAGGAGTATCAGATTGTTTTTGATAATGTTGCATTGCCATTTGTACTGGCAAACTGACCTTGTGTGGATTAGTACCTTCATTTAAGATACCAACATCATTCTTTCTTACAATAGATAAAAACTTACTTAAACCTTCGCTTACTGGTGCTGGAGCGGCCGCTGGTTCGTCATCTTTATACATTTGATTGAGATCTACCGGAGCAGACTTAGGACCACTAATGGCATCATAATCTGCCTCAGCATCAATACCTTTGGCTTTCAATGCCGCTGCCATACGTGCTAATTCTGCGGGAATTGTTTGTAGTTTGGCGTCATGTACTGGATCTTTACTTACAAATGTATTTCCGCCCGGGTCGCTAGTCATTGCCTGGTAACCGTCCCATTGTGCTCTTAGTTGGTTATATTTGATTTGCTCCGGAGACTGCATTGGTTCTTCCGCGGTTGCAGTAGGTGCAGTTGGCGGTACAGGGGCAGTAGGTTGATTTAAATCAGCCTCTTTGACCACACGAAGAAATCGTGCCATGCTATCAGCACCTGCTACAGGCTTTGAGGCAACGCCATCCATTGCCTGTAGTATGCGTTTCATGTCCATGGGGATTATCCCAATAGACGCTTTGTCAATGCACGGATTTGATCAACTTCGCGTGATTCAGCAACCATTGGCTTTTCACTACGATTCAAACGACCTGTTAATTCACGTAAACGATCTGTTTCGCTAATTGGATCTTTTGATGAACCGGCTGGCTTAGGCATCATGGCGCCCAACTTTTTA
>Ga0209188_1001809_pt1 | contig 16559 bp, 39 predicted proteins | sample C_130625_EF_Meta_FD_187307 | JGI IMG/M metagenome (GOLD analysis project Ga0209188, IMG submission 187307) | Freshwater microbial communities from Lake Croche, Canada to study carbon cycling - C_130625_EF_MetaG (SPAdes) (version 2) | ecosystem: Environmental > Aquatic > Freshwater > Lake...
CCGGTTTCAAAAACAAGCAACGGGTTCGTGCTATCGTCAATGGTGTTGGTTATATTACAACAATCCAAGACCTTGTGTGTGGCCCATTCAGCACACAAACTACAGCATTGCTCAATGTGTTGCATATCATGAAGGATGAGAATTGTGATGGTGTTGGTACTACAATACGAACATTCGACCATGAAATGAAAGAGCAATCATTTCAAATTCAATTAGACCTGATATGAGAAAACCAATTTCAGATATTGACCAGGTGCTTATTGCAAGTAACCTGATTGTCTGTGCAACCCAAGATATTGGATTTATGACCAAAAGGTCGTATGAATTTATCTCCAGTAGGGCTGGTTTCACTAAACATACTGACCGTGAAACTTTCATTAAGGTTTATAAATTACCAATAGATTTGGCCTGTGATATTTTGGATCTTCGGTCATTTAATCAATATGAGAATGTTCAACCCGGTGATTTGAATTACGAATACTATATGTCCGTTCGTGATGTTTACAATGCTATTGTTGAAGGGATTATGAGTTATGTATCACATACTGAAAGAAACAACTAATTGGAAAATGGCCGGTGCGGCCTGTAATCATTTGTATCTGTTTGAAGATAAACCCAAAGGTAAGACCGTGAAGGCTGTAGGTTACATCCGGCAGAATAGTGATGAGGTAGCATTTTTCAAAAATGGTTTGACAATGAACCTGAAGAACAGGACCTTTGTCGAGGTAAAAAAAGTGAAGATATGAAACTATACAAACACAGCAATGGTAAAACACATTACTTTCCTGAACATATACCCGAAGGATGGGAGTATGTTATTCGTCCAGACTTTACAACTTTCTGGAGAAAAATCAAATGAACGAACGAATTAAAGAACTTTCCGAACAGGCTGCCAATGAATACCTGTCGGAAATGGAACCTGTAACAGATACATTATCAACCGCAAAGCGTGATGAATTTGCACAAAAATCAAAACAAGCAGGGATTGGTATCATTCCGCATGGCTTCAGTGAAAAGTTCGCCGAGTTGATTGTTAGGGAATGTATTGAGATAGTTGAATACAAAGGTCGCAAGATTGGGACAAAACATCCGGTTGGGTTCAATCTCATGGATGCTGCATGGGATATAAAAGAACATTTTGGAGTTGAAGAATGAGTGAGAAGCAATACACCCACAGCTTCACTCGCAAAATTGTGGGTTTCGTTTATTGTGCTCATTGTGGTCTGATACGGTTAAACAATGATGCAACATTTAAGTTAGTTAGAACAAGTTGTCCGAGGTAATTATGAATTATTTGTATATGTTAGTTGGTGTTCCAGGTTCAGGTAAATCCACTTGGGCTAAACAACAAAAATGGTCTAATTCTCCTAATCCCTGTAGTTATATTTCTACAGACAAACACATTGATAGGTGGGCTGAAGAACTAGGTCGAGATTATACTGATGTTTTCTCCACTTTCATGCCAGCGGCCGTAGAGTTGATGACTTGTGAAGTTATCTATGCTCGCGAAAACAACCAAGATATTATTTGGGATCAAACCTCCACTACTGTAAAAAGTCGGAGTAAAAAGTTTGCTATGTTGCCCGATTACTATGCTATCGCTGTGGTATTTCCTACACCTGACCGATTGGAACTAAATGAAAGACTTAAACTACGGGTTGGTAAAGTTATTCCTGTGGATGTAATTGATAATATGATCCAAGGATATGAACCTCCTACATTGAAGGAAGGTTTTAAGGAAATCTGGACATGGAAAGAAACCACTAGAGCACCTATGTTCAATCAGGGACACCGCCATCCTATACTGAGTTTCGATATTGTCAAGGGCTGAAACCAAAAAAGTGCTTGACAAATACCACAAAGTGGTGTATAATGTAATTTTTAACTGGAGATTGTATGGCAAGGATGAAAGATGTTTATGCAGAGATTCAAGACATGGCTAATAATGGTTATGATACTGATGAAATTGCATTGATGTTGGAAGTTGATATTAAACAAGTGCAGGCTACATTGGGTCTGACAGTAGATGGAGAAAATGATGAATAAGAATCAAAAAGAGTTTATTGCAGCAGCTACACAAAAGTATGGTGTTGGTGCAATTGTTACCCGTGACCAAATTTCTGATGTTGTAGAAGAATCAGGTTGCACCTATCCTTTTTGGCTTGTGACTAAAGCTGAATATCGTGCAGGTCGTGGCCAATATATTGTTCCTATTGTTCCAGGTCTTGTACCTATGAAAACAAAAGAACTTGAACCTGAGCTTGCTACTGTTGATATGGCTCAGATAAATGGCCAAGTGCTTTCATTTCGCCAGCCTAAACTAGTTGATGAATCTGACACTTCTATTCCTGTAAAGTATCCCGATTATGTCCCTTTTGGTTTCTTTAAAGACCTTCGCAACATTGTTAGGTCTTCTATGTTTTATCCCGTGTTCGTTACTGGTCATTCTGGCAACGGCAAAACACTTATGGTTGAACAAGTATGCGCTGAGCTCCAACGTGAGTGCATCCGTGTTAACATTTCTATTGAAACTGATGAATCAGACCTGTTGGGTGGCCCTACTCTTGTCAACGGCAATGTGGTCAACCGTGATGGTCCTGTCATTATCGCTATGAAGCGCGGTGCAGTCCTTCTAATCGATGAAGTTGACCGTGGTTCAAACAAACTAATGTGCTTGCAAGGTATCCTTGAAGGCAAACCTTACTACAACAAAAAATCTGGTGAGTTGGTACATCCTAAAACCGGCTTCAATATCATTGCTACTGCGAACACCAAAGGTCGTGGTTCAGATGAAGGTAAGTATCTGTCACAAATTCTTGATGATGCATTCCTTGAACGCTTCCCTATTACAGTCGAACAGGATTATCCTGATGTTAAAACTGAAACAAAGATTCTGAAGCCTTTGATTGCTGAAGAAGATTTTGTTACTTGTTTGGTTACATGGGCTGATACTGTCCGTAAGACATTCAAAGAAGGTGGTACTGACGAAATCATTTCTACTCGCCGCTTGGTTCACATTGCACGAGCATATACGATTTTCAATGACCGTATGAAGGCTATCACCTTGTGTGTTAATCGTTTCGATGAAGAAACTAAGACTGCATTCCTTGACCTGTATAGCAAAGTCGATGCGAAAGTCCATGCACCTGAACCAGTGTCAGAACCTGCAAAACCAATTGCACCTGCACATGATGAAGAAATTCCATTTTAATTGAAAGGCTATATTATGGCTACAAAACTTAAAGTACGCACTGGCAAACAAAATCGCCACGAAAAAATCACTGTTGTCATGTTATCAGGTCTGCCTGTATCACCAGATGATATTAAAGCCTGTTTTAAAGGCACAGACCAAGAAGCAGTCTTGTATCGGTTGCCGACTAATATATACAATATCCGTCGTGATGGAGGCGTGATTAAAGTGTTCAAGACAGGTCGTAATGTCACCGCATATCAACTGATGAATTGTAATGAGTTTAATGCAGAGGGACGATACATTGGTCGCCCCACCACCGTGACTCCAGTTAATCGTGAAGAACCTATCGTAACGCATATTGTAACAGAAGAATTGGAGACTGTATGAGTGGTTGGAGAAAACGTCAGATTGCCGATAAACTTGAAGATGATACGGCCGATTCGAAGTCTATCATGCAATGGTATATTGAAAACAATGTAGAAATTACTTGGTATGTGCTGGGTATCTTAACAATGTCTGTAATGGACTCTTTAATCAAACGTGAATATTCAGCCGCAGGATTTATTTTTGTCCTTATGGTTGCTAACTATCTACTACGAAGCCATGGATTTCGTAAATGAAAAAAAGAGACCGAAAAAACCTACATTACCTATTAAGTTTGGATGAAATGACACTACTTGCGTGGTGGTTGTCGGCTCCCGGTCCGGACAGAGAATATGCATCCGAACTTTTGAAAATGTATAGTGAAGAGCTTGACAATCGTCTGGCTTTGTGTTATGATGGTCCCGAGGACGGGGATTTTGCCCAGGCAAATGACCTAATCAATAGTATTAAGAGTAAATTGTAAATAGAGGATATATGATGAATCGTAAATGGTTTGAAGAATTGTTGACTGACCAAGTTGTAACGGTATCTTTTGTTAAAAAAGATGGTACTGACCGCAATATGCGCTGTACACTTATGCCTGAATGGTTGCCTATCAAAGACCTACCTGAATCCACTGAAACCACACAGCGTTCTAAATCTGAAACATCGATTGCTGTGTTTGATTTGGACATTAAAAGCTGGCGCGCATTCAGTATTGAATCTGTTAAGTCAATTACATTCGGAGCATAATCATGCCTTATATTAATGTTGATGTTGAATTGGATGATTTTGAAATTGATGATATAATTGAGTATATTGAGCGTAAAGGTTATACGGTAAGTAATTCTGATGGCCATTTCAGTGAACCAGATGAAGAATTGCGTTTGATTTGGGAAGCAATGTATCTTGGTAAACCATATGATGAAATGGTACGAAGGTTTGTTAGTGGCCATACTGGTCGTTTTTTGTGAAAAGTGAGTATATTATGAAAGTTAAATTGTTTGCAGCTATTGCTGCTGTTGTTCTTGTTACCGGTTGTTCTACAGCACATAAAACAGCATGGGAAGTAAATGTGCCTGCAAAAGAAGCAGCTGCACCTACTGTCATTGTCAATATGCCTAAGCCTGTTGAAACAGATACTTACAAGTTGCAGAACTATAAAGGTCCAGAAGCAATGGATTCTAATGAACTAGCGATGCATTCCCGCGAGTGTGTTCTTTCTAAATTGCGTCCTCGCGTGACCTATGTTTCAGTCCGTGCAGAAGCAGGTAAGATTTTGGTGCCTGTATCTGTTAATTGCGAACCTTACATCCAATAAAAAATGGACTATATCTACATGCCGGTTTTTTGGATGTGTTTTATCGCATCCGGTGGTAATTGTCAATTCATGCAACCTGAAAATACAGTTTACTACAAAACTTCTTCAGCTTGTGCAAGAATTCTTGAAAGAGAGAAAAAATCTATTTTAGATAAAATCAAAAAAGATAAAAATCAACCCGATATATTTGGATCAAATTGTATTACACTTATTGTACAATCTCCTAATTATCCACTTGAGCAAGTAGAAATCTTTTACAAAACTAAAAACGTGGAAAATTCTTTGGCTTTGGATGTAAATACTTACAAAACCAAGGTGGTTAAAGCTGATGATTTGGATGAACTTGAAAAAGAAGTTGAAGCTGCAACCAAAAAACCTGTGAATAAAACCAAAGAAATAGAGTATATAGTAAATGAAGCACCTAAATCTTTTGTTATTGATTGTATGCGTTATATGAGTCTTTCAAAAAGTGATTGTGAGAAGAGCTGGTTTATCAAATAATTCAATTATTTGCTATATAAATATGTATAACATTGATTAGTCAATGTAATTTTAAATTTTTAACTGATGGAGTATCTAAAATGAATGAACTAAAATTATCTACCAACCTTGTGAACGCTATTCTTCAATATTTGGCAACAAAGCCATATCAAGAAGTTTACCAAATTGTTGAAGCAATTCAAAAAGAAGCATCACCACAAGCACAACCTGGTGTTGTAACAGACGCAGCGCCTGCGGTTTAATCAACAAACCTTGCACTTGCAAGGTTTTACCTATACATTATGAAAATCAAAATTGGTCCTTACATTAATTGGATTGGCCCATATCAAATTGCAGACATGCTTTGCTTTTGGGTCAAACCAGTAAAAAATGAATATGGTTCTAAAGATAAACCAGATTGGGTACACCAATTTGGTAAACGCTTAAGTAAAAACAGCAAAGGTGAAGAATCGCTTTTGTCTAAAGTCTGTCATTGGATTCATTCTAAAAGAAAACAAACTGTCGAGGTAAAAATTGACTATTGGGATACTTGGAACATGAATTCAACATTGGCTATAATTATTCTGCCGATGTTAAAACAACTAAGAGATAAAAAACACGGTTCACCTTTTGTCCGTGATGAAGATGTACCTGAAGGTTTAAATCTCCGTTCTACTGAAGCACCACCTAAAGAAAATGAATGGGACACAGATGAAAACCATTTCAAGCGTTGGGATTGGGTGCTCGATGAAATCATTTGGGGTTTTGAACAAGAACATCCTGATTGTGATTGGGATGCTCAATACCATACAGGTGTAATTGACACTGAATGGATTCCAATAACCGATGAAAATGGCAATCAATTGTTTGAAATGAAGAAAACAGAAAAAGATACCAGCCATTTTGATATTGAAGGTTACAAAGCACATTCGGAACGTATTGACAATGCTATGCTTCTGTTTGGTCGTTACTACAGAGGTCTTTGGGACTGATGGACTACAACACCATCGGTCGTGAATTGGTTGAAATGTTTGGTGATAAACTGCCTAATCCTATACATGAACCTATTCGTTTTGCGTACTATATAAAATTATATAACTATGAAAAGGCGATGAAAAATGAGCCACGAGGATGACAAATTCAAACACAGTAAACGCCTACTCAAAGATGAGAATGCTGTAAACAAGCAATCTAAAATCGCTAAGGCATTTGGTGTACAGGTTAAAGAACCACATAAGTTTGCTAAGAAACATGCAATGAATTGTGGTAATCCTAATTGTGTAATGTGTGGTAATCCACGCAAAGTATTTAAAGAACCAACACAACAAGAAAAACGCCTGTTTCAAGATGTTGATGCACACACAAACAAACATAGTAATGGTTTAAACATAATTGAAGAAAACCTATGAGTAATTTAATTAAACACGCCGAAACAGAATTGGATCTTATTGGTCTAACTGATGGTGATGATTACAATTCTGCAATGCGGAAACATATTCTGCACATGATTAAAGAATTTGCAGATGAAGGCCATTCTGGTTTCTCTGGTGCTTATGCAATTCAAATTTTAACCAAATTGATGGACTTTAAACCATTGACTCCATTGACTGGTGAAGATTCTGAATGGACTGATGTATCATCCTACGGAGATGGAACTAATATGCGTTGGCAAAATAACCGACATGGTTCTGTATTCAAAGATGCTGATGGTTCTTGTTATGATATTGATGGCATAGTATTCTGGGAATGGTTTAGAGATTTGGAAACAGGTAAGGCAATCAAAACATATTATACTGCTAGTGATTCCCGTGTGCCTGTGACATTTCCATATACTGTACCAGATAAACCAATATATCAATATCGACAACCCGATGATTCTGACGAGATTGCTTTGCAAAACGAAAATGGTTTTTTCCGATGAAATCCATATTTAATTATTTTGAGGCAAAGAATAGATTGCGTGAAGCCAAAAAAACTATCCTAATGATGGGTGGTGAAGATGAATGTCAACCTATGCTTCTAGGCCAAAGAGACTTCTTGGAATTAGAAGTTGATTATTACCATGATGAAATGGTATCCTTAGGATATAAGACCTTGACAATCGTTTGTCTTTGTGTTATACTGTATTTTGTTAATAATTTTTTAGGACTATATGAAAACCCCTTCCACTTTTAAACTATCTAAAAGAAACAAAACTATGATTGCGCTGCTTCCATTTGCGTATAGAGAGCAACGGGAAGCTTTCAAGCAAAACATGATTCAAGCTCAATACATTGCTTCAACATCCGAACGACAACAAATGGGTGTAAATGCTAAGGGCAAAGACGAATAAATACAACCCACAACTAACTTGAAAGAATATTATGAGCACATTTATCGAAGTATTTTCTGTTGAAAAAAACACCAAAGTAATTATCAATCTAGATTCAATTCTAGAAATTGCACCGCTGCGTGAAGGTGGTTGTAATCTGTTTTTCCCTGATGCTGCGGCAGTTGGTGGTAAAAACTCTATGAAGGTTACAGATTCTTATACAATGTTCCAACAATTTGCATTGCAGACAGTAACACCTGAAGACATTGCAACACGAATTCAAAGAATGCAACCGCAAGAAGAACGCCGTGGTCCAGGCCGCCCACCGAAAGTAACTATGGGTAATACTACTGCTGGTCTTGAATAATGGATAATAACCGCGAAGTATTGTTAATTGCACAAGAAGAATGTGCAGAGGTGATACAAGCGATTAGTAAGTGTTTTAGGTTTGGCCTCGATAACATCAAGCCAAACACAAATAAAACTAATCGTGAACACCTAGAAGAAGAAATTGGTGACCTGATGGCTATGGTTTACATTTGTTATGATTTGAAAATTATTAATCCTGTCAAGGTGCTTGAAGCACAAGAAAACAAAATTCACAAACTTAAAAAATGGTCTACAGTATTTGATGAGTAATATTTTAAAATGGATTAGTAATGATTACGAAAGCAATAGAGTACGTTTTTATTTTGAGATCCTTGCTTGGGCTTTATCTGTTGGTTGTGCTATCACTATGGCCCTCACCGTGCCTAATCCTCCCCTTCTTATCATGTACCCAATCTGGATTACAGGTTGTCTTATATACGCTGGGTGCGCTTATACTCGGCGTTCCTTTGGTATGCTTGCTAATTATTTCCTATTGGTCACCATCGACTCTATCGGACTATTAAGAATGATATTATGAATATCTTTTACCTCGACAACGATCCAAAAATTTGTGCAGAAATGCACGTTGATAAACATGTTTGCAAAATGGTTATTGAATATGCTCAGTTGTTATCTACATCTCACCGTGTACTTGACGGCGAAGAATATCGTAGATTAACAGCAAACAATAGGTCAATCAAAGCATGGCGATTGCCTGATGAGCGTGAAACTCGTCTTATGAAACCTACTATGCAGAATCATCCATCCGCAATCTGGTCTCGACAATCAGATAAAAACTATGTGTGGTTGTATACTTTGTGGTGCGAACTCCTTAAAGAATTCACATATCGTTATGGCAAAATCCATGCTTGTGCTAGATTGATACCCGACCTTAAAATGATACCAAATAATATACCAAAAGGTGATTTTACAGGTCCCACACCTGCAATGCCTGATGAAGTAAAAATTCCAGGTGATTCTATGGCATCATATCACAATTACTATATAAATAATAAGACGCACCTAGCCTCATGGCGTGGTAAGATTAATTCCCGTAATGTTCCGAATTGGTTTCAAACAATATAATGTCAAATATACCTTATGAGTCTTTTATACATCAAACATATATTGACGATTTGAATTTGTGTGATGAAATAATAGAAGCATATAACATTAGTCCAATTAAACACATTGGAGTTTTTGGACATAATATAATTAACAAAGAGGTTAAAGATACTACTGAGGTATCTCTTAATTCTTGCGGCGAAGTTTTTTTTAGATATACAGTAGAATTACAAAAATGTTTGAACAAGTATATTGAAAAATATCAAGTTTGTAATTGGTACAATCCCATCTCTCTCATAGAAACAATAAACATACAACATTACAAACCCGGAAGTTCATATGCTGTTTGGCACTCAGAAAGAACTATGCCAAATTCTGATAGACATTTGGCTTTTATGACATATTTGAATGATGTTACCGATGAAGGTGGAACTGAATTTTATCATCAAAAATTAATTACTAAACCTAAAAAAGGATTGACATTAATATGGCCGGCCGATTGGACACATACACACAGAGGAATCAAATCACCGACACAACATAAGTATATCACAACAGGTTGGCTTAGCTATGTAGAGAAATTAACATAAGACTAACAGGACTTGAATATAAATAATAAGACGCACCTAGCCTCATGGCGTGGTAAGATTAACTCTCGTAATGTTCTAGGATGGTATAATGCCCAGCTATGATTTCTTAAATAAAGATACAAACGAAGTAGAAGAACACCGTATGAGAATTGCGGAATTAGATTCGTTTACTCAAAACAATCCACACCTTGAACGCTATCACACAGCACACAATCTTCCAATTATGTCAGATGGTGCTCGTATGTCTGTTCCCGGTATCGGTCAAGCTCATATGGCCTTTGAGCGTGGTGTCATTCAACGCATGAAAGAATCCATTCCAGGAAACACAATGTCAGGTCATAAAACAAAGTTGCCTAGAGAATGGTAATTAATCGTCCTTATCGCATTCCTGCACTTCTTGGTACTGGCTATTACAAACAGCCACAAAAACATCAAGCACCAGCCAAGAAAGTCTCACAAACCAAAGTAGCTGCTTTACTAAAGAAGGAATTTGCAAAAACAAAAACCTCCAAATAATCCCGCAACAACAACAAGGATGTTTCATGGCAAGCAATAGAAAAACAGCAATACAAAAACGTGATGATTCGATTGAAGGTGATGAGGTAATACACAGACACCTACCCGTTTCAAACTCTTTAAAAATAAAATTAGACCATTTAAAAACATTTGAAGCACTAACACAAAATCAACAAAAGTTCTTTGACGCATATAAAACAGGTGATTACTTTATTGGCCTATTAGGATCACCAGGTGTCGGTAAAACATTTTTAGCATTGTATCGTGCAATTGAAGAAGTTCTAAACAAAGACAATCCATTTACACATATTGTGGTTGTTCGTTCTGCTGTACAGGTAAGAGACCAAGGTTTTGTTCCAGGTACACTAGATGAAAAGATGGAGATTTATGAAGTGCCTTACAAAGAAATATGTGAGACACTTTTTGGTCGTTCCGATGCGTGGGATAGATTGAAGGAACAAGGTTACGCTAGATTTATTTCCACTACAGCTATTCGTGGCATCTCTATTGACAACTCTATCATTATTGTAGATGAATGTCAGTCGATGACATTTCACGAATTGAGCTCGGTTATTTCCCGTGTTGGTCACCGTTCTAAGATTATCTTTGTTGGTGACTTGAAACAGAATGACTTAATTAAGAGTAGGAATGATATATCAGGCCTTGCAGAGTTTTTGAATGTTGCAAGACATATGAATGAGTTTACTGAAATTGGATTTACACCAGAAGACATTGTTCGCAGCAGTTTGGTTAAATCATGGATTGTTGCCTGCGATAAATTAGGAATATAATGTTTAACTACTGCCCACCTGAATCTTTACAAGATTTACAATCTACTACTTTTCCTGATGGTAAAAGATACTATCAGTTGGCTGATGGTACAAGATTGCCTTCCATTACCACCGTTTTAGGTGCGATGAGTAAAGCTGACATACTTGCGTGGCGTAAACGTGTTGGTGAAGAAGAAGCTAATAAAATCTCGCGTAAAGCATCTGGCCGTGGTACGAATGTGCATAGCCTCTGTGAAGCATATCTAAACAATAACTCAGAGTATTCAAAGAAAGCCATGCCTGATGCATTGGAAATGTTCAAGAGTCTTAAACCAATCATAGATGCGAATGTATCTGATATTTGGTATCAAGAGTGTACATTGTTTTCCAAGAAACTTGGTGTTGCTGGGCGTGTTGATTTGATTGCACATTGGGATAATAAACTGTCCATTATTGACTTTAAAACCAGTAGCCGAATCAAAACAAGAGATAAGATTATGTCTTACTTTTGGCAAGAAACTGCATATGCATTGATGTTAGAAGAAATGATTGGTACACCTGTCGACCAGATTGTAACCTTGATGGCCGTAGATGGTTCTGAACCATTGGTGTTTGTTGAAAAGACAGAAGACCACATTGAGGGATTAGTAAAAGCGATTGAATTCTATAAAACAACCTTATAAATAGGTGGTAAGAAAAAAAAGGGGAAAACAATGGCAACATCATTAGGAAATGGTTTAATAACATTTGGAGATAATAGTACACAAAATACTGCTTCTTCTTATGTGGGACCTCGAGCACAATATTTTAGTGCTAACGGCACATTTACTATACCCACTGGAATTACATCATTAAAAGCTAGGGTAGTTAGTGGAGGTGGCGGCGCCGGTGGCAATGGACGATATCCTTCAGGTTGTGGATACATTGATGTTATTGGAGGTTATGGTGGATACGGAGCACAGGGAATTCAATGGATTACTGGACTAACACCAGGTTTAACATTAACTATAGTTGTTGGAACAGCTGGTGCCGGAGGCCTCGGCGTCCAAAGCGGTAGAAATCCTGGTAGTCCTGGAAATGCTGGAACTACTTCTTCAATATCTTCTGGAACACAATCAATCAGCACAATTCAATGTACCGGCGGCGGTGCTGGTGCTGCAGGCGGAACTTCACCTTCACAACCGGCCGCAGCTGCGAATGGTACAGCAACAGGCTTTACAACTCCTGGTTATTCTTTAACTAATTTGAGTGTTGATGATAGAGGTCTTGGTCAAGCTGGAACAGGTTACTATCCTAATAATTCCGGTACAGCTGGTTATGTAATTATTGAGTATTAAAAGGAGCATTTAAATGAAATATGCATTAGTATGTCCAAACGAACTTGTAGAAAATGGTTATCGAATTGCAGATGTATGTGATACAAAATCTTGGACACCAGCAGAACCAACATATTGGTTGGAATGTGAAGATGATGTTATGGCCGATTGGTGGTATTTTAATACTTCTGAAAATAGAATTAAAAGAACTCCTGTTACTACAGGTCCAGTAATACAAGGTCTAGAAGATTTATGATTGTTGTTAATCCTATTCATCAATTTGATTATGCCGGCGCATCTTTCAATGTTTACCACGCCAACATGAATGAAGGATTACCAAAACATGAACACACATTCGCTCACGCTACAATATGCAATGCAGGTAGTTGCATCCTACGCAAAGAAGGTCGTGAAAAAATTATCAATAAGTTTTCAAAACCAATTAATCTTGCAGCAAACGAATGGCATGAAATAGAAGCACTGGAAGACGGAACAGTTTTTGTAAATATATTCGAAAACACTTAAATTATGAGAGGCTTGACAAGTCTCTAATCCTGTGATACAATATATAATTAACACACTTATGAACTGGGACATGGCTCAGCTGTGCAATTAGACTAAGTTCCCACTTTGTGGGTACGGGAGTGAGAATCTCCCTAAGTGTGTATTTTATTGCTGTATGAAGCAAAGAGAAAAGTGTTCTGGACGGGGGTGCGAATCCCCCCACCTCCACCAAAAACGCATCTGCCAGTCGCTCTGGTTGTATGGTACTATTCTAGAAATAAGGTTCAAGTCCTTTGGTGCGTTTTTGATGGGGGTGCATAGTTTCGACAGGGCAACAAGTAACAGAGTGGACAGCACGGTAGGCGATGACCGTTAATCAAGCAAAAAACGTAAATGCAAACGACTCCGCATATCGCCTAGCTGCTTAAGCTAAGCTGAGGTTTCGCCGACTGTCCTTATTATCCAATCAGTCGGCAATTTGTTCAACAATAGGAGAAAATTTTGATTAAAAAACTCGTACTTATCGCATCCCTTATGGGTGTATTTGCAAGCGCACAGGCTTTAGAAGTTGGTATCAATGATGGCACCAATCTTAGCTCAACACAAAATGTTTGGGGTGTATCAGTTGGTGAAACCGTACATGGTTATAACCTAACCGCAGGATTCAATCGTTCTACATCCGCTGACTCTTACAGTTTGGTTAATAGTGTAGAGGTATCAAAAATGGGACCTGTATCAATTGATGCTAAATTTGGTCTTCTTTTTATCGATAGCCAATCAGGTTCAGCTTATGATGGTTATGCCGCTTCTGCTGGTATTGGTGCTCGTATGCCAATTACCAAGTCAGTTACAGCAGGACTTGATTACAGTTACCAAGCTGGTCAAGACCGGGTTGTTGCAGAAAACGGTAGCCGTATTACTGCTGGCGTTAAATTTAGTTTCTAAACTAAAAAGAGTTTAATAGGTTATCTCTGACGGTAGTCCCGTCCAATAACCTATCATTTTTTCGAAAGGAAACCCATGCGAAGTAAAGCAATACTTTTCAGCATAGTAGTTTCCGCAATAGTTCTTTGCCTCGCTACGATAAACATTAATTATAGAATTCCTCTAAAAGTTAATTATCGGGATCTCACTGAGGCAACAAAAAGGCAGGTTACATGCCTTGCAGAGAACATTTACTTTGAAGCTGGACATGAACCATTGAGTGGTAAACAAGCTATTGCTTTTGTTACCATTAATCGTGTTCAATCCGGTTACAGTAAAGATATTTGCGGAGTTGTTCATCAGAAGACGGGAGGAACCTGTCAGTTTTCATGGTTATGTGATAAAAACATTACCGATAAACGCTTGACAATTAGAGATAGTTCGTTGTATAATGAAGTTCGTGAGTTGGCCGTGGATATGATTCTAAATCGTGACCTCAAGGAAGATGTTACACAAGGTGCAACATACTATCATGCCGACTATGTAAATCCACAATGGAAATTGGAAAAAGTGAAGAAAATAGGTCATCACATTTTCTATAGAAGCCGTGTGGATAATATTGACAGAAATAGGAGTTTTTATGAATAAAGAATTAATGACATATATTGTTTGTGTGACCATTTTAATTGGTTCTACTATTGCAGCTGTAACCATTTACCAATTAAATGAACGCAATAACTTTGCAAAGAATATGGAATCAGCAATCTCAAAAGGCGTTGATCCACTTTCCGTGAAGTGTGCTTATGAACAATTACCTACTGCAACCTGCATCACATTTGCACTAGGTAAACGATAATGGCAACTAGAGAAGAAATATCCGATTTCTCTACTAAAATATTGGAGATGGCTGATGAGCAAGGTCAGCCTTGTATGGATGTCATTATCCAATATTGTGATGAAACAGGCATCGAGGTAGAAGTTGCAGCAACATTGGTTTCTTCATTTCTAAAGGCTCGTATTCGTGAAGAAGCACAGTCAGTAAATCTAATCAAGAAGGCCGCAAAACTGCCACTATGAATGAAGGTACAGGCTTTGCAGCCTTTGCGTTATATAATGCTTTGAAGTTACATTTCACCTCGTCTTCCTATGATTTCTTTAAGTATCATGGAAAAACTAATGTGAGCAAAGATACCTTCCTGAAGCGCAAAGATAAATATAGCTTCTACAAGTTATCACGCAAATACTCGTTGGATGAACTCAGGAACTTCTATGTGGCCAATTTTGTATACGGCGACTCAACTTGGGTTGGTGAAATGACTGGACCAAATGGTGAAGATGTATATAAGAAGTGGCAAAAGATTTCTCAGAGCTTGACATATAATTTTGAATCTGATATAGTACGCATCTTAGAACAGGTAAATAGTCCTGATGAATTGATGAAGGTAAGGCCTGGTGAGTATCCTGACTTACTAGTTGGTGCAATGCAGAATTCAATATCGATTGAAACATTGGTGATACTGAATGATATGATGAACTTCTTTTCCATGTGGGACAAAAAGATTAGTGATGACATTATCTGGCCGTCCTGGAAATTGAAGTGTGAAAAGTATGCACCATTTATTACATACGATAAAGTTAAGTTTAAGAATATTTTAAAAGAGGCAATTACAAATGAGTAAGTTTACAAAAATCTATTTGGACATGGACGGCGTGATTGCTGATTTTGCCAAGAGATACAAAGAAATGTTTCATATTACACCTGAACAAGCTGACAGGAACCGTAATTTTGGTCCTTACTTCAACACCTTTATTGAGACTAAACAATTTGCAAGCCTTGATATGATGCCAGATGCAAGGATGTTATTGGATCACTTGAACACATTAGATATTCCTGTAGAGATTCTTTCTTCTACAGCAAGGCAAGATTCGCATGAGGATATTTCAGACCAGAAAACAAAATGGTTGATTTCTCATGGTATCAACTATCCACGCAATTTTGTACCAGGTAAAAGCTTGAAGTATACCTTTGCGTCACCAGAATCCATTATCATTGATGACACATTTTCTGTTATCATTGACTGGGTTGAGGCACGCGGTACAGCAATCCATCACACGGATGCTGCATCTACTATTGCTTCATTAGACACTTTATTGGATGACTAAATATAAAACTGGCGGTATATAAATATACCGAGTTGGTCAAATTACTTAATAAAGGGGAAAAAATGTCTATACAACATCAAATCTGGTTAGAACGCGCTGGTCTTATCAAGGAAGATTGGGAACAATTGGTTACTGAATCCTATCAGTATGACGAAGATAATATTCAGCAACTTATTGCTGTTTACGAAGAAATTCGCCAAGTTGTAGAAGCACTTCCTAAAGCCGCATATGTTAGTGCAATGAGAAACGCTACTGATCCTGAAGGCTCAGGAGATTCCGATAAAGTTGTTGCTCGTGCTAAAAAAGTCCACGGAGATAAATTTGCAAAAGATTTAGAATCTGGCGCAGGTAAGATGCATTTCCCAAGAGACAACCACACACAAGGTTACGACAAACTAGCAAACAGAAAACCAGCAGCTGTTACAAAATCTGGTATGGCAAATAAAACCTCCATTCAAGGTTTAAAAACCAATATCAAAAGAAATATGTAATCAAATATACCGTTATAAGTATTGACACAGGCTTCGGCCTGTGTTATAGTAAGTTTTATTATGCATAAAGTGGATAATCCGTTTTTATTTTTTACACTCCGTTATATAAAGGAAAAATCATGGTAGATTTCGCAAATCTTAAACGCTCTTCGGGCAATCTTGACAAACTCTCTAAAGCTATCG
>Ga0209188_1001813_pt1 | contig 16527 bp, 15 predicted proteins | sample C_130625_EF_Meta_FD_187307 | JGI IMG/M metagenome (GOLD analysis project Ga0209188, IMG submission 187307) | Freshwater microbial communities from Lake Croche, Canada to study carbon cycling - C_130625_EF_MetaG (SPAdes) (version 2) | ecosystem: Environmental > Aquatic > Freshwater > Lake...
CCAGCCGATGTGGACCTCGCCAGCGGCGTAAGCGTCGCGCATCGTGACGGGATTGTCGATGAGCACCAGCTCGATCTTGAACGGCTTCCCCCCCGGCGCCTGCCACACCTTCCCCGCCTTGAAGCCCTCGTTGGCGTGGATGATCGGTGCCCAGCCCGCCCAGACGTTGAGGGCGAAGCGGACGGTGTCGTTCTCGAGCGGCTTGTAGGCGCTGGTCCCCTTCACCGGCGGCAGCTTCTCGGCCGGCTTGAAGGCGTATTCCTTGACGGTCGTCGGCACGGCGTCATCGGCGGCCTCCGAGACCGGCCCTTCGCCAGCTGGTGGCACCCCACCGCCAGCCCCGCCACCGCCGTTGCCTCCGGCCCCATTGCCCCCCGGACCGGCGCCACCCGCGGCAACCTGCGCTCCTCCGCCGCCGGCCCCGCGCCCGACGTTCCCGAACATCCCGGCGCGCCAGGCCGCCAAGGCAAGCAAGCCAAAGATCACCGCCCAGACCGCAAGCCAGAACGGAGCTTTGGGTTGACCACCTGCCATCGGACACCTCGCCTGGGAATGGGAGAAAAAGGAATACAGAAGCGATCAGCCGCGGAACTTCGTCTTCGGACGCGAGGCGTTGGCCATGTGGAGCGTGTTCATGAGATCGTAGGCAGTGACTTCGCAGAGAAGTTGCGTCACCTTCTCGTGGGCCTCGGGCGAAAGCAGCGGCTCCACTTCCTTCATCAGCGCCACCACGCGGGCCTCCTGGGCCTCGAGTTCGGTGACATCGACGCGACCGTCAGCCACGACCTCGACGAAGGAGTCGAGTTTGCGAGCGTATTCCGCCAGCATCGGAGCCTCGGAGTGGGCATCGAACCAAGGGGTCTTCTTCGACATGGTGGGTTCTCCTGGGATGAACTCGGGACTGGTTTTCACGGACGGCGGGCGATCACGAGCCGATCACGCCCTTGATGGCGGCAAGACGTTCCTGGAGCCGGGCCCTGCCGCCGGGTTGCGACACTTGGTCCTTCCAGCGGTCGGGGAGAAACCGCTTCTCGGTGCATTCGAGCACCGCCGCGATCTCCTGCATCTCCTTCTCGAGCCCCTGAGCCGAGGGCATGAAGTCGTCGAGCGCGCTGTTCAGATCCTCGGCGCTGAGCTCCTCCGGGGTCGGCAGACCGGTATCGGCGGCCCGGTCGAGCCCCTTCCGGCGGGCGGCGAGGACAACGCTCTCGATGTCGGCCCCGGAGAGCCCGAGATCGAGGTCGATCGGGCCGGGGAGGCCGGTGGCGAGGCGGACATGACTCTTGCGGGCCATCGCCGTGAACATCGCCTCCATCTCCGCCTGATCGTGCGGGTAGAAGAGGGGGATGTGGACCTCGGCCCGTCCCTGACGCTTGAGGTCGATCGGGAGAAGTTCGGGACGGCTGGTGAGGAGCATCCAGACGATCTTGCCACGGTAGCGGGTGTCTCCCATCTGCCGGGCGATCATCGAGAAGACGCGGGCTGAGGTGCCGGAATCGCCGTCCGACTGCCGGTTGCCGAGGGCGGCATCGGCCTCGTCGATGATCACCACCACCGGCCCGAGGCTGCGGAGCACGTCGAGGGCGTGCTCGAGATTGCCTTCCGTCTCACCGACGTACTTGCTGCGGAAGTTCTTCAGCACCGCACAGGGGATGCCGACGCTGCCGGCGTAACACTCGGCGATGAAGCTCTTGCCCGTTCCCACCGGGCCGCAGATCAGATAGCCCATCGGGGCGCTCTCGAACTGCCCCCGCTTGATCGCGCGGGCGTCTGACTCGAGACGGTTTTTCGCCTCCTGATGGCCGGCGACGGCGTCGAGCGTGAGCCGCGGCTGGATGAACTCCACGAGCCCCTGGCAGGAACGCTCGATGAGATCCTTCTTCTTGGCGGCAAACTCGGGGCCGTCCGGGGCCGAACCGTCGCGGGCCGAGAGCGTCACCACCGCCCGGAGGCTCTCGAGCGACAGCCCTCCCGAGAGCGCCGCCATCCGCTTCACGGCATCCGCCTGCGCCTCTGGCATGCCGGCCGACTTCGCCGTCGCCAGGGCAAACCGTTCTCGCTCTGCGGCGTCGGGGAGGGGAAGATCGATCGCCGTCACCGCCGGGCAGGTGACGAGCCGGGAGTTGACCTCGGAGAGCGCGTCGGCAAGGAGGACGATGGCGACGTTGACGCGCCGCAGGAGCGGATTGGTGGCCCAGGCAAGGAGCCGAACCAACCGTCCCGCCCCCCCCTTCACCGAGGCGCCGGCCTCGCCGGCCGGGGCGAGATACTGAGCGTAGTCGAGGACGATCGCGATCCGCTTCCGCTTCTCGGGCGGATCGATGAGATTGCGCTCGAGGAGTTGATCGATGACGCCGATCGCCTGATCGGGGTCACGCGGCCAGTTGGCAGCGTTGCCGAGCCGGTCGGTGAGCCAGGCGACCATGTCGCGGTGCCGGTTGGCGTCGGTGCCGGCCAACGGCCGCAGACCCTTGCCAACGTCGTAGGCCAGGACGACATCCCAGCGACCGAAGATCTCACGGCAGAGGAAGTCGGGCACCCCCCCCCACGCCGCTTCGGCGGCCTCGGGTGGCGAGAGCGGGACGAGGTCGCGGACGTTCCCATGGAGGAGGAACATGCAGCTCGTGCCAGCAAGATAGGCATCGCCCAAGCGTTCCGACCAGCGCGGGCACCAGTCAGCCAGCGCCATCCCCGGGGCTGTCCCGGCCGAGGCCACGGTGCCCATCGGAAGGGCGGCCGCCCCTCCGCCGGCTGACGCCGCTGCGGCCCCCTGGCTGGCGGCAGACACCTGAGCTTGATCCTCGCCCGGCATCCGCGGGCCATTCGATCCTGAACCAGTACTCACGTCCCCCCCTCGCGCTCCCTGGAAACAACAACCCGATCCCCGGCAGAGGGGCCCGCGCCCCAGCGGTCACGGCGGCAGCTCAGCGGTTCGTCTGGCGGAGCTTCTCCGAACCGATTTCCTTCTCGTCCCCCGTCACTCCCGACGTCTCCGGGGTCACCATCCCCATCTCCACTTCGAACTGCCGCAGGGCATCGTCGGCCATGCTCTTCTCGACCGCCTGCTCGGCCTTGATCTGGTCGAGCCCTTCGCCCGAGAGATCGGCGGCGACGCGGACCTTCGCCCGGTTGAGGTCGATCTTGTCGTGGATCACGTCCTCGATCTGACCGAAGTCGGTGGTGACGTCGAAGTTGAACTGCGTCGCCAGCTTGGCGAGCTCCGCCTCGGCACGGCTCATCTTGAGTTCGGCGTCATACTTCTGAATCTTCCGCTTCAGCTCCTCGAGCTTCTTCACGGCATGCTCGATCTTGGTCACGTTGTTGCCGTAGGCCGTCTCGTGAAGCTTGAGTTGGGACTCGTTCTCCGCGAGCTCCTTCTTGGCCTTTTGGAGTTCGAGGGCGAACTTCGACGCCGTCTCGCGCTCGCCGGCCTTGAGGTAGGCCTTCACCTGGGCCTCGAGCTTGGCGACGTGGGAATTGTTGGCCTCGACCTGACGGTTCACCCGTTCAACGAGGGCCCGGTATTTCTCCAGGCCTTCGCGGCCGTCCTTCATCTGGTCGACCGCCTTGTCGTATTCGTACTGGAGTTGGGCGATCGGATCAGCGGTCCAAAAGAAGTTGGCGATCTTGTTCATCTGGGCCGCAAGGGACTTCCAGAGTTTTCCGAGGATCATCGACGGCGTCTCCGTGAAACAGACAGGATCGGGCTGCAAACGGACCCTCGTCTTACCCCCCATGCCGATGGGCGTCAAACCACCAGCGTCGGCCGCGCGATCGCCAGCGACTCCGGGGCCCGAATGCCCTCCGGAATCCGCCTCGTCCCTCGCTCAAGAAGCGTCACTCACCAACGGCTAACGAGTCACCTTGATGCCGGGGTGGGCCGCGCGGAACTTCGCCACGGCGGCCTCCGTGAGACCGGTGAAACTGACGTCGACCGCCTTCAGTGCCGGCAGCTTGCCAAGCGTCTCGAGGGCGGTGTCGGTGATCTTCGTGCCGGATAGATCGAGGGTGGCGAGCTTCGCCAGGCCGGCGAGCCTTTCGACCCCGGCGTCGGTCACCCGGGTGTTCTTCAGCGAGAGCTTCGTGAGCGACGCGAGCTTGCCGACCGTCTCCATCCCGGCGTCGCCGACCCGCGTGTCCCAGAGATCGAGATCGGCGAGCTTCCCGAGCTTGGCGAGGTGGGCCACGCCGGCATCGCCGATGCGGGTCTCGGCGAGATCGAGGAGCACGAGATTCCCCAACTCTGAAAGGGCCACGAGGGAATCGTCGTTGATGAGCGTGCCGCGGAGTTCGAGCCGCTTCATCTTCGAGAGCTTGGCAACGTGGGCGAGCCCCTTGGCACCGATGAAGGTCCGCATCACGTTCATCTCGTCGATGTCGGTCCTGCCGGCGAAGGGCTCGAGGCCCGAATCCCCCACCTGGCCGTCCTCGACGGCGAAGCCACGGAGCTTGGGGAGCTCGGCGAGGAGCTTCAAGCCACGATCGCTGACGCTCGGGCAGCGGAGCTTGACCCGTTCCAGGCTCGGCATCTTCGCCACGTGCTCGATGCCAGCATCGGTGACCAGCGAACAGCCGCGGAGATCGAGGACGCGGAGCTTTGTCAGCGGCGCCAGATTCGCAAGGCCCGCGTCGGTGAAATTGTTGTAGAGGAGCACGAGTTGCTCGAGTCCCTCCATCTTCGCCACCGTCGCCAGTGCGGCGTCCGACATGTTGCTCGAACGGCGGAGGTTGAGAACCTTGAGATTCCCGAGCCCCACCAGCGGGGCGAGGCCGGCATCGTTGACGTCGGTGTTTTCGAGCACGAGCGCCTTCAAGCCTGAGAGCTTCGCCACGTTCGGCATGCCGGCATTGGTGACCTCGGCGCCCCACAACTCCAGCGACTCCAGGCCCCCGAGCGACTGGAGGAGAAGGATGTCGGCATCGGTGGCCGGTCGATCGGAGAGATCGACCTTCGTCACCTTCCCCTCGGGGCCGTAATCGACCGCACCGCCGCGGGCCTTCACCATCTCGACCGCCTTGACCTCGGCAGGGAGCGGCTCCAGGGCTCGGGCCTGAGAGAATCCGGAGAGCACGAGCCCCAAGGCCACCACCGCCACCATCCAGAGCCTGCGCATCACATCTCTCCTGCTGCCTTTTCCGACGGAACTCACACCGAAAGAATCGTACCCTGCCCCCCGGGAAAGACGTCGCCGCGGAAAAAAACACCCTGTTCCCGGCCGGTACGGCCGGGAACAGGGTGCCTATGAAACGTCTACCGCGGCGGCCGTGGCCGCAGCGGGCTCGATCAAGCGCCGCCGGTCCGCAGCACCTTCCAGCCGTCACGGGCCGTCGGCCGAATGACCTGATCGACTTCCGGGGCATTCTTGGCGACCATCTTCGCGGCGTCCCACTCGATCTTCTTGCCAGCCACCTCGGCGCCATCGGCCGCCCAGACGGCGAGATTGCCGAGGAGGATCGTCTCGGTAAGCGGACCGGCGTAGTCGGGGAAGTTCGACACGGCCTGCGGGCCGCCACGGATGGCGTTGACCCACTCTTCGAAGTGGCCCGGGGACTGGGTGTAGGTCACCTCGGCCGGGGCCGAGCCGCTCTTGAGCTTGAAGCCGTTCTCGCAGTAGTCGCCCGGGGCGTAGAGCGTGTCTTTCTCGCCGATGACGAGGATCCCGCTCGAGGCGGTCTTGAAGGGCTTCTCGACCTCCTTGCCCTCGTCGTTCTTCTCGACATCCCCCTTGTAACCGGCGAACAGCGTCTGGTCGGGGAGTTTGCCGCCGTCGTACCACTTCACCTTCACCGCCTCGCGCTCGCCGAGTTTCGGGAAGTCGAAGTCGATGATCGACCACTTCGGATAGGTCTCCTTGTTGTGGCCGCTGGAGATCGCCTGAACGCTCGCGGGATCGCGGAGGTTGAGGGCCATGAACGGCATGTTGAACGTGTGGCAGGCCATGTCGCCAAGAGCGCCGGTGCCGAAGTCCCAGAAGCCACGCCACGAGAACGGGTGGTAGCCAGCGGCATACGGGCGGACGGCAGCGGGGCCGAGCCACACGTCCCAGTTGAGGTTTTCCGGAACCGGAGCCTCAGCGGGACGGCCGCCTCCCTGCGGCCACACCGGTCGATTGGTCCAGACGTGGAGTTCCTTGACGCGCCCGAGGTTGCCCCCCTTGATGAAGGCCGCCGTCTGGCGGAGCGAGTTGGAGGCCGTGCCCTGGTTGCCCATCTGCGTCGCCACCTTCTGGCTGCGGGCGATCTCGCCCATCAACCGGGCTTCGGCGATCGACTTCGTGAGTGGCTTCTGGCAGAAGCAGGCCTTGCCGAGATTCATCGCCGTCACGGCGGCCATGACGTGGGTGTGGTCGGGCGTGCTGACGGTGACGGCGTCGATCTCCTTCCGCATCTCCTCGAGCATCTTGCGGAAGTCGGAGTAGGTCTTCGTTCCTTCGAAGGCTCCCTCGGCACGCTTGAGTTGGTTGGAATCGACGTCGGCAACCGCGACGACCTTGCCCGAACGGCCGGCGTCGGCCGAGTCGCTCTGCCCCTTACCGCCGACGCCGACACAGGCGAAGCGGATCTCCTCATTGGCCCCCTTCGTACCCTGCGCCCGCACCTCGGGGGCGACGAAATACCCGGCCGACACGGCGGCGGTGGCCGCAGAGGCTGCGAGGAACTCGCGACGGGAGGGAGCAAGACGGGGCGAACGACGGCGGGGCATGGAAGTCACTCCAAGGAAATGAGGGCGGCACGTGGCCAGCGGTGGCGGGATTCGCAAACCTGCCGGTCGGAAAGGGACGCGACCGGCTGACGACACGATCCGCCGCCCCCCGGTCGGTCGAAAGGATAGCCGCGCCGCGCCGCCGGTCGCAACTGGCCCGCCGCGCTCTGCCGCGGCCGGCGGAGCCGAATCGACAGGGAGGAGTCCTTCGGCCACGGAGCGGTTGCCCGGACGATGGCCTCCCATCCGGTCGGGCTGGAAAAACTGTTCCAGGCGGCGGAATCGGGTTCTCCCCCAACACCCCCGGTTGCCGATACCTCCCATCGGCAACAGGACCGGCGGCCTCAACCACCGCCCCGCTCCATCGGCCCAGCACCTCGAGCACGCACCCCGTGAAGGAGACCGCATGGCCACCAAGAAAGCAGCCCGCGCAGCCGCTGCCCTCCGGATCACCCTCCCAGACGGATCGTCCGTCGTGGGAAGCCAGGCAAGCCTGGCAAAGATTCTCGAGCTGACGCTCTTCCGCCCGGGGCAGAAACCCGCTCTGCAGCCGCTGCGGGTCGCGCCACCGTCGCGCCGCGCCGCCTGAGGATTCCCTGGGCACGGGCTGCAACGTCAACGGAGGCTCTCACCGCGAGCGCCGTGGCAGGCCACGATCGCGGCATACACCCGCCCGGCCTGGTCGCGGATCGCGTCGGGACCGAAGCGGGCGATGACGTCGATCCTGGCCGCCTCCCCCAAGCCCGTGCGGCCTGCGGGATCGTCGAGGAGCCGCCCGATCATCGTCAGCCAGTCGCCGATTGAACGGGCAACCAAGCCGGTCTCCCCGTCGATGACGGCAGCCTCTAGGGGCGCCGTCGCCGCGACGACGCTCGGCACGCCGACCAGCGCCGCGGTCGTGCAACGGATCGGGCTCTTCGCCGCGCAGAACTGATTGCCTATCTCGAGCGGCGCCAAATTGACGTCGAACCGGGCCACCTCGGCGTGGAGCCCGAGGAGCGACACCGCCGGGCGGACTTCGATCCGTGCTGCGTGGGGGATGAGTTCGGGGACGGCGGCGAGATCGAGATGGCCAACGATCACCAACTCGACATCGCCCCGCCCATCGAGAAGCCGGGCCAGCGCCGGAGCGATCGTGGCAAAGTCACGGTGGTGCGTCGGGGTGCCGCTGGCGAAACCGACGCGGAGCCTTCCATCGAGCGCCGAGGGCTTCGGCCCCGAGCGGGCCTCGTCGGCCGCAGCCAGCATCGCGGCAGAGAGCCCGTTGGCAAGGACATGGACGCGAGGCACGACCGCCGCCGCGGCCACAGCCAGGCCCGGCGTCGTCACGACCACGGCGTCGCTCTCGGCCAGGGCCTGGCGATGGAGCGCCACGTCGGCGAGCCAGCGTTGCCGGTGGTCCACTGACAGCCGGTCGATGAAGGCGATCTGACCGGAAGCGATCACCGTCGGATCGAAGACGAGATCATCGATGTCATGGACGAGGGGGATCCCGCGGGCTCGGCAGCGATCGCGCACGGCGGTGAACGACTCCCCCCACTTGGCCCGGAAGACCGTGACGAGATCAGCCTCCGCGACGGCCGCCGGCACGCCGGCGTCGTCGATCGGCAACCAGGACGCCTGCCATCCCTCGGCAGCGAGGGCGGCGACGGCATGGTCGACCCGGTAGACATGCCCCGCACTCCGCGGGGCCCCCGAGAGGAAGAGGACCCGGTGGCCCGGCGGCGGCGCCGGACTGGCCGGCGGCAGGCCGGCAAGCTCCACGAGGATTCTCTCGGCCCATGGATCGCGGAGGGTGGTCGCCGCGGGCCCCTGCCGGAAGGGGGCGGAGGCCGTGGAAAGGCGATCGAAGGAGCGGGCAACCGCGTCGAGCCGGCGCTGCGCCGCGGCCTGTTCGACACCGGTGCCCACAGCCCGTGCCACCTCCTCGCCGACGCGCCGGAGAGCCTCCACCCCTGTCATCCCGCCCGTCGCGCCGTTCGCGTCCGGGGCCGGGCCACGCTGCCGGCGCAGCCCCGGCGACAGGAAGCCGTCGATGGCGGTAGCCGCCTCGAACGTGATCGTCGGCAATGGCACGAGGTCGACCACCCCGCGCACCGCCGTCCGCCAATCGGCGAGGAGCGCGGAATAGTCGATCATGGTGCGCGGCATGTCGCGTGACCGGGCCTCAGCGTCGAGGACGTAGCGCAGCCAAAGGAGCAGACCGCGTTCGACGGCGGCCACGGCCGCCGGCCGGAACGACGCATCCCCGAGGCGGGCCTGAAGCGAGCGGGCCACCTCCAGGGGATCGCGCAGCGCCACCACTGCACAAGGCTCGATCCCCCCGCGGGCCAGAACGTTGCGCCACAACGGGAGGAGGCGGCAGACGCGTGGATCCTTGAGGACGAAGAGCTTTGCGTCGCCGAAGGCCGTGGCGAGGAGCGTCGCCGCTTCCTCCTCGTCGGCCATCCGCGCCGGATCGGCAAACCACGCGTCCGGCAGCGCGGCATCGTCGTTCCAGCGGGTCCCGGCCGATTCGAAGAGCCGGTTGTTGAAGCGGGCGATCGATCGGGATTCCCAGTAACCGCAAGGGTTGTCGGCCGTCTCGGGCATTGGGTCGAGGGGGAGGCTCGCGCCGAGATGGCCGATGATCCTCGTCAGCGCCGAAGTGCCGCTGCGATGCATGCCGAGGACGAGGAGAGCGCGTCGATCCATGATGCGATTCCCTGCGACGCCTCACACGCCGCTTGCCGCGCGAAGCTCGGCGAGCGACCGCTCGAGGAACGGCAGGGCCTGCGGCGGCATCCCACCGAGGATCAGCGGCAGCGCCGTCGGTGGGGCGAACGGTTCGCCCCGGAGGCGCACGTACTCCTCATGGAAGATCGGGAAGGGATGGCGGGCCGCAGGAACGTTCGTCGCCACGCCGCCATGGAACTGATGAAACGTCCCCTCGCCGAGGAGGTGGACAACCTCCGTGGCCAGCGCACAGGCCCGGCGATGGAAGTCGAGATTCACCAGTCCCCCGCCGGCGGTCTGAAAGTTTTCATCGAAGCCCCCGAGCCGATCGAACGTCTTCCGACGGACGGCCACGCCGTTGCTCTCAGAAAGGGGGAGAAACCATCCGCGCCGGCTCGAGCCGGCGAAGGCGGCAATCCGGAACAGCTCATAGCCGTCAGCCCGCCAGTTGACCGATTCGAGGAGACGATCCTCGACGGCCTGATCGTAGCCTTCGAGCATCGATTCGTTCTGGATCTTGGGGCCGAGGTGCCAGGCGAGCGTGGCGACCAGCGGATCGTTCCAGGCCTGGAAGGCATCGAGGGTGTATCGCACCACGCCGGGCGTCAGCATCCGGGCGCCGTCGATGCACACCATCACCGCCGCGCCGGTCGAGCGGCGGACAGCCTCGTTGATCGCTGCACTGGGGGATGGGGATGGCGGCGTGCGGAGGAGCGTGAACCGCGGGCCTCCGGCGTCAACCAGCGCCGCGTCGAGAGGCACCGCCGAGCCGGCGTCGACGGCGATCACCTCGTAGGCGCTGGGATCGACTCCGCGCTGGTAGGCCTCCGAGAGGGTGAACAGTGTCCGCGGCGCCTCCCGGGCCATGTCGCGGAAAACAACGATCACCGACAGCCCTGGGGGCGTCATCCGCGCGCGGCTCCGGGGCCTTCCTCCGAGGATGGCGGGGCCGGGGGCGGGGCGGGAGCGCCCCCTTCGGCAAGCCATTTGTCGACCGCCATGGCGCCGTGGAGTCCGATGCGGATCTCGTGCCGGGCCTGCGGCCGATGGGCTGCGGGGGTGCCGAATCCGTCCACCCAGCGCTTCAGGTCGCGGCCGAGGAGCTTGGCGATCCGGGCCACCTCGGGGGCATACATCTCCTTGAGCACCGGCACGAGCGAAGGCCGCGGAGGGAGATCCTGCTGCTGTTTGTAGGCTTGGTCGGCGGTGAGAATCGGCACGACGCGCTCGGCGAGCTCGGTGGCCGTGAAGCCGGCAAAGCCGTTGGCATCGATGGCGAGATGGTCGGCGAGGGCCTCGAGCGTGCCGACCGGGCAGGCTTCGATGTCATCACGGATGAGGGGGAGGAGTTGCTCCTCGGGAAAGACGGCCAGCCACCGTTCCATGATCGCCGAATAATCACCGGCACGGCGGGAGCCGGCCGACTGGAAGTGATCGATGAACCATTGATCCGACACCTCGGCGTCGAGCATCTGGGCCCGCACCAGCGCCATCAGCGCCGCCGACCAGGCGCGCTCGAGCGGATTGCGGAAGGTGATGAACAGCCGGACGTCGGGGCAGGCGGCCTGGAGCGCGCGGATCGATTCGGGGGGAAGCGAGGCATAGGCGGGGGTGATCTCACCGGAGCGGATCGGCTGGCCGGCGGCATTGGTCCGCGCGGGGGGCTCGAGGAGCTTGAGCCACTGATCGACGAGACGGGCATCGGCCCGATCCCAGAAGTGGACCTCCTTCCCGCCGGGGAAGGCGATCTGCGGGTGGCGGGAGAGCTGGTGATAGAGCCAGGTCGTTCCCCCCTTTTGAACACCGATTCCAAGGAAGTCGACCATCGGTTGGAATCCTCGTGCGGGGGGTGAAACGGGGGTGGAAAACCGCGATGAACCGGGCGGATGTCAAAGTATGGAGTGGTAGATACGGGCCCGCCAACGCATCCGTCAAGCGCAGCCCCCGCAGGCCGTTACAACAGAGGTCATCCCACGGTTTCCTTGGGAAGTCTCCCGCTCGTTCCCCTCGCGAAGTCAACGCCATGCCCCCGTCCCCAGTCAGTGCCACGCCCTCGTGGATGAGGTCATGCCTCATCGCCGCCGGCGTCTACAACCTCCTCTGGGGTGCGCTCACCGTGCTCCGGCCAATGTGGCTGTTCGAACTGGCTTCCATGGATCCCCCCAACTATCCCTTCATCTGGCAGTGCGTCGGCATGATCGTTGGCGTGTACGGCATCGGCTATCTCGCCGCCTCGTCCGATCCGGTGCGGCACTGGCCGATCGTCCTGGTCGGCTTTCTCGGCAAGGTGTTCGGACCGATCGGCTATGTCGACGGTGTCCTCCGCGGAGAAGTGCCACCCGGGTTCGGGATCACGATCCCCACCAACGATCTCATCTGGTGGGTTCCCTTCGCGCTCATGCTGGCCCATGCCTGGCGGTGTCACCACAACGAATCTGCCCGCGGAACAGAGCGGGGTTCCACGGACACGATCGGTTCGCCTTCCGAGGCCGCGGCACGATGACGACGCTGTGGGTTCTGATCGCCCAAACCATGGCGAGCACAACCATGGCCGCGATCGCCTGGTTCGTCCAAATCGTCCACTATCCGCTGTTTGCCCTCCTGCCGTCGAGCGGCAGCAAGGGAACGGAAGTTGGCGGCATGTCCGGTTCCGTGGCACGTGACTATCACGACGAGAATCTTCGACGCACCCGCCCGATCGTCCTCGTTCCGATGATCGTCGAGGCTGCCACGGCGACGTGGCTCGTCCTGTTTCCCCCGGCCGCGGTCGGTCGTGGCGCGGCGGTTGCCGGTCTCTCGCTCGTGGCGATCGTCATCCTCTCGACGGCGCTGGTGCAGGTGCCCCTTCACGAGTCGCTGCGCCGTGGAGACGCTCCTGCGGAGACCGTCAACCGGCTCGTGCGTTCCACCCGGATCCGCACCGCCGCCTGGACGGCGCGGGCAATTCTGGCGGCTTGGATGCTCTACGCATCGGCCGTCGCGGGATGAACAGTTCTTGGCCGGGAAAACAGAAGGGTGGCTAACGGGACTCGAACCCGCGACCCCTAGAATCACAATCTAGTGCTCTAACCAACTGAGCTATAGCCACCGCGATATCCGTCGGGGTGCGTCATTCTAACAGAAAACCCCGCCGGTCCACTGCCCCCCGGTCAGGGCCTGTTTTCAGCGACGAATCCGCAGGAGGGCTCACTCGCGCCGGCGGGAATCGAGGAGAATCGTCACCGGTCCGTCGTTGACGAGGCTCACCTCCATGTCGGCGGCAAACACGCCCCGAGCCACCGGCCTGGCAGCCTCGTGTTCGAGAGTGGCGAGGAAGCGTTCGTAGAGTGGCACCGCCTCCTCCGGCCTTGCCGCGCGGAGAAAACTCGGTCGGTTCCCCTTCTGCGTACTGGCGTGGAGCGTGAACTGACTGACGGCCAGTAGCCCGCCGTCGATGTCGACGACACTCCGGTTCATCTTCCCGTCATCGTCGGCGAAGATCCGCATCCGCGCGACCTTCTCCGCGCTCCAGTCGGCATCGCCGGCCTCATCCCCTTCCTCCACTCCGACAAGCACAAGCAACCCCCGCCCGATCCGGCCGACACTTCGGGCGTCGATTGTCACTTCCGCCCTCGTCACCCTTTGGATCACGCAGCGCATCAGCCTTTTCCCTCCGCTTCTCCCCCGGCTTCAAGGGCCCCGGCACCGGCCCGCGACAGGAGCCACCAGCCGACGAGGAGCTGGCCAAGGAGGGCGAAGAGCCCTGCCCGGGGATGCCCCGAGAGCGCATAGACGCCGCCGAACACGAGGCTGGCGACGAATCCGGCGAGCTTCGAACCGACGTTGAGCAGGCCGAACGTGGCACCGTAGCGACCGGCCGGCGCGAGCACCGCCACCGCCGCGCGGATCACGCTCGCCGCTCCGCCGAGGACGAGCGCCAAGAGGACCGCCATCGCCGTGAGCTGCGACCGGGTCGTCACGAACCCCGCCGACCCGAGCACGATTCCCCAGCCGACAAGGGAGAGCGACAGCATCGGCCAGCGGCCAAAGCGGGTCGAGAGCCAGCCGACGGCGAGCGCGCCGGGGAGGGCGACGAACTGGACAAGGAGCACCAAACCGACGAGCGCCGGCGGATCGAGATGAAACTCCTCGAGGGCGACCGAGGAGAATTGGCTGATCGCCGTCTGCATCGCGCCGAGGATGAGCATCGCGCCACCGAGGACGCTGCCGAGGCGACCGTAGCCGGCATCCCCACGAACGAGGGCCCGCGCGAAGCCGATGAGCTCGCCGGACGAGGTCGCGGCGTGGGCGCTGGAGTGGCCATCACCGAAACGGGCCCAGAAGGCCGGAATGGAGAACAGGATCCACCACCCCCCCATGATCGCGAACGCCGAGCGGAGGGCGCCTGAGTCACTGAGGCCGAGCGACGCTCGGGCCGCAAACACCCGCGTGGCGAGAATCAGCGCCACCGCTCCCCCCGCGTAGCCGGCGGCATAGCCGATCGCCGAGAGGCGGTCGGCCTGGGCGCCGCGGGCGATCCGTGGCAGGAGGCTTCCGGTGAAGATCGCCGCGAGGTCGAAGCCGACCGCGGCCACGACGACGGCCAGAACGATCGGCACCCGCGCCGTCGGAGCGAGGGCCGCCAGGAGAAACGCGGCGGCACACCCAGCGACGATGCTCGCCATCAACGCCTGGCGGTGGCTGTGCGTTCGATCGGCCCAGGCCGCCACCCATGGCGCCGAAAGCGCCGTGACGAGCATCGCCGCTGCCAGAGTCCAGGCCCACACCACCCCGCCCGGCACCCCCCACGGATCACCCGCGAAGACCACCTTCTCGATGTAGGCGACCAAGAGCGTGATCGAGATCGTCGAGAAGGCGCTCGCAGCCCAATCGAGGAGCACCCAGGCCATCGAGTCGAACGAGGCGTTGGCAACGATCGTGCCCCGCTCCTCGTCGGGACGGCGCGACGGTCGATCGGAGGGGTCGCTCGGCATGGCACTGCTCAGGTTTTTGATGGAGGCGTTGAGGCCTGCGCCTCCGGGACATCGGCGATGCTCGCGTCGGTGGCCAGATCCCCGCCGGGCTCACCTGAAGCACCTGGCTCGCCTGAAGCACCTGGGACACCAGCAGCTGCACCGCCGGCGATCGCCTGCAGACGCTTGCTCAGCTGCTTGCGGTAGCTGAGGATCGGCGGCAGCGTCACGGCCATCGCCACCAGCAGCAGCACCGCGTCGGAGAGGCGTCCGCGCCGCAGCGACCACCCGATCAACCCGAGGGCGACGACGGTGTAGGCAACCAAGCCGAGGGTGGCGTGCCGGACGCTGCGTTGCAGGGCCCCAACACTGCCGGCGTCAGCGGGAACCCCGGCGTTGCCGGCCGACTCCTCGAGTGGGGCCGTGGGCGAATCCGCAGCGTTTCCCGGCATCGGCTCTGAGTCGTTCGTCACGATCCACCCCGCTCCCACCACCCCGGCACCAGACAGAGTGCCCTTCGGCCCTCAATGGTACTGCCCCATCCGGCGGCGGCACAGAGAAACCGGGAAACGGCGGCATCGCACCCATGCCGGTCGATCACCACCGCCCACATCGCAGGCGACAGCCGTCACCCGCCCGCGAGACGGCGGCGGATCTCCTCGAGCCGGAGGGCGAGATCGCGCTCCTCCCCGCGATCGGTCGGCTCGTAATAGCGCTTTTCGACCCCGAGATAATCCTGGGGGGCAATGCCGTCGGGATGGTCGTGGGCATAGCGGTATCCCTCCCCGCGGCCGAAGGCCTTCGCCGCCGCCGAATGGCGGTCTTGAAGGTGACGGGGGACCGGGATCACGCCGCGATCGCGGACATCCTGACGGGCCGCTGCGATCGCCGTCGTGCAGGCGTTGCTCTTGGGGGCCAGCGCCAGATAGGTGACGGCCTGCGAGAGCGGGAGTTGGCACTCTGGCAGCCCGACAAACTCGGTCGCCTGCATCGCCGCCACGGCCACCAGCAAGCTCCGCGGGTCGGCGTTGCCGACATCTTCACTGGCGAGGATCACGAGGCGGCGGGCAAGGAAGCGCACGTCCTCCCCTCCCTCGAGCATCCGCGCGAGCCAGTAGAGCCCGGCGTCGGGATCGCTGCCGCGAATGCTCTTGATGAGGGCGCTGGCGCAGTCGTAATGCGTGTCACCGGCGTCGTAGACCAACGCCTTGCGCTGCACGCTCTCGCGGGCGAGATCGAGGGTGAAGACGAGGGGGCGGCGGGTCTCAGAGAGGACACCGATCTCGAGCGCCCCCAGCGCCCGACGGGCGTCGCCGTCGGACGATTCGACGAGGAACGCGACGGCGGCGGCGTCGATCGAGATTTCCTCCGCACCGAGCCCATGCTCACGGTCGGTCACGGCCCGGTGGAGGACCGCGGCGACGTCGGCAGCGGCAAGGGGCTCGAGGGCAAACAGGCGACTGCGGCTGACGAGGGCGCTGGTGAGCGCGAACGACGGATTTTGGGTCGTGGCGCCGATCAGGGCGATCGTCCCCTGCTCGACATCGGGGAGGAGCACATCCTGCTGGGCCTTGTTGAAGCGGTGAATCTCGTCGACGAACAGGCACGTCCGCTGGCCGTCGTCCTCGAGCCGGCGACGGGCGCCGTCGAGCACCTCGCGAACCTCCTTCACGCCCGAAGCCGTGGCGGAAAGCTCCACGAAGCGACGCCGCGTCTCGCGGGCGATGATCTCGGCGAGGGTCGTCTTCCCCACCCCTGGCGGGCCATGAAGGATCACCGATCCGATCCGGTCCGATTCGATCAGCCGGCGGAGGAGTCGACCGGGGCCGATGACATGCTCCTGCCCGACGTAGTCGGCGAGCCGGCGCGGCCGCATCCGGGCTGCCAGCGGCGCGGCCCGGGCAACGTTGGCGGCTCTCGCAGCGGAAAACAGGTCGGCCATGGGGCACCTCGCAGATTTGGAAACGTGTGAACCACCACCGCACGCGACAGTCGATGACACCGAGCAAAGCGGTCTCTTAAAAAGGTGCCGAGCGTGGTATCCGCCCGTCGACAGACTCCATCATCCATCACGACAGCAGCCCTCGGCTCACCCCGCAGCAAGGAGGTGGCGCTCGAGAACGTCGGGGCGGAAGTCGAGATAGAACCGCCCCGGAT
>Ga0209188_1001815_pt1 | contig 16521 bp, 22 predicted proteins | sample C_130625_EF_Meta_FD_187307 | JGI IMG/M metagenome (GOLD analysis project Ga0209188, IMG submission 187307) | Freshwater microbial communities from Lake Croche, Canada to study carbon cycling - C_130625_EF_MetaG (SPAdes) (version 2) | ecosystem: Environmental > Aquatic > Freshwater > Lake...
TAACTTTCATTGGAACGTTAAGGGTCCGATGTTTAACACCCTTCACACCATGTTCATGGCTCAATATACAGAGCAGTGGGCAGCACTTGATTTGATAGCCGAGCGTATCAGAGCACTTGGGGAGCCAGCTCCGGGAACGTATCAAGAATTTGCGAAGCTCACCTCAATTAAAGAAGTTGAGGGAGTGCCAAAGGCGATGGATATGGTTAAGCATCTTGTAAAAGCTCAAGAGGCTACAGCAAAAACTGCTCGCAAACTTTTTCCTTTGGTAGAAAAAGCAAATGACCAACCTACAGCAGACCTACTCACTCAACGACAAGATATCCATGAGAAAACTGCTTGGATGCTCAGGAGCTTATTGGAAGATTAATTCAATACCTACATGGGCCGGGGGCTGGGATGCTTCAATCGACGAATTGAGCCCCTAGTGGTTGATTATTGGTATGCCTAATCATTAGTCTCAATATAGATATCTATTCTAGAAAAAAGGGGCTATGGTAACCATCATGCTCAAATATTTAACTAAGATTGAGAAAGTACGATCAATCAATAAAAACTATCACGTAAATGATAGGCAGGCGGCCATCTTGGACTATGTATGTGAAAAATATCTTTCTCATAAAGCCTGCCATATTAATGAAATTATTTTATTAAAAACAATTGGATCTCAGGCAACGCTTCATGCTGTTACAAAAGAGCTGGCTAAACTAAATCTTATTAAAGTTAGCATGGATCTAGTTGATAACAGAATGAAAAATGTTCTGCCGACTCCTCTAGCGCTAACGCGTTTAAGGGCTTTGGTAGCTATTTTTCAGAAATAGTCCTTCAGTAGTAGCTTTACATCTCTATAGACTTGAAGTCCGGCTATTAATAATAAAGATAGAGAGAGCGGAACCACTGAAGCATATCCCATCTTTTTAAAGCTAATCGCCCCAATAATTCCGCCAAATAGGAACATCCCAAACAAAGACAGCAAATCTCTCAGCTTCTCTCTGTCTGCTTTCACAAAATCTTGATGATTGGCTTGTTGGGATTGATTCCAATACAGTAACTTCCCTAGCTCAATGCCAATATCCGTGATGACCCCCGTCATATGGGTTGTTCTAATTTCAGCGCGTGAGGCTTTAGTCAGAATAGCGTTTTGTAAGCCCATCACAAAACAAAGAAGCAGGGCTACCGCCGGAACAGTCAAAGGCAGATACAGATTAAGATTTGCTCCAGCCAAACCAAAGATCAGTAACAAAACAGCCTCTATTAGCAAGGGTAGAGCAAATTGACTGTGTATTTTTCTTCTCTTACCCCAATTAACCACAATCGCAGTGGTTGCCGCCCCTCCTAAAAATGCCAACAACAGAGCAATTCCGCCTAGAACAGAAATAATATTGCTCAAGGCTAAATCATCCCCAAGTCCCGCAATAATGCCGCTCATATGTGAGGTATATCGGGCAATAGCCAAAAATCCACCAGCATTTACTGCCCCCGCTACAAACGCCATATAAGCGCCAAGCTGGACATTAGTTTTATGGGTTCGTTGATTGCTTATTAATAGGGAAATGAATTTAATTAGCATTACCAACCTATTTTACGGCTCAACGTGCATCGATTTAAGTAACGCTTGATCCAGAGAATTGTCGGCTTTTCCGACAGCCGGGTTACTTGCGCTAGTTTGACTGGCGAAGTTTACCTATTGATGTCTTTAAAAATCAATCGCTAATTACCAAATGAATTTGAGTGATTCATCCAATTGGTAGTTGATAGACTTTTGATACTCTTTGAGGCTTAGTGTTGGTTGAAGCTTGGCTACCAATAGCGTGTTTGTCTTTTTCCAGCCTGTAATTAACTTTTCCATAGCGTTGGCTCTATGTGAAAGCCTCAGATTCTCGAGCGTGAGCTCTGCTAAACGCTGCTCTTCAGGTTCATATCTTTTAAACATAATAAGACTCCTAACCTTTTGTAGAAATTCAGTCTATTCCTCTATTGGCATAAATAGTTCTTTTTATTGGTATTAATTTAAATTTATATTAAAAGCAACACTTGAGCGGTTGAGTGATGTCAAACACCCTTTCTGGCGACTATGCTTTAAAAGGATGATCTGTGATTGAAGCATCGCAGACTAATGCCGCTTCAGCATACCAAGCCATAAAAAATAGCCCAACAAGTGGGCTATTCTCAATCTTGGCATCCAAGGGCGGAATCGACCAGGACCAAGGATGGCAGACTCTATCTCTTTATTAAATAGTCAAATGAAAGCGGCGGATTATTTCAAATCTCTCAGGGCGACTAAGAGCGGGTGTCCTGTAGGAAAATTCACATTCTCAACAGCTACTGCTATTTCAGGTAATTTTTTAGCCACTTCTTCACTGCCTTGGAAGACCATAGTCCACTTACTAAAGCGTCTATGTTCAATTGGCTTTGACTCTAAAAGGTGTATATTTTTATGCCTAGTATCTTTTTGAATTTTTTCCCATAGATCTTCGATCTGAGTTCTTGGGCCTTCAATAACTTGACCAAAGCGATTATTTTCAAAAATCAAGGCGCCTGTAACCCCCTCGCTCGTATTTCTCAAATAGGAGTGATAAAGCAAGCGCATCAAGCCCAGAAAGGACATCTCTTGGGCAGGCTCGCTCACATAGGTTAACTCGATCAACTGGGTCATATCGACCTAATATATAGAAGTATCTAAATCAACACAGGCAACACCAATAATCCCTCACTATAAGTAGTGCCAAAAGAAAATAGCCCAACAAGTGGGCTATTGAGATTCTTGGTGGCCCGGGGCGGAATCGAACCAGGGCTGAGGATGCCTGACTCTACTCCTAGACTACTTCCAGCTAAGATTCAACTTCTTATGTGAAGCGGCGCAGTCTCTCAAATAGAGATTAATGAGGCTTTGATAAGGAATGCCCACCTCTTCTGATACAGATTTGAAGTAACTCACTGAATCTTCGTCTAAACGGATAGTAATAGGCTTCTTAAGCATCGAAGCATATGGATTTTTACGAGCTTTTGAGAAATCATATTCTTTACGCATCTTGATCACCTTTAGTAAGCTTTTGACTCTTTGGCAGTTGCTTTACGAGCCGAAATAATACGAATGACATTACCCTCGCTTCGATAACAATGACAAACCAAAATCACACGAAGAGAGTGGCTTACTCCCAATAAAATAAAGCGATCTTCTTCGTCCGAGTGATCAGGATCAGAAATTAATTTGGCACTTTCATCATAAAACACTGATTTCGCCTCTTCAAAGGAGACGCCGTGCTTTTTTAGATTGGCCGAAGCTTTTCTGGGCTCCCATTCAAATCGCAATGAAGTCATATGTACATTGTACATATATATTACAGAGGGCAAGTCCGCCCAACCAAAAGAAAATGCCCCGCACGAAGCAGGGCATTATTTAAATCTTGGTGGCCCGGGGCGGAATCGACCAGGGCCTAGGATGTCCAAATCCTTAAAGAAAAATGCTCTCAACATGCTTGTGAGCCCAGTCAATTAAATCCGCATTTTCCGGCCTATTAAGTAGGGCCATCATTTTGCCATCAAATGTCACGTGACCCACACCATCAACGCTGAAAGGAAGATTGGGATTGGGGTAGCTCCCATCATGAATAACCGCCTCGTTAATGAGGTCTAACAGCCGCACAACCTTATCCATGTCGTCATCTGTCATACAGAATAATTATATTTTTTATAAAATAGGAAACAGTATATTGAAATTTAAGAGAGGAAGCTAGGGAGTTAAAAATCGACTTATCACAGCGGCTTAAAGCCTATATTGCCTATTTGCGAGCTGAGCTAGATATCAACGCAAAGTATGATTTAGACCCCATTCAAATACGGGTGCTAAATGAGATTCTCTTTGCTGAGAGCAATAATCAAAAAATCAATGTTGGTCAAATCTTAAGGCACCGCGAAATTGCGTCGCAAGCAACCTTACATGCCGCACTCAAGAAACTAAAAGCCAAACGGCTAATTAATCATGAGACTGAAAATGACTCTCGTGTGAAATACCTCATGCTCACCAAGCTAGGCCTTAAACGCTATGGTGAGCTGGCCATAGAGATAGATAACAAATAAAAATAGCCCAACAAGTGGGCTATTGAGATTCTTGGTGGCCCGGGGCGGAATCGAACCACCGACAGAAGGATTTTCAACACTAAAAATCATTGTTTTCGACAGTTAGAACATTAACTAACCCTGCCGTCAGACTTCGTGCCCTATCGGCACTGAGACCCTTGGTTCCAAATGGAACAACATGGAACAGGGTGGCTTAGACAGGGCTTAATTGGAATTAGCATCACACTTATGCCACTTATATTGATACGCAGCCTCGTCCCCATGTCCGAGGCACCAACCATTTTCCTTAAGCTCCTGGAGCAGCTGATTTCTTTGGTTACAAGCCGCGTCATCACCGCCTGGGGTGTCGCGACACCTTTCATTTGAGTCTGAATATTTTTTAATCATTTGCTGAGCCTGAGAATCTGTAAGCTGAGCACGTGCAATAGGCTGCTGAACTTGTGCTTTTATTTTTGCCATTTCGGAGTTAAGCATTTCTTCTATCGTAAGGTCTGGCCTGTTACAAGCTTTTTTAGCAACCTCAAGAGCTTGAAGGGCTTCTGCTCCACCAGGGACAGAAGCTCCCGACTGACCTTGATAAATTGCATTCAAGTATTGATTGAGGTATTTCGCCACATTTGCCTTGGCGCTATCACAACTATTAGAGCAACCTGAAATCAATAAAACTGAGAGAAAAATGAATGAGATTTTTTTCATTTTAGTAACCTAAAATTATATTTAGAAATGCAGTCAAGTTTACACAGAAGTTGTTTTAGATAGTTGCTTTTGCGCTGCAGCAATCCTCTGCCTAGCTCGCTCAGCCTTAACGGCCGCCTGATCTTGTTTAACTCGAGCCTGCATTGATTTGATTCTCTGCTGATCGGGCGTCAATGGTTTAATAATTTTTACTTCACTTATTTGGGTAGGTGACGAAACTACCGAATCCATTCCAAATTGATACTGCAAGATAAGGCGTGCGTCCTTTAAAAGGACCTTTAAAGTTATTGACAGTTTATTTTTAATAAAATATCAGCTGGTAAATCTTTTTTTGAAAAAATTTGTATGTCACTATCGCCGAATATATTTAATTCAATTGGGCAATCGTAAGATACGTAATCAGTTACAAATTTACTCTCCCTAAAAGCCTTTGAAAATACTGGCATAGACACGATAAAATCAGGATTTCTAAATTCAATATATTTGGGCGGTATAGCTCCAACATGATATCCCGCCCTCTCATCTGGAACCTTCATCGGATGAAATGTTATTGCAGCTGGATCTCCGAGTCCAAATGCATCATAAACAGTACCCTTAAATCCATACCCCAACCCCCCTATTTCAGATGTTGCAAGGCTACACTCTGGACAATGTTGATATAGCGCAGAACTAATTTTTAAATAATCATGCACCCTCTCTGAACTCTTATCCATGATAATTCCCCGCAAAGATAGGGCTGAAAATGCCATTAAAGAGAGAAAGATAATTGACGTTAAAACGTTGTTATATTTAGCCTTTACTCCATCGGAATCTAAAATTGCCGCAATAGAGAATGGAATTATGTACAGGCAAAAATACCACTGAAAAAAATTTGACCGCCCAATAGCCCAAGCAAGCATTAACGCTGCCGAAAACCCAAAAAAGAGATCCGAATACTTTAAATCCTTATTTTTTATAATCATCCACAATCTTGCCGTAAAAAAAATTGCTATGATTGAACCTAAAAATAATCCTTTCTTACCCAGTCCAAAACTTAATACGTTAAAAATTGAATTTAATATTGGATATCCATAAGCTATAGATTTAACACTGGCGGCATACGGAACAATACTGCCAAATGTGAAATACTCATAAATCCATAACAAGAAAACAGGTGTGGACCACAATATTAGAAAATGTATTTTTTTATTTTTTCGAAGGAATAAAAAAATGAAAAGTAAAAGCCATAAGGCAATTCCCTCAAATCTAAAAGCCGTAGCTAAGGAAATAAATAATAAAGCTACATAACTTTTTTTATAGCTAATTGCTATGCCAGCCCATATTGTCATCAAACAGAATATTGGTGTTTCCATTCCACCATAAGCTGCCCACAATAAGCTTGGCAATGCCAAAAATGTTATTAGTAAATTTTTTTTTAAATTTACATTAATTGAAGACAGCCAAATCATGCTCATTACTGAAGCAAAAATTGTTAGCGCTTCAATATATCTGATAGATTGAATTAAATTGAATTCACTTATTTTCTGAAAGATAGCAATTAAATATATGTACCCCGTTGATGATCCCACTTTAAATCGTGCGCCCTCGTTAAAAAAAGGCTCGCCCAACAATCTGATGTTTTCAGATAACCTAGCATGAATGTATGCATCATCAAAAAAATTTGTAAAAAAAACTGGGGCCGCACAAATTATTGATGCAAAGAATGCCAACGTTATAAGTAAATTTTTATTGGATAGTTTTTTTATCATAGTGAAATTTTATTAAAAACATATTGAGGAATTATTTTTATAACGCTCATAATTACTATCCAAAAATTGGGCGCATACACTTCGTTTTTATTTTTATCCACAGCATTAATAATATTTTTTGCAACCACCTCAGGTTTTGCCCACAGTAGACCCTTCTTAAATTCAGCCGTCATGGGTGAATCTACAAACCCCGGCTTTATCGTTACAACTGATACGCCCGATTTATAAAGACGCTGTCTTAACCCGGAAGTAAAAGTTGTCACCATGGCTTTTGCTGAACCGTAAACATAATTGCTAGCTCTACCGCGATCACCCGCAACGGAACTAATTACAGCAATTGTTCCACTTCCTTGGCTTTCAAAGCGGTTTGCCAAATGAGTCAGTAAAGCAATGGCTGATAAGGCATTCGTTTTGATTTCTTGCATAGTTAATTCAGATGAATGCTCACATTCTTTTTGATTGGATAACGTGCCGTGAGCAATTAATACGATATTTATTTTTCCGAGCATGCCAAAGGCTTTATCTAACATAAGCAAATGCTCTTCAAAGTTATTGGCATCCATGCAATAACTATTCACTGCCGAGGAGCCCCTTATCTTTAAATCTTGTGCAAGAACATTCAAGCGCTCTTGATTACGCGCCACCAAAAAAAGCTCATCGCTCCTCTGAGCCCAAATACGGGCCGTCGCTTCTGCAATTGCAGAAGTTGCTCCTATGATAAGTATTTTTTTCACTGTAGCCCCAATCTCTTTGATTGACTCGATGCAAATTTACCAATGGCGCTATATTTGGCACGTACCTCTTCAAACTGCTCCCACTGTAGATACGTACTTTTAAAGGACGCTTCAGTCATTAGAGCGTCTTTTGTTAAATAGATTCTGCCACCCATCTCTACCACCATGCTATCGAGCAACTTTATTAATTGAACTATCTCTTCAGACATTTTAAAATCCAATGCCAAGGTATATCCCTCAATTGGAAAAGACAGAAAGTTTTGATTTGCTCTGCCAAAAACTTTGAGTACCGCCAAAAATGATCCTTTTCCACTAGAAACGATCACCCCTAGAATTTTCTTCATCCCCTTCACACCAACAGCCTTAGGCAGCACAAACTGATATTGCACAAATCCTGACTTGCCATACAGTCGATTCCAATTACCAATCGCATCTAGAGGGTAAAAGTATGGCTCAAATGATACCAATTCTGTCTTTGTTTTTGAAAATACTCTGTGATAGTAAAGCGAGTTAAATGCCTTAATTGAATAGTGATTGAGTAAGGACTGAGGCATATCTATCGGTAGGTTTTGACTCTTTTTCTTTCCAGACTGCAGAGTGCCGTCTTGTGAGTGCTCACCTAACATTAATAATGAACGCCCCAACTGCTTTCCTTTTGCCAAGCAATCAATCCAAGCAACAGAATAGGTGCTAGCATGATTTGCTTCAAATTGTTCGCAAACCTCTTCCAAGCAATTTGTTTTAATCGTCGATTGAATAATCTGACTCGATTGAATAGGCTTTAATTGGAAACTAGCTGATAAAATAATGCCGGTTAAACCCATCCCACCACACGTTGCCCTAAAAAGATCTGGGTAATTATCTTTAGTAACACTAACAATTTCTCCGCTACCAAGCATTAGATCAAAAGATAAAAGGTGCTCGGAAAATGTTCCGCTTAAGTGGTGATTTTTACCATGCACATCACTGGCAATTGCGCCGCCGATGGTGACAAAACTAGAGCCTGGTGTTACGGGCACAAACCAGCCTTTAGGCACAATTAACTGAAGAATTTCTCGAATAGATACTCCAGCCTCGCAAGCCAAAATCCCTGTTGTCTCATCAAACTCGATGAAGTGATCTAGATACGTAGATTCAATAACAGTTGAGCTATTCGCACTGTCTCCATAACTACGCCCCATTCCTCGCGGCAATACAATTTCGCTGCTTTTAAGGAAGCTTGCACAATCAAGCTGTGTTTGAGGCAATAACACTTTTGCGTCTATTGTTGGATACTTACCCCATCCATAAATCTTCATATAGCCACTGCCTTTGCAGATCTATCAATAAAGAAAAAGCGTTTATCAAGCTGGTACTTAATGTAATAGCCAATAGTTAAACCCAAGACCCCACCTACGTACCGCATAAAATCGCCTACAAAGATTAAATGAAATGCGTATTCTGGTCCCCAAAAAATAGCTTTCGTAAATACACCCATAAAGCAATATAGGATGAACAGTTGACCATCGTGTTTAATATTTTTTGATTGAAAAGAAAAAATATAGCGTTTTTCTAAAAAGTAACGTAGTGGCAGTCCCGCCAAAGTTTCAATAAAAATTGAAACTTCTACAGCGTAAGCCCCACTAAAGATAAGCATCGATAGCATTTGACTGCCGATATTGACTGCTGTGGACAAACCTGCAAATAGGCTGTAGAGGACTGCGATCTTGGTAGCTAATTTAAGCATTACCAGACCTTTGCCAAAATCAAGATTGCTATGAAGAAAGCGCCAATTAGTACGCTCACCTTATCTTTGATAGCAAATACGATGGGGTCATCATGCATTAATCCACGATGCGCTTTTAACCACATCCAACTAATCCATAACAACATCAGTGGTACAGCGCCCCCAATCATCTCGGGGGTGCGGTAGAGTTTTATTACATTCTCGCTATTTAAATAAAGCGCCAAAACCAAAGTGGTTGCATAACCTGACGTTATACCCAACTGTTGCAATAAAGAAGCGTCATCTAAATAGTAACCTCGTCCATGAACCTTATTAGAACCGCTATTGGGCTGTGCTTGCAATTCGGCATAACGTTTAATAAATGCCAATGATAAGAATAAAAATATTGAAAAAGCTAGAAGCCAGAAAGATAATGGCACACTTACTGCGGCTGCGCCTGCAACAATGCGCAAGGTATAGAGAATGGCTAACGTTAAACAATCAACCAATACCAAACGCTTTAAACCCCATGAGTAGGCGCAGGTCAAACCAAAGTAAACCAATAGCCATGGCAAGAAGTTGCCACCAACATACTGAGCCAGCATCAAGCTAGATAATATCAATATCGGGGCAAGAACAGCGCCACTCCAAATTAGAATTTGACCTGAAGCAAAAGGGCGAGAACGTTTGCGTGGATGCGTCCGATCACTTTCTAGATCCAATAAATCGTTCGCCACATAAACCGAAGAAGCACAAAGGCTAAACGATAAAAATGCCAGCCCTAGATTAATCCAAAGCTCACTCGTTATAACTTGATGGGCCGCGAAAATTGGGACAAAGATTAGTATATTTTTAATCCACTGATGAAGCCGAAATACCTTGATCCAAGTCTTTAAACTATTTTTAGCTTTTGAGATGACATGCTCGATCTCAGTCACAAGGCTTGCCTGCTGAACTAATCTATTAGAGCCATTCACAACAACGCCTTGCTTTGATTTTTCCCACACTAATAAATCTACGGATGAGTTACCTACATAATCAAAACCGCTTTCACCATACTTTTCTACCAGTGCATTTGCTTTATTTTTACCTGCTAAATTTTTAACGCCCTCACTAGCAATAACTTCATCAAATAGTTTTAGATGATTTGCAATGGCTTCTGCTATAGATTTATCTGATGCCGTACAAAGCACCAACCTTCTACCCAAATCTTTTTGTGATTTAAGCCAATCAATTAACTGCTGATTAAAGGGCAAGGAAGTAATATCCACATCAACGTGATTGACTAACTTTTGTTTTAACAAAGCCTTTCCACGAGACAACCAAAAGGGTATCGCCAAAACTAAATGAGGTTTATCTCTTAATAATCGAATGGCAGATTCATGAAGCATGTCTGTATGAATCAATGTGCCATCCAAATCAACAACTAATGGACGTCCATTATGTGGAGTCGCATTTCCAGATGCTTCAGAAAATAATTTAGATTGACTCAAGCTATATATTTAGAATATTGAATTGTGTTATTTTAATTTCAATACTCATAATTAAGCATTATTAAATATCTTTGTCCTTTAAAAGGACATTACATGAAAAGGGTGCCCCGAGCAATCATGGGTGGATAGTAAGAACGGTAGAACAGTATTAAACATCCTGATCATTAGATTAGAAGCTCTTAGTCACGTCATAAGACGCTAGGACTAAGGTGACATCCCATTAACTACTTTAGAGACAAATAACTAGGGCAGAAATGAAAAAAGAGGGCTAGAAGCTCTCTTTTTGAGTCTTGGTGGCCCGGGGCGGAATCGAACCACCGACACAAGGATTTTCAATCCTCTGCTCTACCGACTGAGCTACCAGGCCAAGACTTGGAATTATAAATGAAACTGTGGGGAAGCCGTCCAAATGTGCTTACTGTGGCTAACTCTGCAGATTTGCTGGCTAATCCTAGCTGGGTGGGGATGGTTAATCCTGCTAGACGGTGGGCGACTGGGTAGTAAGACAGAAATGTGTTAATCCACTGTGTTATTAACTAGTTTTCTCAACCTTAAATTGTCGTTTTAAGTTTATTCATGTTTTGATGACAGGTTTACAACAGGCCCAATTATCAGTTACCTTTATTACCAGCCCATTAAAAAGCATTTCTCTTACTATAGTCTTATGAAAAATAATCCTAACGCAAATTTAAATAGCCCAGAAAATGTTTTGGGAGACTGGCTGATTGGCATGTCAGATGAAATACAAAGCCTGGCCTTTGTTATCGACGATTATGAGAAAACTAGAAGTGCATTACTGGCGATTGTTTTAGATTTCTCAAACAAGAATAAAAAACTTATGGAAATGTATTTTTGGCTTAAATCTGATGATGGAAAAGAATTTTTATATAGAGACGAGTATCAGCCAGCAGGAGGCATGGTTGCTGGAGAACTTGATGTGATAAATGACGACCTAATGCTATCCAACCAAGAAATGAGTGATTATTTATTTGAATATATTGAAGATAATCTAGTAAATTATCGCCACCAGCCACAGTTAAGATGAATTTTTATTATTTGAAATTCTAAGTTCTTGCTGTCCAGCCTTAATTTTTTGTCTTGCTCGCTCAGCTTTAACAGCCTCTTGATCTCGCTTCACACGATCCTTCATTGACTTAAGCCTGGCCAGCTCTGGGCTTGGTGGCTTTTGTGGTGCTATTTCATCAAATCTCATATAAGTATTTAGTTTTTATTGGCCTTGGCGCCCCAAATTCGAATGAGATAGCTCATCTCATTGTGACAACAGAACGTTGTCACTAATATTGCATCGGACAGCCGTCCTCCATGCATAGCCCTCAAGCTATCGGGCTTGGATTATTTGGGGCGCCTGCAAGCGTCTATTTAATAGACGCTTGCACCCTTTTAGCACTAACGCTTAAATCCACTACGCAAACTGCTACTAGCTATTTCAATTTGCTGATCTAACTCACCAGCTTCTACGGCTTGTTTAATTGCGGTAAGCGCATTTACAAGCTCTTCGCCACTAGCTACCTCAACACTAGGCTTGCCTTTAGCGAGTTCAATAGTCCAAGAGCCATATTTAACCGAAACACAAACTTTGCCTTGTTCAGATTGGAACCACCAAGGCTTAATGCGCTTGGGAACCTCTACTTGCTTACGGAGACCAGTTGCAGGATCTTTAACAGAGCGATATTTCATCACTACAAAAGGTTTGCCGTCCATTTGGCTTTTAGCTAACTGAATTTGCTCCCACAGTTTTGAGGACAGCTTATTTCTGCGAATTACGATTGCAGGCATATGGGTTGGCTTTTTAACTGCTACTAACTTTAATGTACTTATTGCGCTCATTTTCTTTCTCCTATGTAGTTAATGGGCATATACAAGTTAATTTCAATTAATCAAAAGAACGACCTCTTTTTGGTTTATGGAGTAAATCGGCTCATTTTGGATAGAAAAAATATGGTTTTTCTGTGGCAGTCATAAATATTTTTGCGAGTTGCTTGGTTACAAAGTTAGGTCGCAAATAGATAAAAGAAGTTGCAATGTTGAGTTTGAGTAGTTGCTAGTGAGTTACTCGAAGTGGCAAATGAGTAACTCTGACTAGGCAACACGACTTTGTAACCCCTCTTTTGAGATCTGCGACTCTAACTGCAACTGATCTCTTCTGATCTCTCTTGTAACCAACCAAGCAACCTGCAACGAGAACTCAAGGAGAAAATAAATGAGAGAAATCGCAATCAGAGGTTTTATTAACGAGAAGTACAACACCCCATTTGGCAAAGGTTTATTTCGAAGAGCAATTTACAACGGCTCCGTGGAATTGCTAAACCCCAATCAAAAGTATCTAGTAGACTTTTATGAGTATGAACCATTCCAGCATACCGCCAAGACCGATGATCAAATTAGAACACTTAAGAAACTAGATGCTTGCGGGATAGGCAATACACCAGACTTAGTAATGTCATGGATTGTTCATTACGAACCCCTAACCAAATCAAAAGAACTGGTTGATGGCTACTGTATCTATTTGCAATCAACAGGAGAAGTGCATATTGAAATTGATGATGTTCTAAATGGAACAACGGATGAATGGGACTTAAAAGCACATCACTGCAAAGCAGTAGGGGCTAACAAGCCCGTATTCGTTGCTACAAATGTAGATTTAAACGCAAAGTAGTAATTAAGCAAACCCCTCAAAAAAGCCCTACAAGCAACGATCTTCACGCCTAACAGCGTCTAGTTGCTGGACGCCAATCAAATAGCGTGCAGGGCTGATTTGAGCTATTACCTAAATCGTCGTCTAAAGACGACAAAAACAGATAAATATTTAAAGCAAATACAGGTTAAGAAAACTCTACTTTTCTTAACCTGATTTACTAAGTCATTGATTCTTGGAAGATCTTTGCTAAAAAGCTTTCGGTCGCTTTATTTGCAATAAGAAAACACACTTGTATGTGCTTTTTTATTTATGAAAGGATTCACAAATGGCTCAAGCTAAAACTCTTACCCAAGCAGAATTAGATCAAGTACTGCGGTTTGCCAGTACCAAGAAATACCCCGAGCGCAATCGCGCCATCATCCTCACCAGTTTTTTAACTGGAATGCGTGTCGCCGAAATCGCCTCACTAAGGATGGGTGATGTAGTTAACGAGGATGGCATCATCAAAAATGAAGTAAAGCTATCGGCAGCGCAAACCAAAGGCGGGCATCCCCGTACTGTCTTTATTTCTACCAAGCTCAAAGCTGAACTAGAGGCTTATTTACGCACTAGACACATCAAAGACCCAACAATTCACTTCTTCCATACGGGCAATAAGCTCAAATTTACGCCCAATGGCCTGTGCGTCTGGTTCTTTTCACTATACAAAGGTGCTGGTATCAGTGGTGCCAGCAGCCATTCGGGAAGACGCTCGATGATCACTTCACTCGCGCAAAAAGGAATCGGTGTGAGAGTCTTAGCCGAGATTGCAGGTCATCGTTCGATTGCAGTAACGCAAAAGTATATTGATGCCAACCCTGAAATGTGTCGCAATGCGATGGAATTAATTTGATCTATGGCTAAGAATTAAATCACTATATTTTCTTAATTACAAAAATGTAGTGATTTTTCTGAAAAATTAAAATCGCCTGCAAAGCCTTTATTTATATGGCTTAGATTTTTCGTATTTTTGTGTCAAGGAAATAAAACAACGCTCAAATTTGCGCGAAAAATACGAAAAAAAATATACTGACTCCATCAACAAAGCAAACACAGGCACTTTCGCCATTACCGCTAAGTTGATTAAATAGGAGTTTTAAAAATGGAAAATGTAATTGAAGTAACTAACCACGTAACTACCGAATCGACCATCCCTTCTGTAGATATTCGCAATATGAATGCAAATATCATCACAGAAGACTCATCGACCTTTGATGAGGTATTTGAAGTGGAAGGTGAAGACCAATCCTTACCAAAGCCAAAGCAGTCGGACAAAGATAAGGCAGAACGAGTGCAGGCAATTTTGGATAAGACTAATTTGGCAAATGCCAATAATGGACTGGTTCAATATGAGCGTAAGCTCAGCTTAGAAGCCGCCACAGTCGATTCAACGGCAATTACGCCTAAAGAGCGTAAGGAATATGTTGCTGCTTTTAAAGCTGGGGTTGAAAAGACGGCACGTAGTACCTTAGAAATGTGCCGGATTGTCTATGAAGCGGAGCAATCCCTGGATAAGTTTCAGTTCAAGACCTTTTGCGAAGAAGTGGGATTAAAGGACTACAGCAGTACGGTTCGCAAATTCTCAGCAATTGGTCGGGTCTATCCACGCTTTATTCAATATGTGGATCAATTGCCGGCAAGTTGGACAAACATCTACCTGATTACTCAAATTCCAGCAGATACGTTTGAGGAATGCCTGACAAAGGGGTATGCATTAAACAAGCTAACAGGCGCAAAACTTGATGAGCTGGTCAAAAGCACAAAGGACATCAACAAGATTGAAGAGCCTTTAAGCTTTGATAGTAAAAACGCTGGTTATGTATTTGCCAAGCTCTTATTTACCAAAAAGCCCGACGATACCGATTGGAGAGCAATGGAAAAGGCGTTAGCGGAAATCTCTGCTCGCTTACCAATCAAGTTTGTTATCAACAAAGAAGCTGGAGAGTTTGTGCAAGCTCGTCGTGAACAACGCTATGAGCAAATCAAGCAAAGCAGTAAAAACGTTGATCTGAAGCCTGATTTATGGGATTTAGGTGCAGAAGCAAATGCGGTTTATAAAGTCGCGGAGCGTGTAGCTAAGCCGACTGATAAGGCAGTTATTACTGTTTAAAACGACCGCTACCACTGCAGGGGTAGCTGTTGTTCCAAATAGAACAAATTCATCCACTCAATTATGAAAGAAACTTATATGAAAAGTCTATCTACAACCACGATTCCACATACATCCTCCAAAGCTCAAGTTAGCAAGCTAGAGCGTGTACAAGATGTCTTTGCAATTGAAGTTAAAAATGCCAAATACCGAGGCGCTACATTTAGCGGCGTCATTGAATTAGTAAACGGCTCAGACAGCATTCGTAAATTCAAAGGCGCTTATCGTGCTAACGCCAAGCTAGCTTGGTTTGGTCAAGAACTTACAAAGCGCAATCCTTTTATCAACCTTAGCGGCGCCGAAGTAATGTTGCTACCAAGCTATTCAGGCGATGTTGTTGCCTGCTTAGGTTAAGGAGACTAAAATGCCAATAAACACCAAAACAAATATTTCGTCTCGCCGCCGTTATTTTCTCTTGACTGCCGAGATGTTAATTTCGGAAGAGGTCACTAAAGTCCTTATTGCAAAAAATGCTGGGGATGCCAAGGATAAAGTAGAAGAAGATCTCACCTTTCAAAACTTCTCAGATTGGGACCATCAAGGAGAAGATATTAAATCGGCAGGTGAGTTAGCAAACATTCGTGAGCTAACTAAGCAAGAGTACGATGACTATATAGCTACACATTCTATCAAGCTAACTTCTCAGCATTCATCATAGGAGTTAGTTTCGAATAATGTCGCTCAATCATGCCAACACTGGTGCCCATCTGCCTAGCCAATGTGTGTATATCAACACCGCTGGCTAGTGCGAATGTGGCATAAGTATGGCGCAGGCTATACAGCGTTCTATTCTGACCACTACCATCTAATCGCATATTGCTACGAACCATTAAGTTGCGAAAGATGTTTTCCATATTGCTAATTTGCTCACCCGTTGGCAAACGAAATATCAATCTATCTACCTTTGCTTCAATCACCGCATTTAATCCCGAATATGGCAACTCTTGCCACTTCAAAATTCCTTCCAATACCTTGACCACTCTATGCTTAGCAATTAAATAGCGTGGCCCCGTCTTGCCTGATACCCAAATTCTTAAGTATTTCTTATTGCCTATCCAATGCCACTGCAAGTGCTTCCATCGAAGAGGTAAGGCTTCTGTTCCATGACGAACACCCGTATTAACAAGGAACTCTATGTAATAGCTACAAAGGGTTCGCATCAGTGCCGTTCTATCGGTATAGGAACTCTTTTGCCAAGTCTCTGTATAGCTTAGTAAT
>Ga0209188_1001822_pt1 | contig 16469 bp, 4 predicted proteins | sample C_130625_EF_Meta_FD_187307 | JGI IMG/M metagenome (GOLD analysis project Ga0209188, IMG submission 187307) | Freshwater microbial communities from Lake Croche, Canada to study carbon cycling - C_130625_EF_MetaG (SPAdes) (version 2) | ecosystem: Environmental > Aquatic > Freshwater > Lake | place...
CTGCAGAAGGAACTGCAACATCTATGTTGTTGACTCTCAGTGTATTGCCTGGTGTAAGTGAAGGATTGGCCACTGTGGCTGTGATTGTGCCATAGATGCGACTTTGATTTACAAAACGTTCAACCACACCGCCTTTGAACACTTGTTGACTGCTTTGTGGTTCACCCACATATAGACTACAGTTGTTGTCACAAATGGCCACTGCCTGACCAAAATTTGAGAAGTTGGCTGCTGTGTTCTGAGACACTGTTTGCAGGAGATTGAATTGATTGGTTTCAATTTCGATCACATCTCCTACTTGCAGGTCTCCAAAGATTGTGACTGTGTTGCCGCTCACGGTGAAAGAATCAGGGGCATTGATCACACTGTTGTCTTGGTTGATGTAAAATTGGTTGTTGACAATCACACTCACAGGTGCAGTTGGAGCAGAGCCCAACACAGTGAAACTCACACTGGATGGATCTTCACCATAGATAAATCTCTGAACATTGCGATCAAACACATACACACAACCAGCTTCAACATTGCCGCCCACTGTGGTATAAGGTGTTCCTACCATGACCTGACGACCATCTGTGGTACAAGAAATGCTGTGTCCAAATCTATCTGTGGCACCAAGACCGGCCACGGTCAACGTGTTTGCATACTCAAAGTAACCTTCGGCCACAATTACCACAATGTCTGTTATGCCGTGAATGCCAGGAAATGTTATTGTTGTACCAGAGAATGTGTAATCAATGTTGGGACGTTGTAGCACTTCATTGACTTTGACGCTGAACGAATATATATTTGTGGCAGTGAACAACCCGACTCTGTGCCCATCATTGTTGATGTCATTGGCAACATTATAGGTCAAGGCATTGTAAGGAATTTGGAAACTGTTGTAACGTGCAAACTCAATCAGCACTGGCGCCAGTGCGGTACCAGTACCCGAGCCTATTCCGGTAGCAATAAATGTGACACCAACAGTGTTTGAACTAGCACCAATGGCAGTGAAATCAGTGGTGCCCACACTCAAAATTGTGTAAGTGGCGCCAGGTGCAAAACTACCAGCAGTGGTCACTCCAGGATTGCTATTGAGAGTGACAATGTTAAAGTTGTTGTCAATGGTGTAGTCAACGTCAACAGTTTGTATTTGACCATTCAAGGTCACTTTCAATTGATATTTGTTGTTGATCTGTATAGTGCTGTTGATTGCAAACTTGGTGGTAGATCCATCAGCAATGGCTCTGATAAATTGCTTTTGCCAATCAACATATCCATAAGCATGCACATTGTTCAAGCCCGGAGCACCAACGTACATCCAACGTTCGTCCTGACTCATGGCCACGCTGTAGCCAAATTCTCCTGCACCTGTTAGCAATGTACCGTATCCAGCAGGTTGGGTAAGCAACTGCCATTGGCCATAAGGAATAGATCCTGCCACACCCAGTTCAGGTGCACGATAAATCACACATGCATAGCCATTGTTGGCTTGGCCGCCTGCACCTAGACTGGCGCTTGCACCTGCCACTGCCCAGGATTGATTGCCAAAATCTATTGCATTGCCATATCCGCGCACACCGGTGGCATCTAGTGTTAAAATTGCATCACTAGCACCCAGCGGGCTTACAGGCACATATTGATCACCATAACCTTTGACGTACACATAAACAGCACCTTTGCTGGGGCCAGTTCCAAATCCAAAGTTTGGACTGCCCACAAAAGCAGCCAATTTATTTCTGGCCTGTGCAACACTAGCTCCGTATTGTTCGCCGGCATCAAGAAACTTGGGATCCAAAGTAATAATACTTGAGAACACATTGTTCTTCTGTAATACTTCCCAAAGTCCGGCACCGTTGTCGTCAACCCAAACTTTGGCACCAGGCAAGATATTTAGAGTATAAGGCAAGTTATCAACATCACTGGCCTGGGACACACGCATGGTTTGCAAGGTAAATCCGAGACCTGACCCATTGGCCACTGAACGATTTGAGATAAACGTGAATGCAATGTTCACTGTGTCAAGACTTGGCACACTCAACACCTGATACACCCCATTAATTTCAGTGTCAAAAAACTTGATGATTAATTTGTCGCCTGCTACCAGGCCATGCTGATCATTGAAAATCACACGGCTTGTGCCATTCAAATTGTCACATACGTGTTGAATTTGCCCGGGCACTGCCTGCGCACGATAAATGTTCCAGTCGTAATCGTTGACCTTGGCCACCCATATGGCAGTTCCTACCTTGATAGAATCAATATTGGCTGCTAGACTGGCAGTATTTGTGATATCAAATACTGTGATATCAACATCATCAAGGCTCACATAACCCGCAGTGGGCAATCCTATGTCTGTGGGTAATTTTGTTGTGGTAGGAAGTATATCAGTGCTGGTCAGTTTGTAACTTGAACGCCACACATCGGTCAAGAAAATCTGTTGATCTGCTTGACTTGGTTGCTGTGGCACAACAACCTGTATCAATCCAGGATTAGAACTCAACAGTGCTCGATCCAATCGCAGTTCAAAAAAGCTTCGGTTGGCATTGGCGCCATATACTGCACGTTGCACTGCCCAGTTTTCGTAGATGCTGTAATCTGCGGCTTCTTTGCCTAGGTTGGCCGCCTTGAATAAATCAGCAGCCAAGATAGTGCCTTTGGTCTTCAAGAACTGTCGGTACACATTGACTTGACTCACATCATCAAGATTCAATGCTGCCAGATACTGTCGGGGTTTGAATCCTATCAAGCCATACGCCAACAAATCATTATCAGACTGCAGGTTGGCAGCATTGATATTGTAACTGTTGGTCAATTGATCAGCTTTGTTGGCCAAGTTAGGCAACAACCCCAAATCAATTTGATTGTAGTTGCTTTGTGCCCAAACATTGAAATCAAACTTGGCACTGGGCTGTACAATGGTCAAGGCTTGCCAATATACATTTTTGTATTTGACAATTTGTCCTTTGGGGTAAGTTCTTAATCCTGACCACTCTTCCACATTGTTTTGATTTAAGATAAATCCAGGTGTGTCTACTGATCCGTTCCAGTCATTGGTGGTCACTGCCACCAGGTTCAGGCGGTTTTGTCTTGCACCTGTCACAGGATCATATATCAAATCACCAAACACACTCTTGTTACTCAACACAATCATGTGTTCAAAATTGGTAAATCTAAGATTTATGTAGCTGATACTTTGAGTGGTCAATGGCTGTATGCTGAATGTGTTGCCCAGACGAACTATGTTCAGTGAACGTGCAGATATCTCTGTTGAATTTTGATCCAGCAATAGATTTTCTGCAGTATCTGTCACAATGCCATCTACCACTGCACCCGGTCGAGTCACAGTCAATCCTGTGGCCAATGGATTCAAATTGATAATAGCATCTGAGCTCCAGCCTTGTTGACTCCAGTACAAAAATTCAGTGACCATTCTTGGCCAATCCAGCACGTATCCATTTTCTATGTTGGTAAATATTAGGCCTTGTTTTTCCAACAACTTGCCATAACTCAACAAGAAATCGCCCACTGCGGTTTCGTTCGCAAACACAAATCCATACGGGACTTGTACCACATTGTTTGAATAAAAAGTTGGAACACGTATGGTAATTCCGCCGGCACTGTAGTCTTGCAGTTTGCCCACGGCTTGACTTTGCAATATTTCAAAATAAGGTTGTGATGTACCGTATCCAAACACTGCATACCCACCGCCACTGACTCGTTGCACTGCCACACTTGAATATTTGATTTGATCAAATGGTTGATTCTTGTACAACAAAATGTCATAGCTTTCTGCCGGAATCATCAGTGTTGTGTTGGTACTGTTGGGACTGGATTTTTCAGTGAACAGTTCAATGTATTGTTTGTCTGAATAACTGGCCATTCGATAGCACAGTCTAACATCCAGTGCCTTGAGATCTGCGGCAAGCAACGCAGTACTGTCAATACCAGTTTGTCTGTTGTAGTCCACAATCCAATTGATATAACTGGCTTTGCTTGTGCCATTGCCGTAGACTTCAACGCCGTTGGCATCCAATCTATAACGTCCGTTGTATAAAAATTGATTGTAATCTGTGTCAAATCGATACAGGTCTCGATCAGCAAACAATGCAAAAAACTTGGCCGGACGTGTGACTGCCAATGCATGCATCACTGCAAAAGGATATCCGCTAGAGTTCCACCAGGCCGCTTCAACTGGACCGCCGTCGCCAACGGTCCAGCTTTTTTGGTACTTGGTACTGACGTTTTGATTTTGTGGCACACCACCTACCACACTGTTTTGCGGACTCAGTAGTTCACCTTCGGGGCCAGTGGGAATCACTGATGCTAGACCTGGTCTGGCATATTTTGGTTTATAGTAAGGCGCTATAGGATCGGCCACTAGACCTGCTTCCAGGTCATCCCATAACACCAGGTTATCTGCTGTGTAAGGTGCTGGACCATAACGATTTTGCCACCAAGTGGGTTCAATTTGCAGTCCCAGCATTTCCCAAGGTGTGTAACTGGGCTGTTGTGTGTCGTAGAAGTAGCGGTAGATACCGCGCCAGGCGCCCAGTAGGTTTTGCTGGTCTAACTTGTTGATGGTATTACTGTAGTTCCAGGTAAACTCATTGGTAGCACTGAATGTTTGTGTTTTGTAATCCAGTTTGTTCCATCCGCAGTAGCTCAACAGATCGGATCCAAGAATGGTATTGATTTCTTCAAAACTGTATCCAGTATTTCTAAACTGTCCAGGTAAAACATTTTCAAATGTGAGCGGCACTGGATTACCGTCCAGTTTGATATTGTTATAAATTCTAGTTTCAAATTCCAACAACACCTGATCACGCACATCATTGAACACAGGGGTTTGGCTACCGTCATGTCCAATGATAAAATCACTGGTGCCATTTGACGTTACCAATGTTGTGATTTCAGGCTGCCAGGCTGGGTACAGGCCCATCTTGCTGGGAGTATTGGGAATAAAACTGCCATAGGTAGCACTGTATTCATTGATGATCACTGTATCACCAATATTGAGAGTCACAGTCAAGGTCACTCGTGGCCCATCTGTGGCCACAACATAATCTTTGCCACGAATCAAAATTTGATTGTTGAGATATATGCAGAGACCAAGATAATTGGCCGACTTGTAGTTGTATACCTGTACTGTGTCAAAGGTTGGTCGAGTGGTTAGTCCTACTGTATAGGTATTGCTATAACTGGTGACACCTTGCGGTATCATGTCGCTCCAATAGAATGGCTGAGTTTCAATTTTTCCCAGAGAAACATCTTGTATGGCGGTATCAAGTATTTCCGCTGTGGTTTTGAATGCGATATTGTTTTGCAATAAAACCACGTCCAACATCTGTGCCTTGAACTTGATGTATTCACGGCTGTTGTACTGCATGGATGCAAATATGTTATAGGTTGGACTACGCATGAAATAGCCAGGCAAGATCAGCGGACTACTTTGTTGTAAAATTATTGAGCCATAAGGAACAATGTTGCCAAGATCTCGAGTGTTGTTGGCACCATTGATAGGTCCGCTCAGGCTCATGAGATTCTCACAAATACTTTCGTAATGAGTTCGAATAGTACCTAGCGTAAAAGCCGGACTATTTGCATTGAGTGGATTGCTTTGCAGATTGTTGGGCACTTGGTAAAAGGCCACATTGCTGGTTTGATCACTCAAGGCCAACACTTCAATTGTGTCAGTTGGCAAGTAGGTATTTTTTAGTGTGATAGTTGTGTTGTCTGTGCCAACAATATAGGTGTACATGCTGGATTCAAGAAAAACACTACCAACATAGATTTTTATTACAGGTATTGCAATTGATGTTTGCGGTACTACTGCAACATCTAGTTTTAAAGTTTGTCCAGTATATGTGAATTTGAATTGTTGATAAATCTGTTGCTCAACCACAGCAGTTTGCCAACCAATCAATTTGCGATAGGTCACACGATCGGTGTATTCTCTTGCGGCACCTGAGCTGATGTCACTTACCGTACTCACATTGTCAATGGTATAAGTGAATGTGTCAACATATAAATTGTTGTCAAACACAATATCACCCACGTTGTTGATGTTTAGATACTGCAAAGGAAATTGCAACACAGGGTCAAGTATGGTAGTGTCGCCCACTGCATAGCTGAACAATTTGGACCCTGCAAAGTCACTGGATTGATATTTGGCTTTGTTTCCAAAGCTCACTCCGTCAACATCATAAACATTGTACAAAGGTGCTTGTTGTACTGAAGTTTTTTGTTGTGCTTGTATCCAATTGGTGCCATCGTACCAAAAAGTTTTTCCAGCAATAGTACTGCCATTCAGGCACACTGTGCATTCGTCCAAGACAACTGCACCGTCACTGGCCTCGGTCAATGTAATAATAGGTTGTGCTATCAAAGGAGCCACAGTGTCAGGAGTCGCGAAACTTACTACATAAATTTTGTTGCGCACCGAGGTGTCTGTGTCTGCCGCAAAAATGACTCTTGACCCTTCAACCAAAGTATATCCATCTGTGGTATATCCAGTTGATCCTTCCACATTAGAAAATGCATCTTTTTCTGAAAAATCAATGATGTCGGCTGGTGCCTTGCCTTTGGTTCCCATGTTCCATAAACGTATGCCTGGACGGAATTGTATGATTGGTCGTTTGGCACGATAGTTGTTGTCTAACACCGCAACTGTGTTATTGTATTCTGCTGTGGCATTTAATACATCAACGTGAAACCAACGATTACTTCTTGACCATGCATTCAAATCTTTGCTGGCTCGACTGATTGTGAGATAATCAATAGTAGCCGGCTCAACTGCAATGGTGCTGTCGTTGTAATCTATAGCATAACTTTCAGGAACCACAAAATCACTCACAGGCAAAAGTTCGATTGCTGTGCCCACACCGTTTACATAATACTCATGATCGCTGATGGCAATTGCATTCATGGTACCTGATCCTGCTTGTAATATCACCGCAGGGCCGTTTAACACAGCACTCACTGTAAATTTGATCCCGCTGGCTGCAATTGATCTCACATAGTAATTTTTGCCAGCCACTAGTCCACCCAGAGTGGGACTCAAGAAAACAATTTGTTGTCCTACATACAAGTGTGCAGAATCGTAATAGGTAATATAGTTTGTGCCTGACTCAGTGGCAGTGCATTGAAAACTGCTGGTGCCAGAGCCATAGGCAGCTGGCACAACATCACCAGTGAATCTCACTTTGAGACCATTGCTAAATGTCACTCCATTGGGACTGGTGTATGTTTTGCTACCGATAATGTTGTCAACATCGAGCACACTGCTGTTGCCTGGTTCAACCAGAACAATACGACCAAAAATTTCTGGATCAGTTCCGTCTTGATAATACAGTGTGTCTTGAATGGCTGTCAATAATGGAATCTGTTGGAATGTGCCAGTGGCATCCTTGTACCATTGTGTGTTGCTGTACTCTGTGCCATACACAATGGTAAATTTATCAAGTTCAGCAACTGTTGCTGTTTTGCTAAGGTTCAAATAGGTCACACCCGACACAGTCACATAAGTGATTGTCCAAATTTGATATCTGTCCTCTAGTGGTATGTCTGTTGTTTCACTATAGGTAGTGGTATCATAACTGCCGACCAGGCCATTGTTGGCAGTGCCAGCTGTGAGTGGATCGTAGTAGGTGGTGCGTTGCCAGCCGCCGTCTTGGGCATCTACAATGGGATTGGTAAACACCAGTGTACGACCATTCAGATTGGTAGTGCCATCTATACCACCATAGGTGGCAATGAATTCAGCCACTGGTTGATTGTTGATTTGACTGAATTGTAGTGTGGTCAGCAAATCAACTGAGCCAAGATTGTTCAAATTGTAGTAGAAACTCTGTGCAGTTTTTTGTGGCACGTTAAAAACAACTGTGCCAACATCTTGTCCATTGTTGCTTACACCATACACATCTCTACTGCTGATATTGGGAGTGGCTGGCATGGTGCCTGATACACCGGGGGCAGCCTGTATCCAAAATCCCGGGCCAGAGCCGGGCTGTGCATCAACAATATCAAATTGACCTTGCATGTTGGCTTGATTTTCACTGGCATAGTACAACACATCAGGTGCATCTTGCGGCACAGTGAAGGTTACCAATCCTGTGGTGGCACCATTGCGTGTGACTCCGGTGCTGTAAATGTCGCCTTTGCCTGTACTGGGCAAGGTTTTGATCCAGAATGGATACACCCCGGTCAATGTTAAATTGAAGGTATAGGTATTGCCGCGTTGCAAAGTCAGAGTGGGGTTGTTTTGGAAATTGATCACATAAGCAGTGATTCCAGAATTGGTCACACGATAGCTTATGGTTTCTTTGGTGTTTTGTGCCACTTGAAAAGTATAACTGCCGCCACGCACCAGTTCAATAATGGGGTTATCCCCATTATGAGCCGAAAAGGTATAAACTCCATTGGCTCTCGTGACTTGATAATTGGCCGTGGTTGGTATGCCAGTGGCTGTGACATCTACCACAGCAGGTCCGCCAGGAACCCAGTAGTACTGACTGAAGTTTATGAACGCATCAAAATCAACAAATGGATCCCATGTATAGTATTCGCTCGAGTACAGTCTGTCAGGTTGTGTGTTTGTGCCGCCCTGAAATCCAATGGCATCATTCAGACCAGGGTAGGTGATGGCATTTTTAATAGTATTAGTATCTGGCACTAGACTCACAACAGCAGGCTCAAGCTGATAGTTGGCTCGTGTTTTTGTGGGCTCAATTACATATTTGTCGTTGGGGTTTACGCCAGGTCCCACTGTGCGGCCGATAAAACCTTGTGTCTTTTTAAAGTTAGGCTCTTGGATCAGTTGATCCAATGTGGCAGCCAAGAATTGTTTGTTGGCATCCGTCTGAAAAATTTCAGGAAGAAAATTTACGCTACGTGCATTAGCCATTAAACTACTCCGCTACCAGGTGCAGTACGCAAATTGGTACTGGTCAATGCATCAATTACTTCAATGTTGTTGATTGTGGCACCATTGACAAATATTTCATTTGGTGCTGAACGTATTTCATACAAGTCACCAAAACTCTTCTGACTGTTGAGTGGCACCAAGACCACTGAACTGATAATTGTTCCTAGTTCTCTATGCAGATAAGCCGCAAGCTCTGAGAAATAAAATGTATCTCCAAAGTTCCATTTGTCTATACTGAAGTAAGTGTTCATTGAGGCTACCACACTGCTTTTGATTTCGCTGTTGCTGGCAGTAGATCCTTGCGCCGCAATTACTTTGATTGTGGCACGTAATTCTTGTGCGGCTTTTTCGCCGAACAAAGGTTTAAATATTACTGAATTCAAAATGATATTATCACTTAGCATTTTGTAATTTTCGAGACCTTGGTACTCAGTCGACAATTCATCAATGGTTGGCACATCTGGTTCTACCACTGTACCAGTGGTATCACGAATCCAATTTTGATAGGCAGTGTAGTAACTCAAAGTCACCACATACAGATCAATAATATTGGTTGTACCCGGATCAATACGTGAAGTGAGTGGGGCATTATGGCGGTACTGGAAGTACAAGCTCTGACGACCGGTTCTAGCAATCCATTCTGTGGAAACATCAATCAAGGTTCTCAATCCTGTCACGCCCAATGACAACTGATAAAAAGCGCCTTGATCGTAGGCATAAAATACCTGTCCAGGTGTCCAGGCACTTTTTTGCAATTCAATTTCGTCGTATGTGCCGTAGTCACTGATAACTGTGTCCGGCTCTACCAATAGGTAGCGTTGTAAATTATCAAAGTCCACAGTCTTTTGAAGGTACACATATTTCTGTGTTGAGTTTGTGTTTGGTGCAACAATCTCATTGAAGAAGTCTGGATTATCTGGCACACCATCATTGTCTGAGTCGCGGTAGCCAACTAATACTTGGAAATCATCCACATAGCCATCGCTTTCTACTGGCTGACCAATAATGGTCATGTAGATATCGCCGGGCAGATGATCTGTGGAGTCAGGCTGGGTGTTGACTGCCAACACATTGATAAAGTCCTTGATCACCGAACCTGTGCGACTGTCGTAAATTTGTCCATTGCTGTAGTAAAAGAAACGTGTTTGTAGCACTGATCCAAATGAATAGGCCAGGCCACGGAATGTAATGGTATAGTTTTGATTCTGTACCACAAATTGAACCAGCCAAGAAGCATCCAGATTGGTACCACTTGTGTTGCCGGCATACTGTTGGCTCCAGGTGCTATCTTGTGCCAAATTGGTACTGGAGATCAGGTACCATGAATAAGGAGTACCTGTGATGTCGCCGTTGTTGTCATAGCCCAGACCAAAGTTGCGATTCAACAGTATTTGTTCAGCAATGCTTTGTTGCAGGGTCAGTGGCAAGTCAACCATAAACAACGGAATAATAGTATCAACCAATGCACCTGTGGGCACAAAGTTATTGAGTGCAACTGGCCCTGCTCCTGAACTTAGGTTACCAAGACCGTTGTTGTATCCTGAACCCACAATGCTGATAGGGCTGGCCCAGATTTCCAATTTCTGATCTGCTGAACTAGGCATGCCTTGTTGCAGTTTGTTGTTTTTGTCAAAGTAGTAGCCTGTGGGAGGCACAAATTTGATTAGACTACCAACAGCCACATACTTGAATGCTGTGGTTGTGGTTGATCCCACTGGGATAGGTGAACCAGTGGGCCAGGCAGTTGAGTACACAAAATTTTTAAAGTATCCAGTGGTTTCGTTGGCCAAGGTGGTACTTTGAGTCCAGCTGGCTCCTGGTACCCATGTGGTATTGCCGTATGCAGGCAATGTGGTAGCAGATACTCTGGGGAAATTCTCGTAGTAAAACTGACGCATTGTGGTCTTCCCAATTGCGGGTTGTACTTTGTTTGTTACCACATCTGCAATTTCATTGCGATTGGTCCAGGAGAATAAAATGGTAGGAAGTATATTTTCTTCCCACAATCCGCCATCGCTGCCAAAAATGTTTGTGCTGGAATATTTGCCAGTGTTGTCAACCAGGTCAAGATAACGACTGGTACCGATACTTGCACGGTTCAAGGCTTTGCTTTTGACAATTGAGTTGTATTGTGTGTATGGGAAGAGATTGTAGTCCTCGCCGTTGACCATACGATTTTGTGTGTAGTAACGTGCTGGCGCACGTTGCTTGATGGCATCAATGGTTTCACGTGCTTGGCTGTTCGAAACAGGTTGAGTGATACCGCAAGTGAATGTTAATGTTTCAAGGTTGCCCGAGCGACTGATATAACTGATCGGGATTTGCACCGCCTGCATCTCAGCAGGATTAATAATGTATTGCAAACCGTTCGATGCACGAACATAAGCACGGAATGTGCCCACTGGAATTTCTGAGAACACCCCGTCGCCAAATACCATGGTAATCTGGTCATTGGTTCTGCTGGTGACTGAATAAATGGGACGTAGGTCTGTGGCTATTTGTTCTGCGCCAGCTGAATAAATGTTTTCAGTATAGGTCCATTCGCGACTGATGTTGCCCACGTTGTCTAGCTGGAACAACCAGCGGTCTTCGTTGTTGACACCTTCAATGTTGATGTTTACTGTGCGATTGCTGACTTTTTCAGCCAGGTTAAAATCTTGATTCTGCAACACACCTTGTTTGAACATAAAGAAGTAACCAGTGTTGGCTGATTGAAATCCAAGACTATCATTACGGAACAGTATGTTGAACGGTTGATTGGCCTGTGGCGGCGGTTCATACAAATAAGTCTCGCCGACCGAAGTAGATGTCATGGCCTCAAATGGCATGTTTACTCCATCTACTGTGGCAGTATAAGGTACCACAGGCAAGTATCCAGGAACCAAGTTGATGCCATATTCACTGGTGACCACTCCCAGGATCGTTTGTTTGTTGCCTGGACGACCGACTTTTTGTGTGTCTACTAGACTGGCGTTGATAACTGCTGTGAATTGTTCTTGCCAGTCCGGGTTGGTAGCATCTGCCCAGTTGATTGTGTAGTTGGCTAGATTTACACCTTGATAGTCAATGACGTTTTCTGTTGTGGTAACTGAAAATACCTTGAGTAGACCTTGTGCGGCAATGTTGCGTTTGGCTGTGTAACTGACCAAGTTGGCCAGACGAACCACACTGTCACGACGCTCGGCCGTATCCATGTAGTTTTCTCTGGTATTTAGATCTGTACGGAAAGCCAGTGCCTGCCCCATGAACGCAATAACGTCCAAGAGAGCAATGTATTCTGACGATTCAATGTAGTCATTGAATGTTTCTGGATAGTACAAGCGCAGGTAATCAACAAAACTTTTGCGCAGAGTTTCAAAGTCATAGCTTTGAAAATCAGCTTCGCGATAGGTTTGATAGATTTGTTTCCAATCCTGTACACCAAATATCGCCGTTTGTCTAGTTGTTTTTGCCATTATACTGAGCCTCTATTGTTTATTTATGGATGTTAAAAACTGCTCAGTTTATACATAACTTGCTGAACGTTCTTGAAGATTAAAGAAAATACTCAGCCTTTCTGCATCCGTGCTCGGTACCACCGCAAGTTCGATTTGAATCAATATGCCATTTTCTTGTGGGAATACTTGTGTATCACTGATATAGATGCGTGGATCGCCGCCGGCCACACGCTGAACTTCTGTTACTATGCTATTTTGTAAATCTTCCAATTGGTTCTCAAACAAGAAATCCCATAGCACAGTACCGTATGCAGGACGGCCGGGCAATTGGCCTTGACGTATATTGAATGCGTTTAAAAGGTCGCGTTTGATCAGTGCAAAGTCCGTGAGAGTGAACTTTTTGTATTGATTTTGAGTGTTGAATCCAATGAATGTTTGTGCCATATGGTATTTATGGGTGCTTATTCACCTGTTCCGCGTCCTTCAATTTTCTGACTCAACACATACAATCTTTCTTTCTGCGACGCAGAGAAGGCAGCCCCGGCTTGAATTTTTTCGGTTATAGAGTTGATACTAAATTCAGATGCTCGGATTGTTTTTTGCCCTTCAGCATCTAAGTTATTGTAGATGTCAACCAGTTCTTTGGCCTTGGGAATACCATTGATGTTGTAATTGTTGCGTATTGCATCGCGTTCACTGTTGAGTGCGTCATACTGCGCCTGGGTAATAGTTTGTTGGTTCTCTAAGGCTGCAAATTTTGGATCTAACGCCTGTAGTTTCTGAATAGAAGGGTTCAACCAATCATTAAGAAAAATTGTGGCTTTGTTGATGTAATCTTGCGTTGATCCTGACGGGGCTTTGTTCACATAACTAGGTACAGGTATCTTGGAATCGCCTACCACTCGAGTGCTGGCCGCATCCAGTGTGGCACGATTCACTGTGTCTATTTTGGGCACAGGAATATCTTGCTGTTTGAATGCAGTGGGTATCTTGGTATTGACCAAGTTCACTGCAAATGCACCATCACGCACAGCACTTGAGAAAGCCGCTTGTACTGCACCAGTTGCATCGCCTGGGATGGGTAGGCCTTTGGCAAATGCTTCGGCGTTGGGAAGATTTTTTGCCGCATTCAGGGCCATGCCGGCGATGCCTTGACTTGACAAATTCTGCACAGGGACACCTACTGCACCCAGTCCGGCCACACCCTTGGTCATGAGATCCTGTTGTATTTGACTTTGTTTTCCAGCGTTGCCCAGCAGATCACCCACACTCTTGATGCCATCTTTACCAGTCCAGGCTGCTGGACTTTTGACCACGTTTGAGAATAAACTTGCACCTTTGGCTGCCAGGGCCGCTATGCCAGGCTTAACAAAACCTGCTGTTTCCAATTGTTTTAGATCAAAGCCAAAAGAGCCAAGTCCTTTGGTGTTACTGACAGCATCAGGTGCTTGCCCCACAAGATTTTTTGCTTGGGCCAGTACCCCATTAACTTCCGGTATACTCATGGGACCAATTGCACTCACTGCACCGCCTACACCAGCAGCGACTTTTGAAAAATCAGCAGTGTTGATAGGATTGGTTATGGGAAAACCAGAAATTGTTTTGTTGATGGTCTGCACCACTGATACCGCTGTGCTTCCTTGTATCACCGCCGCACTGACCAGGGGGTTCCCAACATTTTTGGCACCCAGAATATTGGAAAGTGCTCCTGTTGCCGCTGACACCGCTGGACCCACTGCCGCAGTCAATCCGGCAGCAGTGGCAGCCAAACTTCCACCACCGGCGCCGCCAGCGGCACCAAGTGCTGTGCTGATTGATCCTAACGGGGCGACGCTTCCCACACTACCAAGAGCACCTGCAAGACTGCTTTGTGCTTGTTGTAATGCACCTTGCGCACTTGCAAGTCCATCGGCTGCTTGTGAGGCCGCACTGAGACTATCTCCAGGCTTGAAACCTACCAATGCGCCTGTGGAATCTTGTTTTTTAAAGATTGCTTCGGCTTGATCTCTTGTGAGTCCTTCGGGCCCTTTTATGCTAAATGGTTTTCCGTCGCTACTGGTAAATGTAAATTCAGCCATGTTATTTTGCCTGTATTTCTATGCTAGGTGGAACCGGCTCAGCACCCGGAGGTGGACTGGGTTTGCCTTCTTCGAATGCAATCTCAACATCCACACCTTTGTTGTGATAAGGATAAGGTTCGTGTGTGGGCGCACGGCTCACTGTGCTTTCAAGTCCTTCGGGCTTGACTATCCAACCACGGCTGGTATTCCATTCAGTATCATCCAACAAAGTTGTAGTCAAAGGTTGTGGATTGGTCACTGTGCCTGCGGCCGGACCGTTAAGATCAATTCCTCCTGCTTGTAAGACCAGTGCGGATCCTGCACCCCATGATCCTGATGCGCTGTTTAGTGTGAGTGTGCCGTCTGATTTGACTCCAATTGTGCTTTTGCTGTACAAAGTGATATCATCCTGTGCCTGTACACTCAAAAATGTATCAGTCTCCAACTGCATGTCTTCCTTGCTTTTCATCTTCAAGTAACGTCCAGCAAACATATTGATATCACGATCAGCATGCAGGTTGATATCACCCTTGGTGCGAATGTTTACACTGTTTGTGGCATACACATCTACTGTGCCTTCTACCCCAAACTCAATCCAGGTTTGTCCATTGGCATGAATAATGTAGAAAAAGTTGCCAGTATCACTCATGGTAATTTGGTGGCCTTTTGAGGTGCGTAATCTCAACAGAGCATTGTTGCCTTGGGTATCGCCGTCGTCCATCACAAAACTATGACCGCCCACCCGCCCAATTACTTTGGCGTCTCCTGGTTTGATTTCACCGGCATTGAGTTTGGCATTGATATCATTGGGCTTCATGCCGCCTTGATAGATGGCTGTGCCCGGAGTGCTGATGCCAAACACAGCACTGGGAGTTTCGCGCTGGCTGCTGGAATTGATAGTGCCACGTTCATTATCGGTTATTAAACCTTGTTGTAGCAGGGCCTGGGCCACCACGCTCTGCACAGGCTTGATGCCGTCAAAAAATCTTGGATCGTTAAACAGTTCATTATTGTTGATGTTGATTTCTGTGACTGGTAGTCGTGTGGCATTTTTAAAATAACTTTGCTGGTTTTGATTTTGAACTTCAGCTTGAGATGTCTCTACAGAACCAATGGCCGGAACCATGCGACCTGTACCTTGTTCCGGGGCAACACCAATGTAATAGCCTTGTGATCGGTCACCATTCACAAAGATACAAATAACAGTGACTCCCACATCCGGTGGAGTAAACCACATGCCGTAACTGTTGGGCGTGCCAGGATAGCCTCCATTGTCCAGAGTTTGCCCGTTGGTTGTGGTTTTTGGAGTGTTGCCGTAGAAAGGTGGCATATAACTCACTGTGGTCCACTTGGCGTCATTTTCCATGCCCGCTTCGCCACCATCAGCAAATGCTTCAATATACACACGCAATCGGCCGCTACGAGTTGGGTCCACGGTGCTCATGACCACACCAGTAAACGGACCAAACTCCGAAGGTACGCCGCCGCGATCTAGTTTGTAATTACCCGGGCGGCCTTTGCTACGTTGTACATTATCTACCATGTGTTTCCTTTAGGGTTCTGTGGGTCTAATTTGTGCAGTAGGAGTGTTGGGACCTCGTTCGCCAACATTGATCTTTTGTCCTGCTACCCTGTTTAAAAATCTGTCTATCAGGCCCGGGGTTGATGAATTAGGTAATTTTGGAGGGCCTTCGACCACCTGTGTATTGGTCGGAGCAACTTGGGCTCCAGTACCGTCAGTAGGAGGTTTGGGAGGAGGAGCATATTCCAGGTTGTCTCCACCGATAACCACACCGTTGGGATCAGTATAGGCATTGCTGTTTGGAGCGCCGACATAAACTGTTTGTTGATATGGCACTGCTGTGAGTCGCTGTTGTGCCGCTCTGTCTCTTAAACTGCCGGGCCTTATGTTTTTATTATTGGGATCTGTTGATCCTGATAATGTTGGATTGCCAACAGCAGCTCCGCCAGCAGTTTCTTTGCCGCCTGCGCCTACCCATCCAGGGCCTTTCTTTTTAGTATTACCTTGTGTGCGTTGGCCGTCTGGATTTGCAACCAATGCAG
>Ga0209188_1001824_pt1 | contig 16453 bp, 9 predicted proteins | sample C_130625_EF_Meta_FD_187307 | JGI IMG/M metagenome (GOLD analysis project Ga0209188, IMG submission 187307) | Freshwater microbial communities from Lake Croche, Canada to study carbon cycling - C_130625_EF_MetaG (SPAdes) (version 2) | ecosystem: Environmental > Aquatic > Freshwater > Lake | place...
CGATCGGGATCTCCGTGCCATCGACGATCGAGAGATCGAACGTGCTCGACGGCGCGGCGACATAGAACGGCACCCCGTGGGCCGCCGCGAGCACCGCCAAACCGTACGTCCCGATCTTGTTGGCCGTGTCGCCGCCGGCGGTGATCCGGTCGGCCCCGACGATGCAGCACCCGATCCGCCCCGTGGCGAGGAGGTGTCCGGCGGCAGAATCACAAAGCACCGTCACCGGGATGCCCCGCTGAACGAGCTCCCAGGCGGTGAGGCGGGCCCCCTGGAAAAGCGGCCTGGTTTCGTCAGCCCAGACGCGGAACCGGCGGCCATCCGCCCAGGCCGTTGTGACCACCGCCAGCGCCGTTCCGTCCCCTCCCGTGGCGAGCGCCCCGGTGTTGCAGTGGGTGAGGATGTCACCGTCCGGCAGAAGGTCGGCTCCGTAGCGCCCGATCGCGGTGCACAGCCGCCGATCCTCGTCATGAATCTCCCGCGCCGCGCTGAGGAGCACAGCGCCCAGATCGGTCGCCGGCAGCGGCGCTTCGCCAACAGCGGCCGACAGCCCGACCTCACGGAGGACGCGTTCCACCGCCCAGCGCAGATTGACGGCGGTGGGCCGGGCGGCGGCGATCGCCTCTGCGGCCGCAAGAAAATGCTCGAGGGCCTCCCGCGGAGGCAGATTCCGCTGTCGGGCCTCGGCGGCGGCAATGACCACGCCATATCCGCCGGCGACGCCGATGGCCGGCGCCCCGCGCACCCGGAGGCTGCGGATCGCCTCGATCACCGCCGGCACATCGCGGCACTCCACCCAGGCGACCTCCCCGGGGAGTCGCGTCTGATCGAGGAGCTCCAAGTGGCCGTCAGGCCCCCCCACCCAGCGCACCGACACCGGCGCCGTTCCCTGTTGTCGACTCATCGCTTTCTCCGTGGCTGAATGGGGACCGTTGGCCGAATCTGCAAAGGCTCAGCCGTCGAAGCGGGGCTCGGCGCAGGGAAGGTTGAACGCCGCCGCGACCGCCGGCTGCACGAGCTCTCCCCGCCAAACGTTGACGGCGGATCGGATCGCGCTGCTCCGCCGAGCCGCCCCACCGACGCCATCCCGGGCCAGCTCGAGGACGTAAGGCAGCGTGGCGTTGCACAAGGCGTAGGTGCTTGTCCGCCCCACGGCGCCCGGCATGTTCGTGACGCAGTAGTGGACGACGTCGTCGACGACGTACGTCGGCTCGGCGTGCGTCGTCGGTCGGCTCGTGGCCACGCATCCTCCCTGGTCGATGGCCACGTCGATGATCACCGCCCCCGGCTTCATGAGCTTGAGATCGTCGCGCTCGACCAGATGCGGCGCTCTGGCTCCGGGGATCAACACGCTGCCGATGACGAGGTCGGCCCGGCGGAGCTGCTCGCGGATGGTGTGCCGATCGGAGAACAGGACGTCGACGTTGGGCGCACAGACGTCGTCGAGATACCGGAGCCGTTCGAGATTCGTGTCGAGAAGGCCGACGTTGGCGCCGAAGCCGGCCGCCACCTTGGCGGCATTCGCCCCGACGGTGCCCGCTCCGAGCACGGTGACGTGCGCCGGCGCCACCCCAGGCACCCCGCCCAAGAGGATGCCCCGCCCCATCTGCGGCTTCTCGAGATACTTCGCACCCTCCTGGATGCTCATCCGCCCCGCCACCTCGCTCATCGGCACGAGCAAGGGCAACCGGCCGGAAACGTCGCGGAGCGTTTCGTAGGCCACCGCCGTGGCGCCGGTCGCCAGGAAGCCCTCCGTCAGCCCCCGGTCGGCAGCGAAGTGGAAGTACGTGAACAGCACCTGCCCCCGGCGCAGCAGACTCAATTCGGGCCGTTGGGGCTCCTTCACTTTGACGATGAGATCGGCCTCGGCAAACACCTCGGCAGCCGTGCTGACGAGCCTCGCGCCGCACGCTTCGTAGGCCTCGTCGGGCAGCCCCGACCCGGCGCCGGCGGTGCGTTCGACGATCACGGCGTGGCCGGCCCGCACCAACTCCTCAACGCCCACCGGGAGCATCGCCACCCGGTATTCGTCCTTCTTCGTCTCCTTCGGCACTCCGACGATCATGGCAGGATCGGCTCCGGGATGGGTCATTCGAGGGACATGAACAGAGCGACCGCCGGGGCTCCAACCCCGGCGGTCGCAGATCGAACGATCCGAGAGTCCCTCAGGCCCGAGGGCCTAAGGGGAGGACACGGTTCAGGCAAGCTTGTAATCAGCCGGCATCGGCAGCTTGTAGTTGCCATCCTTGTCCGGCATGACCGGCGGCTCGGCGTCCCACGAGACATTCTCCGGCATCGTGCGGATGTTACGGTCCATCATCTCCTTGAAGCTGACTTCCTTGCCCGAATAGGTGGCATACCGGGCGAGGCAGGCCGAGAAGCTCGACGTCGTGCCGTAGTAGGCGTTGTTGAGCGGCGTGTCATTGCGGATCGCCGCCTGAAGCTCGTCGTGCTCGATCTGGTAGGGGTTCGGATTCTCCCCCTGGAACTTCCACAACACCTTGCCGGCGTAGTCGGTGATCTCGCCGATCCGCACCTGCGCTTTCGTGCCCTGGAAGAACTCGTCGACCCGGCCGTCGCCGCCGGGGAACTGGCGGCACTGGCTGGCGATCCGCACGCCGCCGGGATAGACGAAGTTCACGCAGTGGTGGTCATAGATCTCGCTCGGTTGCCCCGGCACCCGATTCTGCTTACCGCCGGTGCCGTAGGCCGACTCCGGGATCTTGTCGAGGAACCAGTTGGCAACGTCGATGTTGTGGACGTGCTGCTCACAGACGTGGTCGCCGCACAGCCAGTTGAAGTGGTACCAGTTGTTGACCTGGAACTGCATCTCCGACTGGTTCGGCTGGCGGTTGCGGTACCAGATGCCGCCACCGTTCCAGTAGACCTGCCCGCCGATGATGTCGCCGGCGAGCCCTTCGCGGATCTGCTTCACCGTCTCGCGGTAGCGGTTCTCGTAGCGGCGTTGGAGGCCAACGGCCACCTTGAGCTTCTTCTCATCGGCCATCTTCGCCGCCGTCAAACAGACCTGCGCGCCGAAGCTGTCGACGCACACCGGCTTCTCCATGAAGACGTGCTTCCCCGCCTTCACCGCCTCCTGGAAGTGGAAGGGCCGGAATCCGGGGGGCGTGGCGAGAATCACCATGTCGCAGTGATCGAGCACCTGCTTGTAGGCGTCGAGCCCCTGGAAGCGCCGATCTTCGGGGCACTCGATCTTGTCCTTCATCTCTTCGACGGCGCGGAGGGCACCGTCGATGCGATCGCCGAAGGCGTCGCCGATGGCGGTCAGCTTGACGTTCGACCCCGGCACCGAGAGCGACTGTTGGAGGGCACCGGTGCCGCGGCCGCCGGCGCCGATGAGCCCGATGCGAATGACGTCGCTCGAGGGATTCTGAGCGTGCACGCCCTGCGCCGTGGCGAGGGTGCCACCGATCGCACCGGCGACCTTGAGGACATCGCGGCGGGAGAACGGGCTCATGGGGGTGCCTGGGCGGACGGGTGCGCTCATCGCAGGGGAACTCCTGACCGGGGGGGAAACATCCAAAGACGGACCGCAAGGATACCCTGCCGACGGCGGCGGGGAAACGGGGACCGGGGTCACTCCTCCGCGGCCTTCTCCGAGCCGCGACCGCGGACAAAGAGGCGGATCGGCACTTCTTTCAGAAAGGTGGTCTGCCGCAGGGAATTGACGAGATAACGCTTGTAGGGCTCGGTGATGCTGCGCTGGTCGCTGGTGGAGAGGACGATCGTCGGCGGGTTCACCTCGACTTGCGTGGCGTAGTAAATCCGGACCGGACGACCGCGGCCGTCGGCGGGGGGATGGTTCGTCTCGACGGCGGTGCGGATGACCGTGTTGAGCTTCGCGGTGGGGATGCGGGTGCTGCTCTGCCGGAACAACCGCTGCGCGGTGTCAACGACCGTCTTCACGTTCCGACCCGACGTCGCCGTGGTGAACTCGACCGGCGCCCACGGCATCGAGCGAAACGTCTCGCGGAGGTAGTCGTCCCATTCCTTGCGGTCGACCTCGCCGGCGTAGAGATCCCACTTGTTGATCACGAACACGACCGGCTTGGCCTCCTCGAGGATCGTGTCGACGAGTTGCTTGTCGACACGTCCGATCGGCTCGGAGGCATCGAGGAACAGAAGCACGACGTCGGCCCTGCGGATGCTCCGTTCGGCGCGGTGGGTGGAATAGAAGTCGAGATCGGTCGTCCGGCTCTTCGTGCGCCGCAGGCCGGGCGTGTCGATGGCCAGGAACGAGTGGCCGTCGACCTCGAAGCGGACGTCGACGCTGTCGCGCGTGGTGCCGGCGACGGGGCTCGTGATCACCCGCTCCTCGTGGGCCAGGGCGTTGGTGAAGGTGCTCTTCCCCACGTTGCGGCGACCGACGATCGCCAGCTTCATCTCCGGCAGCGCCGCCCCCTCGGCCTCCTCGGGCCAGGCCTCGGGGAGATGCGCGACGATCTCGTCGACGAGTTCGGCGCGGTTGCGGTTTTGACGGACGCTGACGATCAGCGGCTCGCCAAAGCCGAGTTCATCGAAATCATGGGCGAGGAGGTCGTACTTCGTGTCGTCGGCCTTGTTGGCAACCAGCAGGACAGGCGCCCCGGTCAATCGCACCCGGCGGGCCACTTCGCGGTCGGCCGGCAGGAGGCCGCTGCGGACCTCGACGACGAACACGATCAACGCGGCGGAGCTCAGCCCCGAGGCGATCTGGGCATCGATCTGGGTGGTGAGGCCGTCGGGATCGTCGAACCCCATCCCGCCGGTGTCGACGAGATCGAAGACCCGGTCTTCGAGACTCACCCGCTGGACGAGGCGATCTCGGGTGACGCCGGCCGTCGGATCCTCGATGGCGATCCGCTTCTCGATCAGCCAGTTGAACAGGCTCGATTTCCCCACGTTCGGACGGCCGACCACGACCACCTGGGGGATGACATCATTCACTGGCATCGCTCGACTCCATCAGGTCGCCGAGACGCCGGCGTGGCATGGCATGAACAAGATATCGGTGGGTGATGGCGACCGACAGATCGCGAAGGTGCCCGTCGAGGCGCACGAGCAACCGATCGAGCTGCCCGCGGGCACCGTCGGAGTCGGGGACGACCAGCGCCGAGACATCGGCCAGACGGAGCAACCCCGTCGCTGCCATCGCGGCCCGCTGCTCATCAGCGAGGACCGGCGAGCCGACGTCGCGGGGGAGCGCTTCGACATGGGCAGCGAGTGCCGCCACCTGGAATCCGATGCTGCGGGGATTCGTCTCGTCGGTGAGGAGGAGATCGACAAGCGGGGCGGCCTGGAGCGTGCCAAGGTAGCGGTTGCGATAGGTCATCGAGCTGTCGGCGATCTCCAGGAGCATCTCGTCGATCCGTTGCTCGTCGGCCCGCGCCGTGACGACGGTGCTGCGGAGGAGATGGACCATGCCGGTGGCCCGCTCGAGGCGGCGCCCCATGTCGAGAAATCTCCAGCCGGGCCCGCGCGTCATGCTCTCCGTGCCGAGGCCTGCAAAGGCGGAGAAGTCGAGGATCAGCATGTCGAGGAACGAGAGGACGTCCCCATCATGGACAAAGACGACCGGAGCCCCGCCGACCCCGGCGCGGAGGTCGGCCAGCCCGTCGCGGCGGAGCCGGGAGAGAATCTTCCAAGAATCGATCGAGATCCGATCGCGAACGACGCTGGCCATCTGCCACATGGCCCGGATCGAGGCCGCCACGCTCGTGGGACGCGACTCGTCGAACACCAGCGACTGCACCTCGGCAGCGATCTCCGCAGGCGTTTCCGGCCGGCCCGGCTCCTGCCACTCAGGCCGAACGACCGGGGGCTCAGAGAGCGTGGCCAGCAGTCGGGCGACGGCCGACGAGCTTTCGAGCGTGCTCTCCGAGGCGACCCGCGCCGACACCGTGCGGAGGAGTCGTGCGGCCGATTCGGCCCGCTCGACATGCCGGCCGAGCCAGTGGAGATGATCGGCGACGCGGCTGGGAAGATCGTTGCCGCTGCGCCGCAGTGGCACCGGCTGGCCGGGGGGCGGCAGCAGCGAAACCGGCTGCACGGGTCCCGGCGACAGGACCCACACATCCTTCGATCCCTGCCCGGAGAACATCGCCAACTCCCCCGCTCCGCCCCCGCGAAGCGTGAGTCGGGCCAATCCCCCCGGCATCACGATCGGCCCTTCGGGGGTCGCCGCCGAGAACAGCCGGAGGACGACCGGCGCGGCCACGACCCGCCCGCCATCCCAGCACGGGGCGACCGACCGCTCGATGACTTCCCTCCCCACCCAGTCCCCCGGTCGGGCCCGGATCCGATCCACCAGCGCCGTGCGTCCGGCGGCGTCGAGGAGTCGCGGGACATACCGCTTGGGCCCTCCCGGAATCGTGACGACCGGCTCGACGACGAGGTCATCCAATCGGGCGAGGACATGGGAGAGCCCCTCGGGGCGGCCACACCACCACGACTGCGGCGATGGGAGGAGCAACTCCTCACCGAGGAGACGCCGGGCCACCGCGGGGATGTACCCCATGAATCCGGGCGACTCCACCAGCGCGCTGCCAAGGGGATTGGCCAGGGCCACGCGGCCACCGCGCACGGCCTGCACGAGCCCCGGGGTGCCGGCCAGCGCCCCGCTGTCCAATTCGAGCGGATCACATTCGCGGTCGATGACACGACGGAGGAGGACGTCGATCGGCACGAGGCCACCGAGTGTCTTCAGGCAGGCCCGGTCCTCGCGGACGGCGAGATCCCCCCCCTCGACCAGCGGCAGGCCCAGGTAGCGGGCGAGGTAGGCATCCTCAAACCACGTGGCGCTCGACGGCCCGGGGCTGAACAGCGCGATCCGTGGGACGTCGCGCCCGGTGTCGAGGGCGCGGAGCATCGACCGCAACCCGATGAAGAACGGCGCCAATCGCTCCACGTGCGACTCGTGGAACGCCGCCGGAAGAAGGCGCGAGACGACGAGTCGGTTTTCGAGGGCGTAGCCAAGCCCGTGAGGCACGCCCGTCCTGTCGCCGAGGACGTGCCAACGGCCATCGCCGTGGCGGGCGAGCACGGAGGCGTGGAGATGGAGGTGACGCCCCCCCGGCAGCCGGATGCCGTGGCAGCAACGGAGAAACGCCGGATGGCCGAGGACCAGATCGGCAGGCACCACCCCCTCCTTGAGGAGATGCTGCGGGCCATAGAGGTCGGCAAGGAGGGCATCGAGAACCCGCAACCGCTGGCGGATCCCCGCTTCGATGCCCTTCCAATCGTCGGCCGCGATCACCAACGGGATCGGATCGAGCACCCAGGGACGCTGCCCCCCTTGGGTGTCGTCGTGGATGTTGTAGGTGACGCCGTTGTCCCGGATCAGCCGCCGCGCCTGCTCCCAGCGTTCGGAGAGCTCCGCTGGATCCCATTGGCGGAGGATCGACGCCAGCCGGCGCCAGTGGGGGCGCGGCTCACCGGCCGTAGAGAACTCGTCGTGCGACCCGGCAGGGACGGAGTACGACGCGAACGGATCGACCGGGCCGGCAGGCGCGGTGTCGGGGGTGGGCATCAGCGGCGGAAACTCCGGATTGGGAGCCGAGTGTACCACGCACGTCGGCCGGCCATTCAACCGCAGAGCGTCTGCTCCAGCTCGTCGACGAGGGAGGCGAACCTCGTCAGTGCCGTGGCGACCGGCTCCGGCCGCTCGAGATCGACGCCGGCATCCCAGAGGAGTTCCAGCGACCATCGTGAACATCCGCCGCGGAGGAAGCCGAGATACGCGTCGAGTTCCGCCTTCCCACCGCTCGCCACCCGCTCGGCCAGGGCGATCGCAGCCGACAGCCCGGTGGCGTACTTGTAGACATAGAACGCGCTGTAGAAGTGTGGGATCCGCAGGCACTCGAGCTCCAGCTGATCGTCGACGATGAACCCCGACCCGAAATAGGCATCGAGCAGCCCCCGGTAGAGGCCCCGGATGCGCTCCAAGGTCAACGGCTGGCCGGCCTCGGCCGAGGCGTGAGTGAGCCGCTCGAACTCCGCAAACATCGTCTGCCGGATGATCGTCGCCCGGATGCCGTCGATCTCCCGGGAGAGGATCGCTGCCCGCTCGCGCGGCGTCCGCGCTTTGGCCAGCAGCGAACGGGCGAGGAGCTGCTCGTTGAACGTGCTGGCCACCTCGGCGACGAAGATCGTGTAGCCGGCGAGTTGGTAGGGCTGTGCCTCGGCGGAGAGGCGGGTGTGCATCGAGTGCCCCGCCTCGTGGGCGAGCGTGAACACGTGCTCGATCCCCTCCTCCTGGAAGTTCATGAGGATGTAGGGATCGGAGTCGTAGGTGCCGGAGCTGAAGGCCCCCGACTGCTTGCCTGAGTTCGGGTAGCGGTCGCACCAGCGCCCCCTCAAGCCCGCCTCGAGGCGGCGGCCGTAGTCGGCGCCGAGCGGCTCGAGGGCTTCGACGACGAGCCCCACCGCCTCGTCCCAGGTGTGCTGCAGGGGCACGTCCTGGGCGAGGGGGACGTAGCAGTCGTACTGATGGATCTCGTCGAGTCCGAGGAGGCGGCGACGGAGATCGTAGTAGCGGTGGACGGCGGGGAGGTGCGCGCGGACTGCGGCGACGAGCTGGTCATACACCGCCACCGGGATGTTGTCGTTGAACAGCGCGGCGCCGACCGCGGTGGGATGGTTGCGGACGCGGGCGGCGTAGACGTCCCGTTCCACCGATCCCGAGAGGGCGGCGGCAAGCGTATTGGCGTGGGCGGCATACTCGTCGTAGAGCTGATGGAACGCCGTCCTCCGCACGCCGCGGTCGGCGTCGAGGAGAAACGTCGTGAAGGTGGCGTTGGAGAGCTCCGACGACCTTCCCTTGCCATCGACGACCGAGCCAAACTTCATGTCGGTGTCGGTGAGTTGCCGGAAGACCTTCGCCGCGGTCCCGGCAAAGGTCCCCTGCATGGCAAGCAGCTTCTCCTCCCGTTCGGAAAGGACATGCGGGCGGGTGCGGACGAGACGCTCGATGCCGATCCGGTAGGGCGCCAGGATCGGCAGCGCGATCCAGGCATCGAGGGTCGCTGCCGGAATGGCGAGGATCTCAGGGCGGAGGAAGCTCGTCTTCTCCGCAAACGACGTGGCGACATGCTGGAAGCGGCCCACCATCCGCTGGGGCTCCGGCGCTCCCTGATCCTCGCTGGCCCGCAGATGTGCGTAGGTGCCGAGACGGTCCCCCGTTCGATCGACCTCGACGTCGTAGGCGAGGCAGGCGGCGAGGTCTTCCGGCGACCGGCCGAGCGTGCCAGCGAAGGCCACGAATCCGGGGATCGCCCCCTCCCAGGCGGCGAGCGCCGCCTCCCACGCGCCATCGGAAGAGAAAAGACTGGCGAGATCCCAGGTATCCCCCTCGGCGACCTCCCCTCGGACCTTCAAGGCGCCGTCGGTCCGCTCGGTGTTCACCATCGGGAAGAGTCCTGATTGCTGGGAGGGTCTTGGGGGCGGGAGGGGAACTGGAGCAGAAAGCAGAAAGCAGAAGGCGGCGGGCACCACGACCGGCCTGTCAGAGCCGCCAGACGGCGCTGCCCCAGGCCAGGCCGCCGCCGAACCCGCACACGGCGATCGTGCTCCCAGGCCCGACGCGCCCCTCGCGCCAGGCCTCGTCGATCGCCAACGGGATCGAACCACTCGACGTGTTGCCGTAGCGGTCGATGTTGACCGCGAACCGATCGGCCGACACGCCAAGGGCAGCCCGAGTCGCATCGATGATCCGCAGATTTGCCTGGTGGAGAACGAAGCAGTCAATGTCGTCGAGCGTCAGGCCGGCGGCCTTGATGACGGCGCGAAGATTCTCCTCGGCCAGGCGGATCGCCCACTTGAAGACGGCCCGCCCATCCATCCGCATGAACTGCTCGCGCCGCGCCATTCCCTCGGCGGTCACCGGCTGCCTCGAGCCACTCATCGGGCAGACGAGGAGCCCCGCCCCACGACCATCGGCGCCGAGCGAAAACGAGAGGAGCCCCCGCTCCCCGGCCTCGGCCGGATTCTCGATCCGCTCCAGGAGCACCGCCCCCGCCCCGTCCCCGAACAGGGGCCAGGTCTTGACGTCCTCGGGATCGACGACGCGGGAGTTGGTATCGGCGCCGATCACGAGCGCCTGCCGGCTCGTCCCGCAGCCAACGAACTGGGCCGCGGTCACGAGGGCATAGACGAAGCCGGCGCAGGCCGCCGTGACATCCATCGCCGGCGCCTCGATGCCGAGCCCCTCCTGGACGATGCAAGCGGTCGACGGGATCGACATGTCGGGCGTGAAGGTCCCGAGGACGAGGAGGTCGACATCCGCCGGAGCAACGCCGGAATTGCGGAACAGATCGCGCCCGGCCGCCGTCGCCAGGTCGCTCGTGGCCATCCAGGGCGGGGCATGGCGACGCTCGCGGATCCCGGTCCGCTCGAGAATCCACTGCGCATCGCAGCCCAGCCGGGCGAGATCCTCGTTGGTGACGACTTCGTCGGGAACGGCATGGCCGACCCCGACAAGACGGAAGCCGGTGGTCCGACCGAACCGTGAGGCTCGGGGCGCGGTGAGGATCTCAGACATCACGATCCCGCCGCTGGTACGGGCTCCGATGACGCGGGGGGCACCGGGACATCGGCAGGGACATCGGGCTTGGCAGGCTCAGCGGGCACAGAGGCGGGATCGGCAGCCGGAGGGCCCCCATCCCCGACAGGAGCCGGCGGCGCTTCACCCGCCGCCGGCGCCGCGTCTGCCCTAACTGGCGCGTCTGCCTCAACCGGCGCGCCTGCCTCAACCGGAGCGTCTGCGGCCGGGGCTTCTGGCGCTGCGGCCGGATCGACCGTCGGCTCGGCGGGAGGGGGCGTCGGCGCGGGGCGGGGTCTTGGCGGTCCGAAGGACGCTTCCCCGCCGGCACCGAACGGCAATCCTCCTCCGCGTGGCCCGGCGTCGGCGGCATCCGTCCCCTTCGGCTGCAAGACGGCGGCACGATTGAGGTGGATCTTCGCGTATTCCTTCGACGGCACGATGTAGTACCAGTCGGCAAATCGGGCATTCAAATCGCGGACGCGGCGCTGGGCCGCCTTCACCTTCGCGTCGTAGTCGTCTTGACGACGTCGGTTCTCGCGTTCCACGGCGCGACGGGCCTCGAGCGCCGCCTGCGCCTTCGCCTCGGCTTCATCGGCCGCCTTGAGTTGATCGGCGGCCCCCTTCTCTCCCCCCTCGGCTGCGGCTTGCTCCGTCGCCGGCGCCTCCCCCGGAATCTCTTCGAGCACGGGCTTTTCGAGGAGGCTCTCGTTGAACCGGGCCATGACGAGAAGATACCGCCCGGTGGCATCGTCGGCGGCCACATCCTCGCCGCTGCCGGTGCCAACAGAGGTACCGGCGCCGAAGCGGAGGACGTACTCGACCCCATCCTTCATGCCGACGATTGTCTCGCCATCGGTTGAGAGGATGTCCCCCGACTTGAGCGGCAGGAAGCCACGCTGCTGCATGGAGCGGACCGCCTCCTCGTCGGCGGTGAACTTCTCCTCGGCCTTGAGCTCGGCCGACAATCCGGCCGGCTTGCGGACGACGTCGACGATCTTCAGGTCACCCAAGGCGTTGCGGAGATCATTGAGCCGTGGCGACGCGAGTTCCTCCGCCTCGCCGAGGGTCTCGAGCTTCGCTTCGGCACCGCCGCCGAAGGCCTCGAGTCTGGCGAGCGTCCATCGCTGATTCTTGTCGTCGTAAGCGACCTCGATCCGATCCTTGCGGTTTTGCTCGACACGGATCCTCCCCCCCGACTCGACCGCGCCGAGCGAGTAGTCGTCGAGAATGGCTCGCCGCACGTCCCACGGCGAGAGCTTGAGGAGGTCCTTCTCAATCCAATCATCGAAGCGGGTTGTGAACTTCGACGTGTCGATCTCGACGCGATAGACCGGGTCCTGCCCGGCCTTCCGCACGAAGCGGAGCTTCTTCCCCCCGGCGGCAGACGTTCCCGGACGCTTGTCCTCCTTGCCGACCACGAGCCGCGCGAGCTTGTTGCCGCCGGCATCCCGGATCTCGATGAGTTCACCAACCCCCACCATCCCCGGCTTGATCTTCTCCGGATCGGGCTCGATGACGCCGTACGTCTCGTGATCCGCCGCGGACGAACTGACCACGTCGAGCGATTCCAGATCGACCAATTCCGTCGCCGCCGCGGCGAGATGATCCCTGGCGTCGGCCGGATAGTTTTGATGCGACGGGAGCACCCACACCCCGCCGGCCTGCACCACCTTGAACGGCTGGAGGGTCGCGAGTTCTTCGTCGTACTTCACCACCTCGAGGCTGGCTGCCTTCTGGACGTCGGTGAGCTCGGGGAAGAGGATCCGCTCGGCCTCCGGCTTGACCTCACGGCTCTGATAGCGCGGCTGCGCCAAAAACCCGAGCAGCAGCATGCCCGCACCACCGAGGAGGAACAGAGAAGTTCGCCCCCAGATGCCGCGCGACACCCCGCCGGCGTCCTCCTCCACCCGGCGACGCACCCTGGCACCGGCTTCCCCGGCAGGCAGGGGCGGATGGACGTCGCTGCGATCGTGATGATTCCGGGCCTTGTGGTCGTCTGCCATGATCCTTCTCTCCGGGGAACTGTCCCGTGTCGGTCGGCTCTCGTGTCGGTCGGCTCTCGTGTCGGTCGGCTCTCGCATCGCGGGGACCGCCGGCCGTCGTCGCTCACCGTAACCGTGTCTTCGCCACGCCCTCGCGCTCCTGGGCCCGCCGTCGGAAGTAGACGAAGAACGCCACCACCAGCGGCGGGATCGGCGGCAAGAGCACCGCCAGCCACTTCTGCCGGTCCTGTTCCTGACGGACCTTGCCGCCGAGTTGGCGCTCGACCTTCTCCATCTCGATGTCCCGCTGCCGGGTGAGCTGCTCGGTCTTGGTCTCCAGCCGCCGCTGGGCCAGCGCCCGCTTCGCCGCCAACTGTTGCATCATCTGCATCGTGGCCTGAGGATCGGCGTCGCCGGTGGCCTCGAGCTCCTTGATCTTCCGCTCGAACTCCCCGACCTCCTTCTCGAGTTGGCCGTTGGCCTCCCGCTCGGCAAGGTCGCACTGCTCGATGAACTTCTGGCGCTCCATGTCCGCCTGCTCGCGGGCATCGGCGACAGTCGCCTCGATGCGTTCGAGCGTGCGGTGCTTCGGCTTTCGTTTGCGGATCTCGAGGAACCGGTCGTCACCGGCGAGCGAATCGAGGATGTTGAGGGCGAAGGTGACGTTGTCGAAGTCGAGCCCGAAGACCTCGTCCGGACGGTTGCGGAGGCCGAAGATCCGGCCATCGAGGAGATCGATGTCGGCGACGATGACAGCCTTGACCGGGGCCCCCTCGGAGCCGGCCGGGGGCCGGCGCTCGATCGCGGCCGCCAGCACCATCGCCTGCTTTCCCTGCTTCTCAAAGACCTGAAGCTGCGCCATGTCGCCGCGGTTGCGCATCACTTGCTCGACCTCGATCGTTCCGGAACGAGTGCTCGTCTGGACCAGCGGCGTCCAATCGACGTCAGCCGTGTCATCCCTGGAGACGGCGCCGGGGAAGGGGAAGAGAACCTCCTGGAGGCCGGAGGTGACGGCACTGGTTTGGCTGAAAGAATCGGCCAGCCCCGAGCCCATCCCGAGATCGTTGTCGATGAAGACAAACTCATGGGGCATCTGCAGCTTCGGATGGGGGTTGTAGTCCTGCCAGATGACGAGCGATCCCGCTCCCATCTGCCCCATCTCGGGCCGTCCCTCCCGTGCGGCCGGCTTCGCGCCAAGCACCTGCCAGAGGAGCCCGATTTCCCCCTTCGGCTGGGCCTGCGGCTGGAACATCGCCATCGGCCCGCCGGGGCCGCGCCGCGGCTGGTCGGTCCCCGGGACGCCCGTCATGAGAACGGGGAGCGGATCCTCGAAGATCGCCACCGGCTGGCCATCCCGCACCGCGGCGACCAGATGCGCCATCTGTTCGGGACCGAGGGTCGAAGGCTGCACTGCGAGGAGGACGTCGTATTTTTCGGTGATCGGCGCCGAGGCATCGACCTGGACGACGTCGTACTGCTTCTCGAGTTCATCCACGATCGCCTGCCGTTGACGCTGCTGGCCGGTCATCATGTCGAAGCCGCCAAACAGATCGGCGTCGGTCGTGAGGACGCCGAGGCGCTTCCGCCCCTCGTTGCCCACGGTGGAAATCGAGCGGATGAGTTCGTACTCGACCGGCGTCCCCTTGTCGAAGAACGGCACGACGACCTTCTCGAGGCCACTGGTGAAGGCACAGCCGAGGAAGATGTCCTCGTCGCGGTAGGTGCCGCGCACCCGAGACATGACCTTCACCGGCTCGATGCCGAACTGTTGCCGGGCCAGGGCCGCAGCGTCGGTCTTCGGCTCCGTCGACACCACCTGCACGTTCACCTTGCCCCGGCCGAGGCGCTCGAACTGACGGAGCATGTTGAGGAGCGTCAGCCGCGTCTGCGTGTACTCCTCGGGAACGCTCGGGCTGACGTAGGCGGTGATCTCCACGGGGCGGGGAGGATTGAACTCCGACAGGAGCCGGCGGGTGTCGGCCGAGAGGGAGCTGATCTGCTCCGCGGAGAGGTCTTGGCGGACATCCATCGCCCGGCAGACGAGCACCGATCCCAGCGCTATCCCTGCCAGGCCGAGGGCCCGCATCGCGAAATGAACGCCGAGTTTCGCGCCATCGCGGCGGCCCGTCCAATGGCGGCGACCGATGAGCACCATGGCGATGTAGAGCGCGACGGCCACGATGCCGAGGAAGAACGCCACCGCCGAGAGGCTGACGATCCCACGACCGAAGTCGGAGAAGTTCTCGGCCAGGCTCCAGGTCCGGACACGGTCGGCCAGCTTCGGATCCATGACCGTCACCGCCTGGTCGGCCACGGCCAGCGGCGCGTTGAGGATGAGGCCGAGGATGAAGGCGACGGTGAGGTTGCTGGTGAGGAAGCTCGCCACCATCCCGATCGCGAGCATCGCGAGCCCGACAAACCAGTATCCGAGGTAGTTGGCCAGGAACAGGCCCCCGTCCGGGGTGCCCCAGCGCAACAGGATGATGAGGTTGCAGATGCAGGAGAACATCAGGGCGACGGTGTAGATCCCGACCGTGGCGAGGTATTTCCCGAACACCACCTCCCAGTCGCTCGCCGGGATCGTGAGGAGCAGTTCGTCGGTGCCCTGACGACGCTCGTCGGCCCACACGCTCATCGTGATCGCCGGGATGAAGACGAGGAGGATGTAGGGGAGATAGCGGTTGAGCTGATCGAGGTTGGCGAGATTGGAGTTGAAGAATTCCGGCGGCCAAAACGCCGCCAGCGACCCCAGCAGCACGAACACGCAGATGAAGACGTACCCGGTGGGACTGGAAAAGTAGGCGACGAAGTTCCGCTTGAACACCGCGTCGAGAACGTGCCAGTTCATGTTGCTTCCCCGGACAGACTGTTGAACAGATCGGTTGGTTGGTTGTCGATCGAGGCGGCCATCCCTCGATGGGGCTCCGCCGGTCGGAGTCGGCCCCGTGCCGCGGGGACCACCGCGGCCTCGCCGGGCGTCATGACGACCGGGTCATCTCGTAGAAGCGTTCATCGAGCCCGCGGCCATCACGGACGAGATCCCCGGGCGTGCCGTCGAACCGCTTCCGCCCCTCGGCGATGAGGATCACGCGGTCCGCCAGAGCGTCGACTTCCTGGAGGATGTGCGTGGAAAGGAGGATCGTCTTCTTTTCCCCAAGCCGGCGGATCGTCTCCCGGACCTCGCGAATCTGGTTGGGATCGAGCCCGCTGGTCGGCTCGTCGAGGATCAGGACGTCGGGTTCGTGGAGGAGCACCTGCGCCATGCCGACGCGCTGCCGGTAGCCCTTGGAGAGCTTCGAGATCGCCTTGCCGATCACACTGCCGAGCTGACACTGCTTCACCACCGCCTCGATCCGCTCCTCCTTCTGCCGCTTCGACATGCCGCGGGCATCGGCGAAGAACTCGAGGAGCGTGCGCGGCGTCATGTCGGGATAGAGCGGGCCATTCTCCGGCAGATACCCGAGACGGGTCGCCCCGGCGAGCCGGTCGGTCGACATGTCGTGGCCGGCGATCCGCGCCGTCCCTGCCGACGGGGCCAGGTACCCGGTGAGGATCTTCATCGTCGTGCTCTTGCCGGCCCCGTTGGGCCCGAGGAACGCCACGACCTCGCCCCGCGGCACGCGGAACGAGACGTCCTCGACGGCAATGAACGGGCCGTAATACTTGCAGAGGCCATCGGCCTCGATCATGGCTTCTCCGCCAGGGCTGTTCGTTTCAGACATGGCTGATTGGCTGTAGGGCGGGTGAGGGTGGATCGGAAGCCACACATTCTTAGGTGGGAAGCCCCCACTGGGCAATCCCCCGCCCCCCCCCCGGCTCGGCCACCGCATGGCGACACGGCCGGGGGACAGAATCAGGTCGGCACGGCGCTGCCGCCCGGGAGCGGCTCGTGCCATGGGCCAGCGGCGTCGCGGCGCCAGGCGAGATGACA